>Ga0172381_10004575_pt1 | contig 14280 bp, 27 predicted proteins | sample Leawel6488metaG_FD_119754 | JGI IMG/M metagenome (GOLD analysis project Ga0172381, IMG submission 119754) | Leachate microbial communities from a municipal landfill in Southern Ontario, Canada - Leachate well 64-88 metaG | ecosystem: Engineered > Solid waste > Landfill > Unclassified | place... | reverse complement strand
CCGAAGCTTATTGTAGGTCAACCTGATACGATGGAAGAAGCTTGGGGACAAATGTTTGAGATGATTAACCTCATTCGGACGACTCACAAGGATAGGCTCGTAACTATTGTATGGGACTCTGTAGCAAGTTCTCCACCCGAAGCTGAATTGAAGGGAGAAGTTGGAGCCGCAACCTATGGACTCCCAGCGAAGTTAGTCTCACAGGGAATGAGGAATGCGGTCAAGAGAATAGCTTCACAACGAATCTGTCTTGTCTTTGTTAATCAGATTCGAGATAACGTTGGTGTGACTTTTGGACCCTCGACAACTATGCTGGCTGAGCATCCATTGATGTTCCACTCATCGGTAGTAATAGATTTGGCTCGAACCGATGTATTGACCAATGAAAAGTCGAAGGAGCCATATGCGATTAAGGTTCGGGCTAAAGTAACAAAGAATAAGGTGGCACCACCATTTAGAGAAGCAGAGTTCTTGATACGATTCGATATTGGTATAGATAGATATGAGTCCTTGCTGAAGGCTGCGGTAAAACTTGGTATAATACAAATAGCCGGTGCCTATTACAAGGTTGGTAACTCGCCAGGCTTCCTAGCAAAAGATGCTGAAGCGAAGTTGAAGGAACTCAAAATTGACCTACCCAAAATGGTAATGGAGGCCGTAAGTGCATCAATCGAAAAACACAAGAATAATATTGAAGAAGGGAGTGCCATTGAGCCTCCTGAGAGCGAGTCTAGTACTGAGGATAATTAACTTAGTAGTTCAACTCGTTGCACTCGATTTGCCTCAGAATAACTCATTCCCAGAGAAACTAGATGAGCGAAGGAAGAAGCTTGAAATAGCGTTACCGAAGTTTTTCGCCGAGGTTTTGGATTGAGAGCGTTAATATTTGCGGACGCACATCTGCATAACTATCAACAGCATAGTATCGTGTTACCGAATGGTAATAACTCACGATTGCAAGATGGATTGGATGCTATTCAGCAGATAGAAACATACGCTAAGGCGTATGGTATCGAACTCATTATCTTTGTTGGTGATGTCTTCCAGTCTCGAGGATTAGTTAGTGTTAGTGTATTCAATCAGACCTTTGAAGCATTCGAGCGATTGAGTAAGGTTGCTGAATTACTTATGGTTGTAGGTAACCATGATCTCGCTTCGATGTTTGGTAATGTTCATTCAATCAAGACATTCAGTCGGTTCGCAGAAGTGATTGATGAACCTAGAGCCGTAAAGAAGTTGGGTATCGATTTCTGCGGTATCCCATTTAGTAATAGGGCTGAAGATGTGAGGGAAATTATTAAGCAAATGGCCGAACGTCCTAATCCGAAGGTTCTCCTACTCCATCAAGGAATCGATGGTGCATTCGCATTGGGTGATATTACCCTGTACGAATCACTCAAGAAAGATGATTTAATGTGGCGTAATTTTGAGTATGTTTTCTCTGGGCACTACCATATGCGCCAGTGGTTGGGATTCAATTCGATGTATATTGGTTGTACGTATCCCCTTACGTTTGCAGATGTGGGGAACAAGAAAGGATTTCTTGATGTGAACTTCCGCAACAAGACAGTTAAGTTCGTTGAGGTAAATGCACCTAAGTTTGTACATGTAGAGTGGAAAGACTTTAAGGAAGGTAAGTCTAACGTGTGGGATGCGATTGAAGGGAATATCGTGAAGGTATTTGTGAGAGATGGTACTAATATTGAAGAAGTAAAGCAAACCTTTGCAGCAGTCAAACCTCGGTCGATAGTAGTAGAAGTTGAGAAACCTATCTCCTTCCAGAAGCGAACCGAGTTGAGTATTTCAATGGGAACGGATGAGTTGATAGAGAAGTATGTTCGTTCAGATGTTGTTAACGTTGAGGGGTTCGATGTTGAAGAACTAATTAAGGTGGGAAGAGAAATAGTGAGGACGTCAGAACAGTGAGAAAGGGACAGTGTATGTCTGTAGTGCTTCGGCGGAATTTGAAATTGAAGATGGGCAACTCTGATATGATAGAGAGACTTCGTATTCTAAATATTGGACGCACTCATACCGTTGAAGTAAGAACGAAGATTGGTCTAGCAGAAGTGGAGAATCAAAAGGCTTTAGGACATTCGTATACTCCCACTCTTAAAGCTATAGAGAGTCAAAGAATTGCTATTTTAGGTGAAAAGAATCCCAACTGGAGGGGAGGAAAGTCTAATGAGCCCTGGCCTCTAGCTTTCGCTGACCTAAAATTAAAAGAGCAAATTCGTAGTAGAGATAACTATCAATGCCAACTCTGTGGTGTACTACAATCGGAATGTACTCGTTCACTTGATATACACCATATCGATTACGTCAAAGAGAATTTGAGTTACCAAAACCTAATAAGTCTTTGTTGGTGTTGTAATACTAAGGTTAACTATAATCGGGAACACTGGGTAGAGTTCTTTACAACACTACTTATACAGCGAGGTATAATAGTCGATGCGTTTCATTAACATTCAAGCTCAGAATTTCCTTAGTTATAGAAATCTTGATTTCATTATTCAGAATCGAGGATTACTTCTGATATTGGGTGCCAACCAAGACGAATCTGCAGCCAGTAGTAACGGAAGTGGGAAGACAGCCGTCATAGATACTTTCACTTGGGCTCTATGGGGAGAAACATTACGAGGAATCGCGAGCGATGATATTGTCAATCGTAGAATTGGCAAGGATTGCTTTGCTCGGGTTGCCTTCGTAGACGATGAGGGAATCGCTTATGAGGTAGTGCGTTATAGGAAGCATCGCAAGTTTCAGAACGAACTCCATTTTCAAACCGACCAGGGGGTCGATCTAACGGGTTCGTCTATAACTGATACGCAGAAGAAGATTAACTCAGTGATTGGTTTAGATTTTGAAACTGCCATCCAGTCGTTGATACTTGGCCAGGGAGCAATGGTAAACTTTGCTGATGCGACTGACGCCGATAGGAAACACGTACTTGATTTGATACTTGGCTTGCAATCGCTCGAAAAGTGTTTAGAGGGAGCACGGAGAGACAAGAGACAGTATGAGAAAGATATTGCTACCGATACTAGAGAGATCGAAGTGTTGGAGAAGCAGACGGAAAGAGTTGCGGAGGAAGTAGTACAACTCAAAGAACGCATTACTAACTATGACGCACGACGCCAGTCGAAGGTTAAAGAGCTAGAGGGTAAGCTGACTGAGATTCAAGTCGAAGGTGATAATCTTGCTAATGAGCAAGAAAATTTGATAACGACGAAGAAAGCTGAGATAGGTCGTATTGATGAACAAGTACAAAAGCTAACGCTACAATTGCCAAAGCGAGAAGTAATTCGACAGAGTATCCTTCAGAAGAATGACGAGGAGGTAAAGCTTCGTGGAGAATTGCAAACTTATGAACTCCAAATCAAAGCCGAACAAGAACGTTTGGATTACCTTGAAAGTACTGAGGGTGCAAGTTGTCCACTTTGCGAGAAGCCATTGTCAGAGGAAGAGAAGGAAAGACTAGTTGAACAAATTCAAGCGACCGTTAATGATTTACGTAAGGGGGTTACTGTAGGTAACGTTGAGTTGCAGAAACTCAGAGATGTACGAAGGCAATTGGCCGAGCGAGAAGATTCATTTAAGCAAACTGATGACCAGATAGTGAATCTTAATCTACAACGTCAGAAATGTCAATCCGATATAGAATTAGCACACCGTTCGGATGAAAAACGTTCCCAAATGTCGGTAAGGTATCGAGAGATACAAATGCAATTGATACAGGCCAGAGAAGAACGCCCCGAGTACGAAGATATATTGTTTAAGAAGCAAGACGAGTTAACAGATTTGAGTGCACGCATTAAAGCCACAGTTGATAGAAACGATAAGAACAAGCAGATGTTACCTTACCTACAGTTTTGGGAACGTGGATTCAGTAATCAGGGGTTAAAATCCTTTATACTTGATAATATAACCCCTATACTAGAGCAGGCCTCTAATAGGTTTGCTCGGATAATGCTTGGAGATGAATTCAGGATAGTTATTTCAACACAGTCAACTCTCAAGACTGGTGAAGCGAGAGAGAAGATGGATATTAAGGTACTCAACGGGTTGGGTGACGACATCTTCGATGGTGCATCCGCAGGCGAAAGACAACGCGTTAATCTTTGCATTGCATTAGCTCTTCAGGAATTGATAGCGAGCCGTCATAAGAGGGCTCTCGGGATAGCATTCTTCGATGAGGTAACTACTAACCTAGATACCGAAGGGATGGAAAGATTCATTGAGTTGTTGAGACAAGAGCTTTCACATAAGGATTCGATATTCGTTATCAGTCACAACCCCGAGTTGCAAATGTATTTTGATAATATAGTATACGTAACCAAGAAGAATGGTACGTCACAAATAGAAGGAGCAAGTGATGGTAGAAACACCAACGACAACAGAGTTAAGGCGAACGTTTGACCTTTCTCTTATTGAGAAAGCTATTATTGATGTATTGGGACTTCCTGCGGATGAATCCCGTCAGATGTTATTGATAGCATGGAAGGGTACAGAATCTTCTAGGTGTATCCTGCTAACCATTAACCAGAGTAAGGGATGGGTAGGCCAGTTCGATGGATTGATTGGCTATCTAAAAACCCCACCAGTATCAAATGGGGTTCCTCTTAATCCCTATGACAAGAAGTTGACTGAGTCTATTACACAACACATTTCGGAACATGATGACTACGAACTACCTATGCTGTTGGTAGTCTGGCAACCGAAAGACTCAGTATTGTTCGATTGCTATTGGATGAACGTTACTAGAGCATGGGATAATCAGAGGTATGCCCTTTATTGTCATATTAAAGACTTGTGCCAATATACTAGACAACGTGTTTGGGCCCAAGCTGATTATGAAATGGCCGTAGCTATGCAGGGGCACGAGGTATCAAAGAAGGCTAAACCAAAGATATATACACCATAGGAGTAAGAGATGAAGGAAGAGAGATTCAATCAATTAGTAACTGAAGGGGCTGATCGTAGGGCTAAACTAATGCTCAAGAAAGGTAGTGACTACGACAAGATAGAAGCCGATAGGCTTTCGTCATTCAAGAAGGTAGCAGTTATTGCAAATCAACTTGAGGTTGCTGGTTGTACTAACTTTCAGGGTTCCGACGTTGCACACATCCTGTTGATACTCAAACAGGTGAGGGATGCAAACCTTAGACAAAGCGGTCGTACTGCGCAGAATGAGAGTCGAATGGATACAAATGACGACTGGCATAACTATATTGACCTGAAGCTTGCAAACGAAATAGATGAAGAGGAGTTAAAGAATGGAAATAATCAAGCCAAGTTATGAGATTATCGAACCTGAACTTTCCCTTGACCAGAATCGCATCCTTAGGTTGCTTGAACGCTATGGAAGGGTTTGTTATCAATCCAAACCTGGAGAGACACCAGAGTCTGGTGCTAAATTCATTAGGGGTATCATTGATAGGGGCCATGAAAGTGTGATCGAGCATCTTTCAATAACTATTATTATTACGTGTGATAGAGGTGTATCTCACGAGTGGGTAAGACATCGTATCGCATCATATAGCCAAGAGTCAACTCGATACTGTAACTATGGCAGGAAGGGTGTTCGTTTTATTCTTCCACTATGGATGGTTGATGCCCCTGCAGAAGAGCTCGAGGATTTTGTTCGTGACTTGGAAACGGAAGAAGCCCTCTACCTTAAGTATTTGAAGAAGTGGGCTGACAAGGATACAGGTAAGGAGAGGCCGGAGAAGGCACGTTACTGGTTGCCCCAAGGAGTGAAGACACAACTTGTGGCTACTCACAACCTTCGTGAATGGCGTCATATCATGAGATTGAGAACTGCACCAGCTGCACATCCACAGATGAGAGAATTGACTATTCCTCTCTTGAATGACTTCAAGCGATCGTTACCGATTGTTTTTGAAGATATTAAGGTATAATACTAAAGGAGGTTACTTATGGGAATCGATGGTAAATACGGAAAGGTGAAACTGGAGAAGAAACTCGATGTACCTGATGCCGAACCGTTATTCGTTCTTCGTGCTCAAGATAAAGTTGCACCCGGAACAGTGAAGTTCTACGCATCTCAGTACTTGAGAGCTACGGGTGACGATGCCGGTTACAAGAGTATTTTGGCCCAAGCAGAAGCAATGGAGAAATGGCCCGTAAAGAAATTGCCTGATTAGGAGGGGTGATGAAATTTCAATCTACTGGCGTGCTCTCCCATGATGCCTGTCAACTTCAGTATAATCTATATTGTGAGAGACTAGTTCGTAAGAACTTTGGGGAAGTCCAAAAGAGAAATTTTAGTTTTAAGCCAATTGATGATAATACTATCGCTACGGCCTTAAAGCTTGTTTCTCAAATTGGCTTAAACTCACACTGTAAGGTTGTTGAAGGTGGAACGTATACTAGATACTGCTTGTCAGACACGTGGGCTTGTAGATTTGCATTTGATGTACAGGTTGGCGGAACTGGTCTAAATAGCTGTGCGGAAAGTCCTCAAAGGATATCCGAAAGTGAAATTATAACAGATACCCCTATTGTTCGTGTAATTGAGGTTGAGATTTATTCAGCCAAACTAGTATTCTTTAATCAAATAGAACAGTGGGGTAAACAAGCAGGCTTTCGAATCGTAAATGGTTTTGACGTTACTGGAGGTGTACCCGTTGTCTTTGCTTGGCCTACAAAGAGTGGGTATGATTATCGACAGCAGTCGTTCGATAGGATTCCACTTAAGAATGTTCACGATAATTATTCTACGAATGTAGTTGAGTCTGTTGAGCGCCTCCTTCAGTATGCGAAGCAAGTAACTCATGGACTCGTGGTATTGAGTGGGCCAGTAGGAACAGGAAAGAGTTATTTGATACGCTCGATCTTGTCCGAGTTTACTCAACGAAGAGCAGTTGTCTGTACTCCAGCAACTCGATTCCTTGAAGAAGCTGGATTATTGACTCAAGTGGTTACTAACTTTCAAAAATCAATTATTGTGTTGGAAGATGTCGGTGAAATTATATCGATTGAAGCCGCAAGTAGATATATTGATGCACGCTCGAACTTACTTAATTTTGCAGAAGGTTTCTTATCACTATTGACCGATGCAATTATTATTTTATCATTTAACTACGATGTGGCTAAGATTGATCCTGCCGTTCTGAGGCCCGGCCGATGTCTTGCACGTATAGAAGTTAAAGAGCTCCCGTATGCACATGCTCAAAAGCTCGTGGCCTTTGAGATTCCAAGTAGATCCTATTCGCTTGCTGAAGTATATGAGATGCGTCGTTTAGGTGAACCCTTGACAGCAAAAAGTTCATTGGGGTTTGGGTTGCCATGAAGCCAGGGGGAAACAGAGACAAAGGTATAGGTTGGGAGCTTATTGTGGCCAAGCATATTGCTAAAGAATTGGGTGGGTTTGATCAACAGAGGTATCTTCCTAGGGCACCTGACAGTGGAGCACGCATTCAATGGAAAGGGGATATCGTTGCTGCAGATAAGTTATCAGCGATATGGCCTTTCTTGATAGAGTGTAAGAAGCAAGAGGGATGGCAACTCGAGGGTCTTCTCAAACGAGACAACAAACATATAGTCAAGGAGTGGTACACGAAGGCTGCTGAGCAGGCAGAAGAGAGTTACGGGAAGACACCCATACTTATCTTTGCTAAGAACTACCAACCATGGTTGACTACGTTTCCAGAGTCATTGCTAAAGGGCTTCACTGAGTCAGTTACAACATTACGATTCGATATTGAAGTTAAAGGTAAGCCTCAAAGGTGTATTACTACTACCTACCAGAATTTCATCGACTGTTTCCTTAAACCTACCTATACACCACAGATTGTCAAGCTTGGTATAATCCTATAGTGGTATAATTGTGTTGAGAAAGAATTAACACCTGGGAAAAGCGAGGTTAAATAATGGATAAGATAGAAAATCAAAGTGGGGGCAACCAACTTAGTTCTGATATCAAGAAGGCTGAAGAACATGAGATGGAGGATATACTGTTTGCAAGATTGTCATCCATTACGCTTTATCGAGCGCCATCATGTTATGGTGCATATCCAGTACTGAGTCAACGAGAGGGGAGTAAGTGTGGTATTTGTCCAGTTCGACCTCCGTGTAAGGCAGGAAAGAACTTAGAAGTACGAAGGGTAAAGAAGGGATTGTATGGATGATGTTGTAAGGGGGTGTTAGTAGGTAGAGCACCGCTGAGGGTATAATTACTATAGAGGAATTGAGAAAATGAGAGTCCTTTGTGATATTGATGGAGTATTAGCGGACCCAGCAAAAGAGGTCGTAGAGTACTTGCATAAGAACGACAGGTGGGATTGGGATGAGTACTATAAGCATACGTTGGAACTGCCTCCCATCCCATTCATGATTGCAATCGTTAAGCAATTACTAAGTGATACAGCCAACGAAGTGATTTTCGTAACAGGTAGACCAGAGTCGAATCGAGAACTAACTACTACCTGGTTACGTAATGCGTTAGGTCAGAACTCCTTTCAACTATTAATGAGGAAGACAGGGGACTGGGAACGACCTAATTGGGAATTGAAACTTGAAGAGTGTCTCCGCCTCGTCCCAGACTTAGTGATAGAAGACGAACCGAGGGCTGTAGTGAGTTTAATGAATGCAGGTTTTAAGATACTTCAAGTACACGGATACCGCATCACGAAGCAAGACTACCGACCAGGAGAGAATGCTAAATGATGAAGGCGGAAGCTAGTGGTATAGTGTCAGATGATACTTGGATGGGGATCAATATAATAGTTGAACCCACATTGCCAGAAGGAACTATACTGCTCGTGAAAGATAAAGATAATTGGGTGAAGGTGATAAATGTTGGAGTCTGACGAAAGAGAGAAGATAACCAAGATACTCGAAGCCTGTTTTAAGTCTCCCCGTACAGAGGAGTTGATACATCCGTTTACATGCGACATGTGTGGTAAGAAGGTTACACGTTACATTGCCGTAGATGGACACTTTGTTGGGTTGACGTGTGAATGTCAAGATATAGTGTTTCGTCTGTTAGTTGCATTCAACGAAGTGAAAGTGAAACGGATTGCGAAGAAACTAGGGATAACGATGGAAGTCCTAGACATCCCAATCAAAGTAATAGAGGTGAAAAGTAATGAATGAGTTCCTCTTATTTGTAGCTGGGGTGGCTGTTGGAATAGTACTAGGTGTACTTATTATGGCAATAGGGTGTTAGAAGATGAAAGTTAAGTATAAGCCTTGGGGGAACGACAATTGGACTGAGTTCGATCCAGCTATGGAGTTAGTTTGTCCTCAGTGTGGAAAGGTAAAGCCAATACCCTTCGGATGGAAGCCTAATAGGGATATAGTTTTTTGCGATGGGGGACACACTACAGCAATGTTTGATATTACTTGTGTTGTAGGAAGTGATTTTAAGTTTATACCAACCCTAATAGGAATGGGGCGCCTTGATGAAGAAAATATCAATGAGTGGTGGAAGCAACGACAATTATGGTTAACACTCTACACTTGTGGAGATGTTCCAAAGTGGAAAGTAGAACCATTCCCAATTGGATATCATAAATGAAAGACTGTAGGAAGAGGAGTTGTTTGAATTATAGGGGGTTGCCCGGGAGTATCGCGGACGAAAACTGTAAGACATGCTCCCAGAGTTACACTAATAGATTTATCAACCAACGGATGTTGGATAAGAAACACAAGAAGAAAAGCACACTAAGATGACGTTGTCTTGATATTCCTACCGAATTAAGGTATATTATTACTATAGGGAGACAAATGAAAGAAGTTAGCAAGGAAGAGTGCATCATTACTCAGTTGACAACTAGAGGTAAGGGTACTCAAGAAAGCCCTATCAGAAAGGTAACTGAAGTATGGAACTCAAGAGGGGAGAAGATTGCTGAACTAGATCCATACGCTCCTGTATATGATATTTGTGTAGGTGTCTTCAAGCAACGGGAGGCATCGGTATGAAAACGTTCGTACTTAATGCAAACACAACGTTCGAAGCAGAAAACATTGACGATGCTTTCAAACGCCTAGGTGATTACTTCCTTGCACTATCTAAAAATCCCCCAGACGAAATGCTCTTCAATTCAGGAGAGTGTTGCATATCGCCATTATCTTCTTGTGAACACGAATTTGTATCGGCAGTTAATAAAGTAGTCAAGAATGGTGAAGTCTGTCTTAAGTGTGGAGCGGTGAGGCCTTGAATAAAGCTAACATAGGGGCAGTTCTTGCATCACGAAACGTTCCTGTTAGGTTCGGATTTACAGGGGCAGGAATAATTGCAGGTGTTCCCATGAGGTGGCATCATGGAGAGTGGATAGTCAGTCTCGTACCGATAGATGATGATTCGGATATGCGCTTCTGCGACTTTCTCGAATCAGAGTATCGCAAGGCTTCCAACGACAAGAACTATCGACCTAGTGATGGTGAATGTCCTTTGAAGATTTTGGAGTAGTCAATGTTTGATGACTTTCAGTATTCAATGACCTACCCTACGAACCTTTGGAGACGATTGGAAGGGGAAACGTTTGAGGATGCTTCTCTTTGCCTTGCTCAACAAATTGATTTTTCTGACATTTCTCCAAACCAGGAACCTTGGCCATTCAATAAAGGGAAGTACGGCAATGAAAACATGAAGTACAAGATTGCCGAACACCTACACCTACTGGCCGAACACTTCTCTTGTACATGTTTCGCATTCTGTGAGGATTCAATCCTTGTGGTTGGCTTCTTACTTCAGAATAGGACAATCATGACACATAGGCTTTTGCTTTACCAGATTGCCTACTCAGGCTTAGACTATATCGATAGGAAGTTCGAAGAACACTTCACGCATGCGGATGAGAGGTGGGAACGAAGATACATTAGAGACACCAACATCAAGCCTGATTGGTTCTCGATCAGCGGTCCGCCAATTAGGGCATCATACCATATTGAAGAGGTTTTAGTAAAGCCATGAGCCAAGATAACGAAACGTGTGTTAAGTGTGGAGCTCGATGCGGATACGAAGATGGAAAGAGTACGTGGATGGGAGAGAAGAAGACATACCACGATACTGCTATCTGCATAAAGTGTACTAACAAAATCGTTAACGAGTTCATTCAGTTCTTTGGCATTGTACCTTCGTATACGAAAATGGGAATAGAGTTACATTGGGACGAGGTGGTGAAGATTTTGGACAGAATAAGGAATGATGTTATTAGGAAGGTACACGTCATAGAGACAACCGATAAGGAAGCCTACGACTCGGGTAAGCGTTGTACACTACGATGACTAAGAAGAAGCGAAAGGGAAACGATTGGGTTGTGTATAGGTGTACGAAGTGTGGTGAAGTAAAAGAACGTTACTGTAACGCAAAGAAGTGCCTTAGTTGCAAAGGGCGTTTAGAGAAAGTGGTATGAGTGAGATAATTAGAGACAAAATAGTAATTACTCGTAAACCACATAAATGTTGGGGATGCACTAAAGACATCGAAATAGGTACCAAAATTCAATGTGTAACGTGCAAAGATGGAAAACATATTATTACATGCTATTGGTGTGATGTCTGTAAAGAATATATGGATAAGCATTGTGACTTCTGGGACTTAGAAGCAGGCTTCGGATACGGCGAATTACGTGAATGTGAAGACTATCCTGAAGAAGAAAATAGGAAAGGGCATGAATAAGATCATCAATGGTAAGCAGTGGAGAACATTCGAGGTTGGTCAATATGTAGTTCCCACTCAGAAGCTACTTGATAAGAAAAGCAAGAGTAGGACCTTCAGTTCGGGACAGATCATTGCTTACAAGAAGTCGTATGGTCAGTATATCGTTAAGAGCGATGCAGGTATCTGGTCATATGTAGCATGTGAGTTGCAACTCGCTTCTACTGTCGACTGTGAATGTACTATCGATGGACAACCTGTTATCGGACAGATGCTTTGTCCCGTACAATCACTACCGAATGGGTGTAGGGAGAAAGAATGATGAGCTTATTTCAAGCCGACGTATGGTTCAAACTACATTCAGGCAAGCTCTCGCAGTTTAAGATAGAGTGTGATTCACTAACGGATGCTGATTGGGATTCGTTAGCATTGGTTATCGCTCGACAGATTCAATACTCAGAGGTGGTGGGAGTTCCTACGGGAGGGCTAAAGTTAGAGAAAGCACTTCGGCAGTATAGGTCAGGGAGTTCACACCCAACCTTAATAGTTGATGACGTTCTGACTACGGGTAAATCTATGGTAGAGTTGAGAGATAAGATCCTTAAGAACACGATGACTAAGAAAGTGATAGGTGTGGTTGTATTCTCTAGAGGAAAGTGTCCGAAATGGGTAACACCTATCTTCCAGATGAATAGGAGAATGGCAGAATGAAAGAGTGTCCATTGTGTCATGACGTGGGATGGATAATCGAATGCAATCCTACACGCATGCCTTTGAACGTTGAACTCATACCATGCCTGATACCAGATTGTAAAAAGAGTGGTAGGAAGATAGAGATTATGGATGTGCATATGCTAGGATTAAGCAACGTGGCTACACATCCGATTAGTAGAATAGTGATGTCTGTAAGTCGATGACTACATTTTACGAACAGTTGGAAGAACCCATCAGGGAGTTGGTACAAAGGTTACGAGACAATGGTATCAACACGACCTGCTCCTGTGGTCATGAGATGTACATACAAGCCGACTTGTTGGTAGAAGGACAAATGAAAGACATTCACGATACAGTGTTCAATTGGTTGGTGGAAGTGAAAAAACAGAAACTGATGAACTACACAATCACCTCCACACTCAATGTAGCTAATGGGGTACTGATGCACTGTTGGACCGAAGTACGCATCTTTCCAGAAACACGATAGGAGAAAGGAACAATGCAGATAGGATTTTATGAAGACGAATCATTCGGTAAGTTCTTTGACGAAGAGCCAAGGCCTCTAGAGTTTAATGATGGCTATGGCGAACAAGGTAGTGGAAAGGAAGCGATACGTGGTACAATTGAAGTCGATGATGCCCTTGGAAAAGAGTATCTGGGGCTAGTCAAAAGAATCGAGGAGATAGAGGAAATATTCGAAGACAAAATAAGAGGGTTGGAGAAATGAAACAATTAAAATTAACAGCCGAGGGCAAACAAGAACTCGCATTAGCATTGCTACTGTGGAAGGACTTCAAATGGGATAACGGAATAGATCCAATGATCACTCTCCAGATGTTCGAGTTGGCTGATATGCTAGGAGTACGCCTTGAATTGGAAGGCCTGTTGACTAAGTTACCACCCTTCAAGATCGAACCTCGCAAATGATTGGAGTCTTCAATACAAATCCACACGGATGCGCCCACATGAATTTTATATTGAAAATGATTTGCCATTTCGGTTGGAGATATTATATAGGATAGTAGTGGTAGGATCGGTAGGGGATAAAAAGGAAAACCTTTAGTAACCAATCCGCTAACAGTGGTCATAGATATAGAGGTATACGAACGTTAGAAATACTCCACTCAGTATAGCATATAGGCAAACGGTATATAGATCCACTGTAATCTCCACGTTATATACACATGGGAAAGGGGGGAGGAACTCGGACCGCTCGACGAGTAGGCCTGCTGTGTATTGCAAACGTACGATGCCAACTACTAACTAACCATGGACAAGCGTGTAGTATCCTATGGTATTTGAAACGTAATATTGTACTGTATATACCCCACGTATACCATGCGTGTGAATCATTACTACTAACGTACTTGTAGTACTATTCATTATGTTAGTACACCACGCCTGCATGCTGCCTAGGGGTATGTATTACTTTCTAATTGTAGAATCATTTACGTACATACTTACTTTGAAGAACTTACTATCCTGGGAATCAAAGTTGCGCTTTGAGGGCCATGGGCAAGGAAAACGCACATACGAATAGCTCGAGGACTCGCTCAATGACAGGTGCCCCCTGTCCCCCCTAGCCCCCTGGACCGCACCCTAGGCAACTTTGCGCCTCTTATTGGACCACGTCTAGCTGGACGCTGCCCGTCGAACGGAAAGCCCCGAAGGACGACTCCGCTATAGAGCTACGAGGCCAAACAAGGTGTATGAAACCACCTCTCAGAACGAGGCGAAATAAGTCCTATTGTAATACACACCGTTTACTGGTATAATACTATCATGACGAAACGTACCACGATATACTTTGCGCATCCGATAAGGACGTACCATAGCAAAGAGGAAGAGGACATCATACGACTGCTTCTTCAGGTCTATCCGAAGGCGAAGATAATCAATCCTGGCACGATGCCAATGGTATCGAAGTTCAGGGGATG
>Ga0172381_10004574_pt1 | contig 14281 bp, 10 predicted proteins | sample Leawel6488metaG_FD_119754 | JGI IMG/M metagenome (GOLD analysis project Ga0172381, IMG submission 119754) | Leachate microbial communities from a municipal landfill in Southern Ontario, Canada - Leachate well 64-88 metaG | ecosystem: Engineered > Solid waste > Landfill > Unclassified | place... | reverse complement strand
GTCGTTGATCGAGGCATCACGAGAAGGTCATTTTGCGACAGTCCAAGTACTTATCGCTGCCGGGGCCGACGTGAACGCCAAGACGGATAGTGGAGTCACATCGCTGATAGCCGCGTCATCAAACGGGCACCTAGAGATTGTACGGGTTCTTCTCACTGCTGGGGCCGACGTGAACGCCAAGAGCAAGGATGGTGTTACGGCAATAATGTCTGCATCATTAAATGGCCACACAGGGGCTGTAAGGAGTCTGCTCGACGCCGGGGCCGACGTGAATGCGAGGGTTTATGGTTATACGAATTTAATGTGCGCCTCAAGAGAGGGTCACTTAACTGTGGTTCAAGCACTCCTCGACGCCGGGGCCGACGTGAACGCCAAGGATGAAGAAGGTTGGACGGCGCTGATGGGGGCGGTAGCTAGAGGTCAACTTAAGACCGTGAGCGCTCTGCTCACCGCCGGGGCCGACGTGAATGCCAAAGAAAATCATGGTTATGCTGCTTTAAAGATGACTTCCGGCCACCCCGAAATAGCCAGACTTCTTAAACAGTCGGGTGCAAAAAAATCATTCCTGAATTTCTTATAGATATTGGTATTGACAACATTTGTCAAATATGAATAAATGTATAAACAAATAACGTTATATGGTGTATAATGTTATTGATAGTCGGCTTATCAGGTGGAAGGGAGGGAGAGAAGTATAGTTTTCTCGTCTAGATCCCGATGGGACTACCAGCCATGTTTCCGCATGGCTACCTCCATCCCTCCCGCCCGATAAGCTGATACAAAAATCTTTTTGAGTAGTGAGATGTGCTTAGGTGGACCGGCAGAGCTTCAAACTCTGGCTTCGCGGATGAGAGCCGCGTGGTCTATCAACTAACCTACCGGCCCAAGCAACACACCTCACTTCTCAAGAGGATTTTAATTTTTTTGAGAGAACTTCACGTTTCCCCGACCTTTCCCTTCTTTGACAAGAAATCCAGCCGTGGCGAGGTTATCTAGAGCGCCGAGTATTTTTTTCGATGGATACTCATGCCCGAACTTCATTTTAATTTCTTCCGTCATTTCTTTTGGGGAAAATGACCGGTCAGGATTTCCCGAAAAAACTGATTTTATGTCGGTTGTAGGGCTGGTGTTTGGCATCGAGCTTGAGGAAGAATTTTTTTCATCATTCATGGCGGAAAGACCAGTCAGCTTAAGAAGCTCGCTGTTGGCCTTTTCGATAGTTGCTTGAAGCTCTGAAATCCTAGTAAGCCGATTTTTCAGTTGAACGTCGAGAGGAACGCGGGGCATATTGGATTGGTTACTTATCTAGTTTATCCGTTTTGATTTTTTAGTCAAGTCATTGGGAAACACATAGATTTTAAGAGTTCGTGAAGGACTGTCAAGACCAAAAAAGGAAATAACGATAAAGGGATTGATGAGATATTTCCTTAACATCAGCCATTTTCGTTAACCTTAATCATATTCACCATTTCAAAATGATTAATGCTCAAATTGCGTCCTGATGGGATACATGTGGATAAATTGAAACGATAAGTTTTCATCATGAATATGTTTTGCCTAATCTAAGCCCTTTTCCCTTCTTGACCGCCGGGCGGGCCTCCTTTATATTAGCCGCCGCTATGGAAAATCATGACCAACTCCGGCTCGCCGGGCTCATCCGCGCCGAGGTTTTCAGCCCCCTCGAACTGCGCGGGCTCATCGACCATTTCGGCGGGATTGCTCCCCTTCTCGACGCGCCGACTGACGCTCTCACCGCCGTCGGGCTCACGGGCGACAAGCTGACGCGCTTCCTCTCCCGCCGCAAGGGAATCGACGCTGAAACCGAAGCTGTCCGCCTCACTAGGGAGAATGTCGTTGTCATCCCCGACGACGACCCGCTCTATCCGCCGCTCCTCGCGGAAATCCCCGACGCGCCGCCCCTGCTCTTCGTGCGCGGCGACCCGGCGGCGCTCTCCCTCCCCCACCCGCTCACGGTCGTCGGCTCGCGCCGCCTCACCGCCTACGGCCGCGCGGCCCTGCGCGAGCTCGTCTCCCCGCTCGCCCGAGCCGGTGCCCTCGTCCTCTCCGGCCTTGCCTTCGGCGCCGACGCCGCCGCCCACGCTCTCGCCCTCGACTGCGGCGCGCCTACGGTCGCGGTCCTCGCCTCAGGCGTTGACCGCGATTGCGTGGGGCCCCGCGCCAACTTCCGCCTCGCCGAGGAGATCGTGCGGCGCGGCGGATGTCTCGTCTCCGAGTACCCACCCGGCGTCCATGCCGACAAGCCGCGCTTCCCCCAGCGCAACCGCCTCCTCGCCGGCCTCGCCCGCGTCGTCCTCGTCATCGAGGCGGCGGAGAAATCCGGCTCGCTCATCACCGGCCGCCTCGCCATGGACTTCAACCGGGCACTGCTCGCCGTCCCCGGCCCCATCACCTCGCCGCTCTCGGCCGGCACCAACCGCCTCATCGCCTCCGGCGCGCGACCCGCCCTCGCCGCCGCGGACATCGTCGAGGAACTGCGTCTCGTCCTTCCCGCCGCGCCGACCGCGCCGGTGCCCGCTGACCCGGCCCAAGCCTCCGTCGCCGCCGCGCTCGCAGACGGCCCGGCCAGCACCGACGATATTTGCAACAAAACCGGCCGCCCCGTCCGCGACGTCATCGCCGCCCTTTCCGGCCTGGAAACCCTCGGTTTTGCCGCGCCGGACGGCGACACTTGGACCCTCCTCCGGCAATAAACATTGACAACACGCGAAGGCCGTGGTTAAACTTCTCCACGTTAACGTGACATGATGTCAGCCGTCAGCCACGGGCTGACAGTCGGGCGGAGATGACTTGTCGCGTTCCCAACCTACCTACATCACACCGCATAATAAGAGCCTCCCATGAAAAAAGCGCTCGTCATCGTCGAGTCCCCGACGAAAGCCAAAACCATTGCCAAGTACCTAGGCAAGGATTTCGAAGTGAAGTCCTCGTTCGGACACGTCCGCGACCTCCCCGGATCAAAGCTCGGCGTGGATGTCGAGCACGACTTCGCCCCGCAATACGTCGTCCCGGAGAAGGCCGAGAAGGCCGTCGCCGAGCTCCAGAAACTCGCGGCCAAAGCCGGCGACGTCTATTACGCCACTGACGAGGACCGCGAAGGAGAGGCCATCGCCTGGCACCTGCAGGAGCTCCTCGGCGTCCGCGGCGAACGCGCCAAGCGCATCACCTTCCACGAGATCACCGAGGAGGCCATTCGCGCCGCCCTCGCGAACCCCCGCTCCATTGACCTGCATCTCGTGGACGCCCAGCAGGCGCGGCGCATCCTCGACCGCCTCGTCGGCTACAAGCTCTCGCCGTTCCTCTGGCGCAAGGTCGTCCGCGGCCTCTCCGCCGGCCGCGTCCAGTCCGTCGTCGTCCGCCTCATCGTCGAGCGCGAACGCGAAATTCAGGCGTTCAAGGCGCAGGAATACTGGACGATCGAGGCCGACCTCGAGAAGCGCGGCGTTGCGCCGTCCTTCGTCGCGAAGCTCGTGAAGCGCGGCGAGGAGACGTTCGACAAGTTCGCCATCGCCGACCAGCAGACCGCCGACGGCCTCATGGCCGCCCTCGCCGGCTCGTCTTGGCGCGTCGCGGGCATCGACAGCAAGACCTCCCGCCGCAGTCCCGCCGCGCCTTTCACCACCTCCACCCTCCAGCAGGAGGCCAACAACCGCCTCGGCTACTCGGCCAAGCAGACGATGCGCCTCGCGCAGCAGCTGTATGAAGGCGTTGACCTCGGCGCCGAGGGCTCAACCGGCCTCATCACCTACATGCGCACGGACTCGGTCAACCTCGCGACCAAGTTCATCGACGAGGCCCGTGCCTGGCTCAAGGAGAACCACGCGGACGCACTGCCGCCGGAGCCGCGCCTCTACAAGACCAAGGCCAAGGGCGCCCAGGAGGCGCACGAGGCCATTCGTCCGACGTCGGCCTTCCGCGCCCCGGAATCCGTGGCCGCGAGTCTTGACGAGCGCCAGCTCAAGCTCTACGAACTCGTCTGGAGCCGGGCGGTCGCCTCGCAGATGACCGACGCGGAACTGCTCTCGTCCGGCGTGAACGTCCTGGCCCTCCCCGCCGCCGCCTCGGCAAAGGCGGGCGCACATGACACCTACACCTTCCGCGCCACCGGCTCGACCGTCGTGAAGCGCGGCTTCCTCGCCGTCTATGTCACCGAGACCAAGGAGACGCTCCTCCCCGACCTCGCCTCGGACGACGCGCTCGATCTCAAGGAAATCCTGCCCAAACAGCACTTCACCGAGCCGCCCGCCCGCTACACCGAGGCCGCGCTCGTGAAGACCCTCGAGGAGAACGGCATCGGCCGCCCGTCCACCTACGCGCCGACCATCAGCACGGTCATCGACCGCAACTATGTGGAGAAGGACGGCCGCAAGCTGAAGCCGACCGACCTCGCCTTCCTCGTGAACGACCTCCTCGTGGCCCACTTCCCGAACGTCGTGGACTACGGCTTCACCGCCGAGATGGAGAAGGACCTCGACGCCGTCGCCGAGGGCGAGAAGGAGTGGGTGCCGGTCGTCCGCGAATTCTACGGGCCCTTCAGCAAGACCCTCGAGGAAAAGGAGAAGGAAATCAACAAGAAGGACCTCACCGAGGAGAAGACCGACGAGAAATGCGAGAAGTGCGGCGAGCCGATGGTCATCAAGTTCGGCCGTTTCGGCAAATTCCTCGCCTGCACCGGCTACCCCAAATGCAAGAACACCAAGCCCCTGCCGGGCGAGGCTGACGCCGCCGCCGAGGCGGCCGCGACCGACGAGAAATGCGCGGAATGCGGCGCGCCGATGATGGTGAAACGCGGGCGCTTCGGCCAGTTCCTCTCCTGCTCGCGCTACCCGGAATGCAAGACCACCAAGCAGATCGCCAAGAAGACCGGAGTCAGGTGCCCGACTTGCGGCGAAGGCGAGATGGTGGAGCGCCGCTCCAAGAAAGGCGGCCGCACCTTCTACGGCTGCAGCCGCTACCCGGAATGCAAGACCGCGCTGTGGGGCAAGCCGACCGGCGAGAAGTGCCCGAAATGCTCCGCCCCGCTCGTCTTCGCGAAAAAGGACCTCATCGGCTGCAGCAACAAGGAATGCAAATACACGCGTCCCACGGACGCTGAATAACAGGAAAAGCCCGGCTAATTGCCGGGCTTTTCGTATTGCGACGACGCTGAAACGCACGCAAACAACCGATTATTAAGGACAAAAACCCGCAAATACTGGCCTCGCCGGCAACATGGGGGTAATATTTCCTCATGACTAAGGGTGCCACGGACATCGCCCCCCTGCTGGACAAGATCCGCAGTTATGACCCGAAGGCCGACCTCGACATGGTTCGGCGCGCTTTCGAGATGGCCACCCGGGCCCATGCCGGTCAGGCCCGGGCGGACGGCACCCCCTACCTCATACATCCGCTGCGGGCGGCGGAGATCCTCGCGGATATGAAAGTCCCGGCCCACATCGTCGCCGCCGGCCTCCTGCACGACGTCCCCGAGGACACCACCGTGACGAACGAGGACATCCGGCGCGAGTTCGGCGACGACATCGCCGTCATGATCGCCGGCGTCACCAAGCTCGGCAAGCTCAAGTACCGCGGCATCGAGCGCTACATCGAGAACCTGCGCAAGATGTTCGTCGCCATGGCCGCCGACGTCCGCGTCATCCTCATCAAGTTCGCCGACCGCATCCACAACCTCGAGACGCTCGACTCCCTCCCGACCGACAAGCGCCTCCGCGTCGCCCTCGAGTCCCTGGAGATCTACGCGCCGATCGCCAACCGCCTCGGCCTCCATGACCTGCGCACCCGTCTCGAGGACCTCTCCTTCCGCCACGTCATGCCGCAGGAGTACGAATGGGTGAGGGGGCTCGCGGAACGGGCCATCGCCGGGAAGAGTCGTTACGTCGAACGCGTCCGCAAGGAACTCGAGCGCGACCTCAAGGCCGCCCGCATCCCCGTCGTGTCCATCGCCGGGCGCGTGAAGCACCTGTATTCCCTCTACCAGAAGCTCATCAAGCATGAGCGTGACATCGTCCAGATCCACGACCTCGTCGCCCTGCGCATCCTCGTCCCCGAGGTGGCGGACTGCTACGCGACCCTCGGCATCATCCACCAGCGCTGGAAACCGCTGCGGGGTCGCATCAAGGACTACATCGCCATGCCGAAGCCGAACGGCTACCGTTCGCTCCACACTACGGTCTTCTGCGAGGACGGCGAGGTCGTGGAGTTCCAGATCCGCACCGTCGCCATGCACGAAGAGGCCGAGCGCGGCATCGCCGCCCACTGGCAGTATGATGAGGCCGGCAAACATGCCGTCCCGGCCGGCGAGGACGTAGAACTCGCCTGGGTCAAGGAGCTCGCGGACGTCCAGACCCAAGCCGCCACGGGCGCCTCGTTCCTCGACCGGCTGGAAACGCTCAAGATCGACGTCTTCCAGAACCGCATCTTCGTCTTCACGCCGTCCGGCGACGTCATCGACCTGCCGGAAGGGGCCACGCCGGTAGATTTCGCCTATGCCATCCATTCGGAAATCGGCAACCGCGCCGTGGCGGCTCGCGTCAACGACGACATCACCGCCCTTGACGCACCCCTGTCGTCCGGAGACTGCTGCGAGATAGTCACGGACAAGAACCGCCGCGGACCGAATCCTGACTGGCTCGACTTCGTGAAGACAAGCCACGCCCGAGATCACATCCGCTCCCACGCCCGTTCGCGGCTGACGCGATGGACCAAGAGCACGCCCGATGCGGCGGCGCAAAAAACAGCCGGGCGCCCTCGCCGAAAAAAATGAAAATCGAAAAGACGCCCCCGGCGGGGCGTCTTTCAGGATTCTTGCTGATGCTGATTCAGCACTTCCGTAAGCGACTCAACAGGCCCTGCATCTCCTCGTCGGAATAGAAGGAGACGACGATGGAGCCCTCATGCCCGTGCCGCTTGATTTCGACGCGGGTGCCGAGCGCGTTGCGCAGTTCCTCCTCCGCGGCGGCGAGGAACGGATCCTGACGGGTGGACGCGCCGGCGCGGCGGGCCGCCCGCTCCGTCTCCCGAGAGGTGAGGCGCTTGGCCACGAGCTTGCGGAACAGGGCCATCTGCTGGTTCGCGTCCGGCAGGGCGAGGATGGCGCGCGCCGACCCGGCGGCGACGGCACCGGCGGCGAGGGCTTCCTGAATCTCGGTCGGCAGGTCAAGGAGCCGCATCGCGTTCGCCACGGTGGAGCGCGCCTTGCCGACGCTCTGGGCGATGACTTCCTGGGTGTAACCGAACTCCTGCGAAAGGCGGTCGTAAGCGCGGGCCTCCTCGAGCGGATTGAGGTCCTCTCGCTGGACATTCTCGATAAGGGCGAGGACGAGCTTGTCGCGCTGATTGTCGGTCTCGCGGACCACGGCCGGCACCACGTCGAGGCCCAGCATCTTGGCCGCGCGAAAGCGGCGTTCCCCGGCCACAATCTCGTAACCGCCTTCCGGGCGCGGCGTCACGACAATCGGCTGGAGGATGCCGTGCTCCTTGATGGAGTTCATGAGATCCTCAAGCTCGGCGTGGCTGAAGACGGTGCGCGGCTGCTGCGGGTTCGCGTGAACCTCGCCGACGGGCAGTCGGAGCGGGCGGCCGGAATCGACCGTCTTTTCCACGATCCGCTCGACGCCCTTCGTCTCCTGGCCGACCACGACCGGTTTCTGCGGGATGAGCGCGCCGAGGCCGCGTCCGAGGCCAGTTGTCTTCTTGCTGGGCATATCTTGTTAGTCAAAAGTCAAGAGGCACAAGTCATGAGTCATCGCAGTTCACTTTTGACTCTTGACTCGTGACTTTTGCCTGAACGTCGTCAAGTCTTCTCGTCGATTTCGAGAATCTCCAAGGCCAGGCTTTCGTAAGCCTTGGCGCCCTTCGACCACGGGTCATAGTGGCTGATGGGCTGGCCGTGACTGGGTGCCTCGGCCAGGCGGACGTTGCGCGGGATGACCGACGCGAAGACGCGGCTCGGAAAGTTGGCCTTGATCTCCGCGAGCACGTCGATGGCGAGGCGGTTGCGCGGGTCGAACATGGTGATGACCGTGCCCATTATCTCAAGGCCGGGTCGGAGGCTCTCGCGCACCGCGCCCACCGTCTCGTGGAGCTGGGACAGTCCCTCCAGCGCGAAGTATTCCGCCTGGACCGGGATGAGCACGCGATCGGCGGCGACGAGCCCGTTCAGGGTGAGGAGGCCGAGCGACGGCGGGCAGTCGATGATGACGTAATCGTAATCGTTGCGGACCTCAAGAAGCACGTTGGCGAGGCGGAACTCGCGGCGTTCCATGTCCACGAGCTCGACGGCGGCGCCGGCGAGGGCGGAGGTGGCGGGGATGAGCTTCAGTCCCTCGACCACGGTCGGACGGACAGTCTCGCGCACGGAGCACGCGCCGATGAGCGCCTCGTAAAGTCCCTTCTCGACCTGGCGGCGATCCACGCCGAGGCTGGACGTTGCGTTGCCTTGCGGATCCAAGTCCACAAACAGCACGAAACGCCCCTTGGCCGCGAGGTAGGCGGCGAGGTTCACGGCGGTGGTCGTCTTGCCGACCCCGCCCTTCTGGTTGGCTACCGCGATGATGTAGGCCATAGAATTCATCAGGCATCAGCACGTGATTTCTGTGCTTTTGCCCGAGCCTCTTGCCCAAGGCCTTCGTCTGCTTTCACTTGGCCAAGTTTACCGCACTACCAAGCCTTTGACAACCCATGGAAAACAGCTAATATGGGCGATAGGCTGGCGTTAGGGAACAGGGAATAGGTTACAGGTCACAGAGACACGGCAGGACTTCCGAACCGAGCCTGATTTAAGAGCGAGGGAGGAGCGCAACCACGTCGTTCGCGAACGACGTGACGCAGCGAGTTCCAGAGTTGGAGCCTCAACAGGCGCGAAGCGCGACCCCTCCGGGGGAACATGGGGGCGGAGCCCCCGTGACGTGAGCGGCGCTGTCACGAAGGTCAGGAGAGGGATTTCGAGGGGGAGGAGCGAGCTGGCGCAGCTCCGAGTGCATCCCCCTCGATAGGACTGCCGAGCCCCGTACTTCAATCGGGGCGAGGGGCGCAGGCGCTCCGTAGGGCGTAGAGCCCCGCACCATAACAGTGCGGGGCCGGAGCCCGGAGGAGCAAGCCGAGCATGCCGCGGTGGCGGAATGGCAGACGCAGGCGACTCAAAATCGCCCGGGAAACCGTGAGGGTTCGAATCCCTCCCGCGGCACCACAGAAGTCCGGCCGGGTTCATCCCGGGCGGACTTCTGTTTTTGAACGCGGGAGGGATTCGAACCCGACAGAACGAAGTGCCTAGTAGGAGCCGTGAGCTGGCGCAGCGGCGAGTCACTTCGGGATGCGGCGGGCTTCAGAGGAACTCTGCATCCGTCCCTTTCTTGACGAAAGCCGACCGGCAAAGTAGGTTCTAAATACGTCCTTTGAAAGGAGGAGCGGCATGAGAGAGCGACGATATGTCGTCAGGAGAATCCTCAAACCGTCTGCGGAACTAATCTGGTTTTCGCGTCTTGACCCACAAGAGAAACGCCTGGTGCGAGATGCAATCGACAGGCGGGAGTGCGCCCAAGCGCCCTACTCCCACTATCATGTCGGAGCGGCCGTCATTGGCCGAGGGACGGTCTTCGTCGGATGCAACGTCGAACGGGCCTCCTATTCGCAAACGACGCACGCCGAGCAGGGCGCGATAGACTCCCTGGTCGCCACCTACGGCCCGACCCCCATCGACGCCATCGCCGTCGCCGGGGCCCCGGCCGGCTGTCCATGGAGGCTGGATGAAATGGAACGCGAGCCGTCCTCCTCGCCGGATTGGGACGAGGCAGTGTCCGGCGCGGCCTTCCCCTGCGGCCAATGCCGGCAAATCATCTGGGAAAACGCGAACGGCAACCGCGACCTGCCTGTCCTCTGCGCCGTCCAAAGGACGGGCTGGGTCATCCGCACGACCATCGGAACCCTGTTCCCCTACCCCTTCGGCCCGGACGACCTCGGCCTCAAGATCTTCAGGTAGTCTCCGTCCACCAACGCCCGGCTTCGCCCGGGCGTTTTTCTTTCAAGAAAACGCCTCGCAAAGAAAGATAAGGCTAGCGAAAAAGAGACAAAACGAAGCTAAACAAAGGCAAAAAAATGGATTACCGCTAGTCGTCGCAATCCGTCACTTCGCGGGCAACCGCTCGGGGGAGGTGACGGGTGCGGACGGTTAATAACCCCCGCTTGACTAAATATGACAATACACCATACTGGATACATAAAGTCTCCTGTGCCTGCCCTTCGGGGGAGTGTGCGGGACTTTTGTTTTTAGTCGGTTTTCGCTATCCTTCAGTCAACCTTATGCGCGTCCAAATCTTCATCGACGGCGGAAATTTCCATCATCTCGCCCTGAAACCCCTCGGCCTCCAAGAGGGAGGTTTTGACTTCGACGCATTCGCGCTGTTTCTGGCTGACGGCCGGGAAATCGCCGACATGGGCAAGCGCTACTACATCGGGACCGTCCGCGAGAAGGAGGGCGACCAGCGGAGCAAGGCCGCGATGGCCAAGCAGACGCGGCTGTTCAACCGGCTCAAGGCTACTAAATGGGAGCTGAAGACGAGCAAGCTCCGCGAAAGGACGGAAAAAAATCGTGATTGACACCAGAGTCGTTGATTGCGAGAGTCTTTTGGCGCTCGACATCACCGAGGTCATCTACAATACCTACCGCGAAAAGGGCATCGACGTTAAAATCGCCACGGACATGGCGGCTGCGGCGGTGGATGACCGTTGCGACGCGCTAATCGTCGTGAGTTCCGATACGGATTTGGTGCCGATGATTGACTGGGTTCGCAGGCGCTATCACAAGCGCGTGGAATACGTCGGCTTCTCCGTCCCCGACAAGCACGGCAGAAATGACTTGGACGTAAAGCCGACCCAATCCCTCATCGGAAAAACTGACGTTCAGCGCATTTTGGTCGAGAGTGACATTAGGAAGTTCATCATGATAGTGGAACAGACCACTTTGATAGCGTAAACATTGGCCGTAAAAAAACAAAGGCCGCTCCACGAGGGGCGGCCTTTGTCGCGGAGATATATGGGGCATAGTACCTCCCCCACGGCGTGTGTTGGTGGACGGCAGAGGAGTCGAACCTCTGCCAGCCTAAATCTGGGAGTGGCTAGGTGAAGCGGAAAACAGGGAGAACTAGGCTGAACACAGGGAAAATGCGGATTATCACGAGTCGCCAGTGGCTAGATTCAGTCGCCCCAATCCATCACTTCGTGGGCAACCCGTGGGCAACGCGACTGGGGGAGGTGGCGATGGGCGGCGGATAACGCAAGGCCACCCGCTGGGGGTGGCTTTTGTGTCTTCATGATTTGCGTTCCGACCCCCTTGCGACGACCGGCACCCGCCGCCCCAAAAACGGAATAGGGGGTCGAAATTTTTTCTGTTTTCATAACTAACATTGACGCGGCCAGCCTTTTGTGTTAGGCTGCTTCGTTGTTCCTAATCTACGAACCACATGAAGACCCACACCAAAGTTGCCCTGTTTATCGGGGCGTTGATTGCCTTAGCCGCCGTAACGCAAGCCACGACCACGCCGCAGGCGACCATTCAACCGGCCAATACCACCGTCCACAACGCCCAAGGCGGCTTTGTGACCCAGCCGCAGACGACCAACGCAGCGACGAGCCGCGCTGGGACGGTCACGGCGCCGACCAGCGCCCCGAACGGCACACCTATAGGAACGTTGACGGCGTGAGCGTGCCAAGGCCTTATCAGGCCCCGTCTGCGCCCTCCGGCGCTACGGCTCGCGGTGCCGCGATGGCAGTTACAACTTCAGCCAGCACCGAAGTGGCACTTGCTCCCATCACGGGGGAGTTGCTAATTGGTTATAGAAAGCACTAAGCTTTTTAAGCCGTGCCGCCGCAAACCAAACTACACGAGAGAACCAGCGCCAATGAGCCATCGGCACGGCTTAAAAATATATCGTGGAAATAAAGGCCGCCCCATGGTGGACGGCTTTTGTGGTTGGGGGCGGGGGGGTATGCCAAAAAAGAAGAGAGGGGTCAAGAAATATATCAAGGGTGGTCACTTGCGAACCGGACGAATTAATTACTGGCGTGCTGATTACAGTGGTAAGCCAAGCCTAAAATTGTTTGAAGCACTTTTCCTGCTCCAAACCAGAAGACCTATGCTGATAAAGACATGAGGATAACGCTGAATCGTTATGAATTGGGCGCAACACAAAATGATAGACGGCGACGACGGACAAGACCATCAAGACCGCTATTTTGGCGAGCGTATAAAGCCTGTCCAAATCTGCTTGGGGGGATAGATATTTCCGATTCAGGAACAAAATGAGCAACGCCACAATTGGACCTATTATCAATGCGCCAGCGTCATCGGCCAAATACATCATAACGGCCGCAGCTATTGCGGACAGCAAGGCAAAGGACAGCAGCGCAGAAAGGGTAGTCTTGATTTTCATAGTAGGTGCGTTGTTAGCTCGCGTTTATGATCACTTCAGCTCCCCTGTGGGGATTTTAGCGATGTCGGAATCGGTAATGCCGAGGCTTAAATAGCGCATGACGGAATAGGCCGCTTCGCCGTCCTTGAGGTAAATGCGTCGGCATTTGTCTGGGTGGATATACCACGCCTCGCCGTGCTGTTGCGTTTGGAGCAGTATCTTGCCCTTGAGGCGGCTGGCCAACGGGTTGCTGGAACAAACCGAGGCGCTCGACCTCATGGACTCGGAATTGACCGTCACCGGGATTTTGCTTAGGTCACTGTCCGTGATGCCTAGCCCGAAAGAGCGCATCATGGAATAAGCAGCGGAGCCGTCCCTCATGTAGAATCGACTGCCGTCATCGTGCACGTACCATGCTTTGCCGTAATCCTGTACCTGAAGCAAAACGTAGCCACGCAGCCTATTCGCCAAGGCCCGGTCTTCCTCCGGCGGAACGGTTGGTTCTGCACTCGCGATAGCTTGTATCTCCTGATTTTCCAAGACACAGCTTGATCCAGCCGCGTCCAGCTTATATCCGCTTTGACATGCCACCTGGCTGGATTGAGACGGTTCAACCGTTGGCGGGGCGCTCGCATAAACAGTTAAAGCCGTCGTCGGGCCAGTCTTGGAGTTTCCAGAGGCGTCAAAACACCGAGCCGCGACAGTGTGGCTGCTGGTTACATTTGCCGCGTGCGCATAGGTGAAGTAGAAAGTGCCCGATTCAACCTCCGTCATATCTGACAATTCATTCCCGTCGAATTGAAACGCACACCCGGTGACGTCAACGTTGTCCCTGACGCTGACCGAAAACCTGATTGGGGTGTTGATTAATGCAATGCCGGGCGAAATCTCGATTTTACCTATGCTTGGCGGTTCAGTGTCTTTTCCGAGATTAGCCTTTACTGTAAACGACGCGCTTGAATTTGTTAGCGGTATTATGCTCCAAAAATTATAATTATTTAGCTCTGATTCGCCATAGCATGTGGCCCTAGCTGTATGGCTCGTATCAATGTAACTGTCAGGAAATGCGTAGTCGAAACCGTAAATGTCACCGCAGATAGGATCTTTGGTGCGGATGGACATTGGCCCAATCAGATTGCCGTCAACCTCCAGATCACAACGGTTTACGTTCGTGGCATGAAAAATTTGGGCGTAGCCCTTTGATTCGTCATTGAAGTTATTTATCGAAAAGATAATTGGAGTTCCTGCTTGGATGTTTTTTAAACCTCCCGAAACATTAACCCGCAAGCTATTACCCTCGCACCCTGCCCACCCAGCTGATGCGATATTAGGAACAAGGGCAAACATTGCGATTACCACATAGCGGATTAGGTGTGTTTTTTCCATATGTTCATTATTGAGGCGGTATACACAAAGCCCCCCCGCCAGCGGTGGCTTGCGCCACCCATACCCCTTTCGGGATATGACCAACCAAGGTGCTCTGACGAGGAGCCCAATACCATGGTTGGTTTAGACGCCATGCCCGTCGGTCGCCCCAGAGTTTAGGCGGTGAATTGTGCCTTATTTATAGCACAGTGGTGTCACCCCGAAAACAGGGCGGACGCAGTCCCCCTATAACCAAGAACTCGACTGAGCGGCCCCGCGCCACTCCCTTGCCGCATAGCGGCTCGGTCGGGAGCAGGGCATGAATGACCTCCTCCCCGGGTTCCGCTTCGCCCCACCCGGGGTTTCCAACGCGGCATGAGGACGCGGAGCCGCCCAAAGCGGTCGGCCTCAGAACAATTTGGCCGTCTGGGGCAGCTCTCTCTTCCCTTGCCACTCGATGTATTTCTTGATTCTCCCATCGTCAAGTCCAAGGC
>Ga0172381_10004573_pt1 | contig 14282 bp, 13 predicted proteins | sample Leawel6488metaG_FD_119754 | JGI IMG/M metagenome (GOLD analysis project Ga0172381, IMG submission 119754) | Leachate microbial communities from a municipal landfill in Southern Ontario, Canada - Leachate well 64-88 metaG | ecosystem: Engineered > Solid waste > Landfill > Unclassified | place... | reverse complement strand
CGTTCGACAAGCTCACGGGTTGTTCTCAGGGCAAACGGGCGGGGTATTTGGCACACGGACCATGGCTGTTTTTTTGGAATTGGTGTGTCCCGCCGGACACCCAAAACACGACGCGTGTTTTCAACCCCGCGGTAGAACCGCGGGGTATTCAGACATCGCACTCCAATAAAAAAACCGTACTCCTTTTTATAAAAAATTTGACAAAACTTATTTTATCCAGTACTTTACTAAAACCGAAATAATCCAATGAAACTTTTAATTGTTGAATCACCAGCGAAAGCCAAGACGATCGCTAAATATTTAGATAATGCCTACACCGTTAAAGCGAGTGTCGGGCATATTCGCGATCTACCGAAATCAAACAAAAATGCGATTGATATTGAAAATGATTTTATGCCTCGTTACGAGATTTCTCCCGGCAAAGAAAAAGTGGTTGCCGAATTGCGCAGTCTGGCTAAAAAAGCCGAGGACGTTCTTCTTGCGACTGACCCCGACCGTGAAGGTGAAGCCATTGCTTGGCATATCAAAGAAGCCCTTGGTTTAAAAAAACCAAAACGCATTGCCTTTCATGAAATCACCAAGGAAGCTGTCCAAGAAGCGATGAAACACCCGAGGCAAATAGACACTAATCTACGCCTGGCCCAAGAAGCGCGTCGAGTCCTCGATCGGCTTTTTGGTTATGATTTATCTGGTCTGATTTGGCAAAAAGTTCGCTATGGCTTATCGGCCGGTCGGGTTCAATCGCCCGCCCTACGCATTGTCGTCGAACGAGAAAAAGAAATTCGAGCTTTTATTCCCGAAAATTATTGGACCATCACGGCCATCTTTGAAGACCAGAAAAAAAATAAAATTCCTTTCACTTGCAGTGTCGAGCCAAAAACCGAAAAAGAGGCGACGGAAATTGTTAGTCTCAGCAAAAGAGCCGATTGGCAAGTCGATAAAGTGGAAGAAACCAAAACCGCCCGCAAAGCCCGAGCACCTTTTACGACTTCGACCTTGCAACAAACCGCCTCTTCTCGTTTTGGATATGCCCCAAGTATTACGATGAGACTAGCGCAAAAACTTTATGAAGCTGGCCATATCACTTATATGCGTACCGATAGCACCAATTTGAGTGCTCAGGCTCTTGGTGAAATCACTGAGGTGGTCAAGAAAAAATACGGTGAAAAATACTCGACACCCCAACAATACAAAACAAAAAGCAAAAACGCCCAGGAGGCGCACGAGGCCATTCGCCCCAGTCACGCCAGTGTCTTTTCGGCCGGTACCTCACCTCAAGAAAGAAAACTTTATGAATTGATCTGGCAACGCACGGTCGCTAGCCAAATGACTGAGGCCGAAGTCTTGCGGACCAAAGTTACAGCCATTGCCACGTTGAAGCATTCCGATGCGAAGGCGGAAATCGCTTCCGCAGATATTCCCGTTTTTGAAACGAGTGGCTCTCGCGTTCTTTTCGACGGCTGGCTTATTGCTGACCCCGACGCTCGAGGTGAAGATATTGACTTACCAAAATTAAAAACCGGCGATAAATTAAATTTGCTAGAAATCGAAAGCCTAGGTAAACAAACTGAACCACCTCATCGTTATACCGAAGCCGGGCTAGTGAAAGAACTAGAAAAACGCGGAATCGGCCGACCAAGTACTTATGCTGCCATTATCAAAACAATCCAAGACCGTGGTTACGTTACCAAAGAAAACAAATCCCTTCAGCCGACAGACACGGGTGAGGTGGTGAGTGATTTCTTGAGTGAATATTTTACTTACTATATTAGTGACACTTTCACGGCAGAAATGGAAGATGAGCTAGATGAAATTGCCGATGGCAAAAGAGAGTATGCCAAAACCCTCAAGGATTTTTATGGTCCATTTAAAAAAGAAATTGCGAGCAAAAAGAAAATTGAAAAAATCACTAATCTTGGTGAGGCTCCCGCCGACATCAAATGCCCAGAGTGTGGTTCGCCGATGATTATCAAACTCGCCAAAAATGGTAAATTTTACAGTTGTAGTAAATTTCCTGATTGTACCGGTGCCCTGACGATGGAAGGAAAAAAATTGGCTGGCTCAATTGAAACCGGTGAGAGTTGCCCGGATTGTAATAGTCCGCTTGTCGAGCGAGATGGTCGCTTTGGTCGTTTCGTCGCTTGCTCTAATTACCCAAAATGCAAATACATTAAAAAGGATGCGGTAATTGAAGGCCAAGAAAAACAAGGCGATACCGGCGTCTTGTGCCCACTCTGCAAAGTTGGGAATATGACGGAAAAAAAGGGACGCTTCGGTGTTTTTTATGGCTGTTCAAATTATCCAAAATGCAAAAATATCATCAAATCAAAACCCACTGGTGAAATTTGTCCTGACTGTGGTTCATTAATGATGCAAGGAACTAAGACCATTCCCGAGCGCTGTTCAAACAAACTGTGCGAGAATAACCGTCCAGATAAGAAAAACCGGATTAAATAATAGGACTCTCTTTGTCTTTTTACAAAAAAATTCTTCAGAGATATAATCAAACTGGAGGAAAACACCATGGACGGACATCTCGGACTCGCAATGCTCGTGTTGTTCATAATCTTGATTATCATTTCCGAGTAACTCGGCAGTTTGCTCGCGAGATCGCTAGGACAAACTGCCGAGCGTGTTTTGTTTTTCAAGCAATTTCATTTTTCTCAAAATCTGTGTTATGGTGAGTCCAATGGATCCTAGAGAAATTATTACTTTAATGAAAGACCCCTCCCCCGCGGATATCGAGCTAATCAACCGTGCTTTTAACTTTGCCCAAAAAGCCCATGGTGACCAGAAAAGATTTTCTGGCGAACCCTATATTATTCACCCTTTTCATACGGCCCTTTTATTGGCCGAGTTCCGAGCGGACGCCGAGACAATTGCCTCCGGGCTTCTCCACGACACCATCGAAGACACCCCGACCACCAAAGAAGACATCACCAAAGAATTTAATGAGACCATTGCTTTTATGGTTGACGGTGTCACCAAGCTCGGCCAACTCAAATATCAGGGTGCGAAAAGACACACGGAGAGTTTACGTAAATTATTCGTCGCGATGGCCAAAGATATTCGAATTATTTTGATTCGTTTGGCCGATCGTCTGCATAATGTTCGGACTTTACAATATGTTCCGCCAGAAAAACAAAAAAGGATTGCGCTAGAAACTTTGGAAATTTATGCTCCCCTCGCCAACCGTCTCGGTATCTGGCGCTTAAAAGGAATGCTCGAAGATGCGAGTTTCCCTTATGTCTATCCAGCGGAATATAAAAAAGTGGTTGAACTCCGAAAAACTAAGGGTAAAGAGTCGGTTAAAAGCCTCCAAAAAGTTTACCGCATATTGCAAAAAGAAATTGTCAGTCGAGGTTTTGTCGACTTCGAAATTGATTACCGAATCAAATATCTTTATAGTCTTTACACTAAACTCTTGCGCAAAAAGATGAATATCGAGGAGATTTACGACATCTCCGCTTTGCGCGTTATTGTTGAAACGATTGAGGAGTGTTATCAGATTCTGGGTATTATTCATAGCCTTTGGCGACCAATCCCTGGCCGATTAAAAGACTATATTGCCAACCCCAAACCAAACGGTTATCAAAGTATCCATACCGCCGTCTTTATTGGTGATGGCACAATTGTCGAAATTCAAATTCGCACCAAACAAATGCAATATGAGGCTGAATACGGTATCGCCTCTCACCTTATTTATGACGAATCAGGCAAACCTCGGTCTGGCGCCAAATTAACAAAAAATATTTCTTGGATTAAAGAGTTGATTGATTGGCAAAAGGAGGTTGATAGTGACGGCAGTGATTTCGTTGGAGAACTAAAAGACCGTTTCTTTCATGATCGAATTTTCGTTTTCACGCCAAAAGGCGAGGTGGTAGAATTACCAAAAGAATCAACTCCGATCGATTTTGCTTATGCAATTCACTCTGATATCGGTGGCCACGCTTCCGGCGCTAAAGTTAACGGCAAAATGTCGACGCTCGACAAAAATCTTAAAAACGGCGACATGGTAGAAATCCTGGTTAGCAAAAATAGCGAGCCAAGAGCCAAGTGGGCTGACCACGCCAAGACCGCCGACGCCAAAAGACATATTAAAAGCTTCCTCGCCTTAAAGAAAAACAAGTAGCAAAATAATATCCCCCGCCAAACGAGGGATATTATTTTAGAGTGAAAAGTTTTTTATGAAATAAAGATTCTCGTCTTCGTCAGTCTTTTCTGGTTGATTCAAACCGAGGCGATCAGCTTCCGAAAAACTTTCTGGCAATGGTGGCCGTGTTTCTTCTGGGACAAGACCAGTCAACTCCATAATCGAACCAGCTTTATTTTCATACATCATTTCCAAAATCTTTCGTAGGTCTTCCACCGAAGCATAGTCGATCAGCACTCGCCCACCATTTTCCCTTTTTTCGACCTTCACCCGGTTGCCATATTTTTCGGTCAATTTTTCTTCCATCTCAATGATGTCTGGTTCAACCATCGTCTCTTTCCTGCGGACTTTATCGTAAGCAATCCGCCTAGCAATCGCTTCAACTTCTCGCACTGTCAAACGCTTCAACAGGGTTTCTTTAAAAATTGTCGCTTGTTCTTCGGGTCGATCACTAAGCATCAAGAGAGGCCGAGTATGGCCTTCACTAATTTGGCCAGAAGTTAACGCATCTAAGATTTCCTGAGGTAAATTAATAATTCGGATGGTATTGGAAACAAACTCGCGACTGCGACCAATTTTTTTCGCCACTTCTGTATGGGTCAAATTAAATTCTTTGACGAGGCGACAAAAAGCTTGAGCGCGATCAACCGGATTCAAATCTTCGCGTTGCAAATTTTCGATAATCGCCAGCTCCAGTTTCATCTTATCGGTTTGTTCACCGCTACGAATAATCGCTGGCACTTGCGGTAAACCAGCCATCTTCGAAGCTCGCCAGCGACGTTCGCCCGCAATAATCTCGTATTCGCTAAAAAAGCTACCGTCCTCTCGTTCGACTTCTTTTCGCGTCAAAACCAATGGTTGCAAGACGCCGTATTGTTTAATCGAATCAGCTAAATCACGCAAACGATCCTCGTTGAACTCATTACGAGGCTGAAAAGGATTAGGTTTAATTTTATCGGTTTCAATCAAGAAGATTGAGCCCTCATAGCTATTGTCATTGGCCATAATGTGCCGAAGGAGAGAATCGAACTCTCACATCTTTCGATACACGATTTTGAGTCGTGCGCGTCTACCAATTCCGCCACTTCGGCTTTATTTAATTTTACACAGAACATCCCGATCAAAGTATGTGCCATCACCAATTTTTACCCTCTATCTAGTCTTCTAGATGCTAGGGCCGCCACTTCGGCAATAATCCACAAAAAACAAAGCTTTTTAGCTTACCTACATTCTACTAAAAATTAAAACAAAATCAATCTACCCCCCCCTAAAAACTTCCTATTTGAGACATTTTCTACTAGAGTTAAGGGGTATGAAAAAGTCCAAAATCTACATCATTGTCGGGCCTACCGCCAGTGGCAAAACCGCCTATTCAATTAAACTGGCCAAGAAAGTTGATGGCGAGATTATTAGCGCTGATTCGCGACAGGTTTATAAGGGGCTAGATATCGGTACCGGCAAAGTGACTAAAAAAGAGATGGCGGGCATTCCTCATCACCTATTGGACGTGGCCAACCCCAGAAAACGATTTACGGTCGCCGATTGGCAAAAACAGGCCAGACAAAAAATTGAAGAGATTTTAGCCCGAGGCAAGACACCAATTATCGTTGGTGGCACTGGTTTTTACATTCAATCGATCGTTGACGATTTGGTTTTGCCAGAAGTTCCGCCAAACAAAGAACTTCGAGCCAAATTAGCTCTAAAAACTCCGGCTGAACTTTTTAAAATTTTAAAAACATTAGACCCCGAGCGAGCAAAAAATATTGATAATCAAAACCCGCTTCGCTTAATCCGCGCGATCGAAATCGCCGAAGCTTTGGGCAAGGTGCCGTCGCTTAAAAAATCTGTTAACCCAAAATATGATTTCATCCAAATCGGCATTAAAGTTGAGCAAGAAAAATTAAATAAAAAAATTTACCGACGCCTAATTGAACGGCTCAAACACGGAATGATTGCTGAAATTAAAAGACTCCACACAAATGGCTTGAGTTGGAAACGAATGGAGGAATTAGGTCTAGAATATCGTTATTTGGCGCGATTCTTGCAGGGCAAAATTACTCGACCAGAAATGATCGACAGACTTTATCGTGAAATCGTCAAATACTCCAAGCGCCAGATGACTTGGTTCAAGCGTGATAAAAAAATTAAGTGGTTTAGACTTTAATTTATCATTAAGAAATTAACTACTCCCGCCCAAAAATACTTTTGAAACGATTTTTAGTCCTACCCCAAAAACTAGTTTCGGCTAGAGCTAGATTATTTTTTGCGATAATCGAAGTTTCGTTATCTAAAACAAAACCAGATCGGCCCGCAGGAACCGACACTGGGATATTTTCAGGTGGGATCGGTTCTGGCAAATTATTATCATCAAGATTCATCGTATGAGCCAAAGTTTCTTCTTTATCATCTCGAGCATACTGTGCGTCGATTTTATTTCTGACATCTTCTTTTCTAGATTGTTCCTCCGCCTGTTTTTTCCGAACAATTATTTCTCTTATTTTATTGATATCTTCCGGCAAAGCACCCCGACGAAGCAAGTATTCAACCGTAACATTATCAAAAACATTGATATTTTTATCGCCCTTCAAAATTTCTCGCCATTCCTTGGGCAAATCGGCTAAATCAATTTTTTCTTTTTTGATTCGGTCAAAGAGTTTATCAATAACCGCAGAACTCGTAAAACTCTCCTCGTCAGAAGAGGCCTTCAAAATTTCATATTTAGTAAAAGTATTTTTATTTTCTGGCAGATAACCCGCCTTTTTTCTCTCTAAAATATGTTGCTGCCAGATCTTTGGCAACTCCGAAAAATCTATCGTCAAATCCAAAGTGTCCGGATAATCATCTTCGCGGGTTTCGACGGTCTCTTTTTCTAATTTTAAAACATCATCAATCTTTTCCGCCGGCGCTGGCATTTCGATCGGATCTCCACTTTCCAAATCTTCAAAAATATTCCAGCTCTTAACCAGATCTTCGTGCTGGTCTTTTGAAATGAATTTCATAAGTTTGATTTAAACTACCTTAAATGTCTTTTTAGAAACGCCCGACCAGACCCAGACTTTAAGTATTTTTCAAATTCAAAGGCTTTAGGCTTGTTATCTATCGCAAAATAAAAAATTAATTTAAACGGGAGTTTCTCTTTTGTCGTAGAAACTTGACCTTTTTGATGCCGACCTATCCGATCTTTTAAATCATTTGTACAACCTACATAATACCCCTCTCTCATTTTTAAACTATAAACATAATACATGTCTCCTTCGCGAACCTACTTAGCGGGCTTTGCCCCGCCGTAGGTACGCTTCGGCGTACCGAAGGCGGGCCCACCCCGCGCGTGTCACAAGTTACTAAGTCTTTTGTCTCGCTTCGGCTCACAAAAGCCAAAGTACTTTCGACCCCACCTCGTCTGTTTCGCGTTGCTCAACATGACTGCGTTTTTCGAGTCGGGACAAAAGCAAAGCAGTTTGCTTTCTTTGGTCTTGCGGGCCCACCCCGACTCGAACGGGGAACGACGGTTTTGGAGACCGTTGTTTTACCATTGAAACTATAGGCCCTAACACTACTAATAATACCGCTTTCTACCCCTTTATGCTAACAAATAATCGCAAAAAGAAAAAGCACCTCGCGGGTGTTTTTCTAGGGAAATCACAGCAAAAAACTGGCTATTTTTTAATCTCCACGTGTTGGGTATGTTTTTTGCACCATCGGCAATACTTTTTCAGATCAATTTTGCGCTCAACTTTCTTCTTGTTTTTGCGACTCCAATAGTTGATCCGTTTGCACGACTTACAAGCTAGTTTTACGAGAAAATCTTGGGACATATGTTTATTTATGGTGAGCTTATCGAACCATTTTTGACCGCTTAAATATACCTGATTTTTATAAAAAAAGCAACCCGTAGCACGCAAGCGCACCACGGGTTGGGTTAAGGTTGAAGGAAAGCACTAATCTTACTCGGCTCAGGCCGAGAATCAGCCCTTGCCACCGCCACCTCGCGAGAGGTAGACGTTGAACGTTTGGCCGTCGACCGACGTGCCGGTAATCGTGATCACCCGCCGGTCATAGCCAACCGACGTGTTGAGATTGGCGTAATAGTAACCGCCACCCTCGTAAGCCTTGTCGCAACCACCGTCTTCGGGAGCCACGTACACAGCATTGGCCGACGAGATGACGGGCATCTCTTGGCCTACCGGCGCCCAAGCGCGCACCTCGACCAACCCATCGCTGGGAAGGTCATTGGCTTGAATCGTCGTCAGCGATTTTGCTCACAAAACAGCCGATTTTTCTTCTTAATCAGTGCTAGTTTTTCCAGTCTTGTTAGATCTTTTATCCTCGCCTCCTCTCTCGAAGCATTTGATCGATTTTTGAATCGTCGCGAATAGGCCAAGGTGACCGGCCGACGGGCTGAAGTATATTTTGCACCCCGTGGTGAATTATTGTGCTCACTCACCCGCCGTTTCAGGTCGGTAGTAATTCCCGTATATAAAGTCTGGTCGGCGCATTTAAGAATATAAAGATAATACAATTTTTTTATTTAGGCGAATTTTTTTCAAAAAATGTTTTAGCCTTTATCGTCTGTTTTATCTAAATCCGCTCGCTGGATCGGACTTTGGATTTTCGGCGGCGTCATATCTATCTTGCCAAATTGTTTTTCATAATCTTGGACTTGCTCGCTCATCCACGTGGCGATACTTTTCATCACTTGGGGTGTTGTCACAAAAGAATCAAGGCTATTACCCGAGGTAAAAGCAAAAGAAAAAAGTTCTTTGCCGTAGGCGCCGAGCGCGCCGTCACAAAATTTTTTTGGCAATTGATTCAGATCGATTTGTTTTGGGTCTATCATAATTACATCCTATCGCTAATCACTTTTAGATACAAGCGCTAGCAATGTCCTTTGTGATAGACCTTGCCTTGAATGATTTTGTTAGCCGGCAGGCCATGATACATTGCTTCACGAGCAAAATCCTCGCCACATTTCGGACATTTCAAATCACCCTTCGTATGATCAGTTACAATTCGCTCTTTGTAGCATTTGATGAGATGCCCCATCGCATCTTTATCGTAATCATAAAGATGAGTGTGGCAATTCGAGCAATAAATTTTAATCCGATAGAATTTCATTTGATTTTATTCTCCTTGATCATAGCAGATTTAAAGAATTTCATTAATTTTTTAAACAAAGAACCGCCCCAACGGTTCTTGTTGAAAGACGGTGCCCCTCCAATCCCGGAAACTATTCAAGTCGAGATGATCCATTCCCGGGTCGGTTAGCTAAAAGTTAAGAGGCCTTACCTTAAGTTTAAAACACTCTAGCCTGGCTTTTTTAATTAGAATTTCCGATAAAATGGGTTAGAAGAATAATTGATCCCAGGACGATCAAAGGCAAGGAAATAACAAAGAGAATATAGGTAAATTCAAGCGCGTTAAAAAAGAAAATCGTAAATAGGCCAAATAGAATTACTAATAGTCCGCCCCAGACTTCTCGCCAAAAAGATAATAAAACAAATACCAGCAAGACAAGCCATGGCCAGGAATTAGGAAAGTTTTTTAGTAGGCCTCCGACTTCAGCGCCAGAGAGCAAGGCAAAAATGAAAAGCCCGATGGCTCCGAGCAGTAGAATAATTTTAATTAAAATTTTTAAAATCGGATAAATTTTTTTCATTAATTATTGAATTCTAAAAGTTAAGCTTTGAGCCATTCGATCAACCGCCTCGTCTGGGCTGAATAATGCCCGCTCGTTTTTACAAGCGCTTTTTTGCGGATCATCATAATTGTCGCATTGCACCGAACGTAGACTAAAAGTGAGAGTCATGGTTGTGTTGTTGTAAGGGAAAGCATAAGTATATTTAGTATAAGTGCTCCCCGCCGCGCCTTCACCGAAAGTAGAGATGCAATATTCACGGCCATTTATTGATTTTCTTTTCACTAAACTGGGTGGGAGAAGGTCGGTTAAATCTTTTTCGCAGGTAAAAGACTTATGGATTTCTTGCGCCTTCGGTGGCCACTCTGCCAAACTAATATATTTGGCTAAGATTTTTTCAGGATACTCGAAAGTGATGCCGGTTTGCTTATCAACAAAAGTCTGAGGATTTTTACTAAAAAATTGTTCAGCCGAACCAGTTTGCGTCGCTCCGGAAACCAAGCAATCAGTAAAAGTCGTCGACCCACTCTCAGTAATAAAAGCGGTATCACCCTTGTTCCAAAAAACAAAACTTTCATCGGCATTGGCATAACGCGCGCCCGAAGCCGACATCGCTTGCGGTAATTTGATTTGTCGCCCGTCACTCAATTTGAGCTCAACATATGAACCCGCGCCATTATGAAATTGCGTCCCAATCGTCTTATTGTCAGCGCAATTGAAATTAGCAGAAATTATTTTTTCAGTCGGACTTGTCGACCCTAAAATATAGTCAACGAGTTTTGGTATCCAGAGATTTTTTGTGAAAATTAAAGAGAGCCCAACAACAATCAAGACCAAAAGAATTATTCGTACCGCCTTAACTGTCGCGCTGGCATTATCTTCCCACTTATTATTTTTATTAAATAAAAACATATTATTTATTTTAGAGCTACTCATCCGACCATCTCCTCTTCATAATCATTAGTATAATTAACATCCGAACGATTCTCTTCCGCCAAATAATCCTCTGCCAAGATAGGTAGTATCCGCTCGATATTGGGATGACTGTTGTAGACCAACTGTTTATTATGAACTTCACCTCGGAATCGCGCCGGGAAACTAATACCCAAATTATGCCAAGAGGGTATCCTTTTGATTGTTTCAGCCAAATCGTCAGTGATGGCTAGAACGGCGGGAATTTCCTGGCTTTCTCCCAAATCTTTAATCAAGCGATATCCTCCACGCAAAGACCGCGGGGCAAAATGTGACGGGATAAAAACCCCATGTCGGACAACACCCAAAACATAACCGTCATGGTCGTCACCGAACAGGTAGTTCTTCTCAGAAGAACCCTCACCAAAAAAATGATACAAAAAGCTACCCAAGCCGAGAGCCTCACGATTACGACGAGTAATCGCCTTTTCATACCAATCAAAAATCTCCCGGGCCTTCTCTTCACCATTTTTGTGAAAAAACCAGACCGCATCAATCAAACCCGAAGGAACCTTTTTTTCTTCTAGCCCAGAGTCTTGTGCGACTGAACCAAAAACTTCCTCGACACCTTCGTCGATTTCGTTTCTTAGCTCTTTATCGTTTTTATCGTTTCGCCAAAAACCTTCTCGAGCTGACATAAACTTATTTTATCACAAAGCCATCGATCCTTACAATTCGCCTTAGCCTTGGCACCGCGATTTTTACATACGTCCGACATATGTAAATTTTATTCTGGTAAAACGTAAATCGCCGTTAATTGATTTTTCTCTTCATTTTTTAGCGCTCGGCAAACTCCCACAATTTTCCCGCCATCTTTGGCTAATAAAAACAGGGAATTAGGTTCTGGGTCGGCAATTTTTTTAGCCATTTTAGCAACACCCTCCTCAGTAATTCGATCTTTAAATCGATCTTCGACGTCTTCAACGGTAACCCCAAATTCTTCATTGGGATAAGTCGAAAGCCAAGTCTGATAAAAAACCTGCTGGGCTCCGGGGGCATCTTCTGGTCTAGCTTGAGTAATCTCAATCATGTTTTTATAATAGCAAATTTAGGGGAAAATTTTAATCCGAGAGGATTTCCTTTAGCAATCGGAGTATCTCCCCATTTTTATCAAAAATAATTTTTACATACGTCCGACATATGTAAATTCCTATTTTATCATCATTTCCATTTCTGGGAGAATGGCACCGCCCTTCATTTTAAAATGTTCATCAAAATGTGCAACACTCGGTGTTGCACATTCTCTATTCAACCACCACGGCTGTGCCGTAGCAGAGCACTTCGGTCACGCTTTGCATTAGCTCGGTGGTATCGTAACGCACGCCGATAATGGCGTTGGCACCCATCGCTTCGGCATGTTTAATCATTAGCTCGTAGGCCTCCTCGCGCGTTTTTTCGCAGAGTTCGGTAAAGAGGCTAATATTCCCGCCCAAAATAGTTTGGAGTGATCCGCCAATTGTCCCGATAATCGATCGGGAGCGAACAATAATCCCCTTCACGACCCCTAAATTTTTGACAATCTTCTTCCCCGGCAATTCAAACGCCGTGGTGGTGTTGTTATGATCCATGGTGTTTAGTTAATGTTAATTTTTAATATATAGATTTAATTTAATTCCAAAAACTTCCACTCTTTCAAATCCTTGGGGTTATAATCATACTTTTTACTGTCATTGTATCGCCAGCTCTTTTTGTCGTGAAGTACTATACCTCCAAATAAATTTTTACCCGTCTTGTTTTGTTCCGCAATATATTTAGCAAGGCCCTCTGCTCGACTCTTCGCGCTTTCGGCAGTCCACCCACCCTTAGTATCAAATAAACCAACGTGGCCGTCTTTTAGTTTAACAATAAAGTCCACATAAAAAGATTTTTCTACTCCGTGTTCTGTGTGAGGAACAGCAAAATAAGTAGAATCGCTATCTCCATTTTTAAACCACCAATCAATTTTCTTCGATTTCTCTAGATACTCAATAAAGTCAACCTCGATATCGCTATCTTCTTCAAACAAACTATTTATTCCCGACCCAGACTTTTTTGAATAATATGGTTGGATAACTGACTTCTTGTACTCCTTTTTCATAAACGAAAGGGTATAATTTATCACCCGGGGAACATTCCACAATTCGTCATTTTTAATAAGTTCATTCTTCCCCTTGCCAACAACTTCTTGATACATTTCTTTTGCTAAATTTATGACATCAACCATTATTTGACGATTTTCTTCGGCGAGAACGGCGGCCTGAATTTTAGGCCATTGATCTTCATCTCGCGAAGCTTCAAAAAACGAGTATATTGAGGCCTTGATTCGGCCAATTGATCTCTGCTCGGGAGCAAAAGGAACAAGATTATTATGAGCAAACATATCAAAAGCGTTTTGTAGTTCAACTTCGTTCTTAGGGATATCAAGAGTTCCTTTCTTATCAATATTTTTTGTTTCTTTATCGGCATCGGCAATACGCCCACTAGCAATTAAACTAGTTTTCAAAATACTGTGTTTGAAAGAAAACTTTTCCCTAAGTTTTAATTTCTTCCCAGCTTCAATGAAAATAGGGGTGAAATCAGACGAAAGGCGTGTTTCTTCTCGGAAACGTTTCGAGTGATAAGATTCAAGATCAAGATTTTTATAATCTTTAATTCTAAAACCGGTAAATGTGGTGATGTAGTCCTTAGACAAACCCTCGGCCACCTTAATATCCTGCAAACTCGTAAAAACATAGCCGACATTTAAGTCTTGATCTGAATAATGCTTTTGTTCAGGCATCCGCATGATTCGGCCCAAAGTTTGAATTGAAAAAGTTATATTCTCTTCACGCCATTGCCTAAACAAGACAAGAATTGTAGCTCTGGGACAATCCCAACCAAGAGCAATTGCTTGTTTAAAAATCATAACATCAACCTCATTTTCATTTTTTTCAATATTTTCAAGATTTATTTTGTTGTCTTTGTCGGATAAATAAATAGCCAAATTTCCACTCTCTGTAGTGTAACCAAATTTTTTAAGTAAGGTTAGTATCTCATCCTTCTTATCAACCACTCCCTGCATCGCATCTGGTAGCTGTATTAGCAAAAGCGGGTTCACACTAGAACCTTCGGCTTCCAGTTTTTTATGCAACTCAGCCCTCTTTTTTAAAGCGCTTTCAAGAACGAGTTCGTCCGCCGATTTATCACTTTTTTTCTTGTCTATAATATAGTTCTCAAAACCCGGATTAATAATGATCTCTTTTTTGATCATTTCTTCATCCTTAACATCTTTGAGTTCAACTTCCACAATCCTGTTCGCATTATTTAACTGCGGAGTAGCAGAAACTTCGATCGTAATTTTAGGGTCAATATCTTGTATTAGTTCTTTAGATTTTTCACTATTAGCCGTGTGATGACTTTCATCAATAATAAGGAAAATTATCCTGCCTTCGTCTTTCGTACGAGCAATAATACTAGACAAATTGTTGTCTCTTTCATTAGCTCTAACATAGAGATTATCCTTTTTATTTATGCTTGCCCAATTCAAAAACAAAATCTCATTTT
>Ga0172381_10004572_pt1 | contig 14282 bp, 16 predicted proteins | sample Leawel6488metaG_FD_119754 | JGI IMG/M metagenome (GOLD analysis project Ga0172381, IMG submission 119754) | Leachate microbial communities from a municipal landfill in Southern Ontario, Canada - Leachate well 64-88 metaG | ecosystem: Engineered > Solid waste > Landfill > Unclassified | place... | reverse complement strand
GCGGATGCCTTGCGGGTTGTAGCCGCCGTGGCCAAAGGGGCTGGTGCCGCCGGTGCCGATCCACTTGGAGCCGCCTTCGTGGCGCTCTTTTTGTTCTTCCAGGCGTTTCTTGAGCGTTTCCATGAGCTCGTCCCAGCCCATCTTCTCGATGGCGGATTTTTCTTCGGGGCTCAGGTGTTTTTCAAGGGTCTGGCGCAGCCAGTCGAGTGGAATGTCCTGGGTGAAGTCGGTCACCAGCTCGATGCCCTTGAAGTAGGCGGCAAAGGCGCGGTCGAACTTGTCGTAATGCTTTTCGTCCTTGACCAGCGTGGCGCGGCTCAGGAAATAAAAGTCGTCAATCTTGTAGCCGCTGGGCTCAGCGGATGCGTCGTCGGACTGCGCCGTTTTGGGCCCCACCACGCCGAGCTTCAAGGCTTCGAGCAGGGTCAGGAATTCCTTGACGGACACCGGCAGTTTGGCGGCGCGCAGGGTGTAAAAAAAGTCGATCAGCATGGGGCAGTCTGACTGTTTGGGGTTACGTTATTTGACTGCCCCGGTCGCCGCATTGACGTCGTAGCTTGCGCTGCCTGTGCCGTCACGGTAGCGGGTGCAATTTACTTGGTAGACGTTGTTGCCAAGCGCTGTGACACTGGTTACGGTGGCGCATAGCTCGCCGTGGAAGTTGATCATGGTTGCAAGCACGTTGGTGATGTTGTCCGGAAGATTGGTACGGGTGGCGCTTTGAGTGCTGTCGGGCTCAATCGCCTGGTGCGCACTTTGCTTTGCAGATTTTGGGGTTAAAAGCGACACCGCCATCACCAAAACAAAAAATACAACTATCCCGGTAAACAAGCGCACCCGGTCAGAAACCTTTTGTGCTGGCTGTGATAGCGGCATGTTCGTACGTTGTTTGGTTCCCCTGCTTTTGGCAAATAGGTCAGCTGCCTCTTGGCTGGTAAATGTGTGCGAGCCGTAGGTGTATTCGCTAGTCTGTGGCTGTGTGGATTGTGTTTCATCTGCCATGTCGTTGCCTCCGTTGTTGGTTGCATTTTGCCTCCCTAAGGGATACTTTTCATTCAAAAGATAGGAAGAATCGCAGATTGCTTGCGCCAGTTCTTTCTCAGTGAACTGCACAGATTTCACAATTAAGTTTCTAAAATTACAGCCAGTTTTCAACTTTAAGTGCCGGCACCCGCTCAAACTCGCGGGTGTTGTTGGTCACCAGGGTCATGTTTTGGGACAGGGCATGGGCCGCAATCCACAAGTCGTTGCCGCCTATGGGGGTGCCAGCTGTTTCAAGCTGCGCTCTGGTGTTGCCGTAGTGTTGCGCGGCATCCGCAGGCAGCGGCAGGACGGAGATGGCGGTGAGCAGGGCGTTGAGGTGGTGTGCCAATTCCGCGGCTCGTTTGGAGTGGGGCAGTTTGCACAGCCCGTAGCGCAATTCGCCCGCACTGATGATGGAAATGGCCAAGGTGTCTGGGGTGCTGTCCAGAATGCGTTGGCTCAAGGCGGGAGACGCGTCACGCAGAAAGTAACTGACGATATTGGTGTCGAGCAGGTACTTCATTTGGATGGGTTTGCGTCTGATCCCAGCAGGGCGTTCCAGTTGCGGTCTTGCGGTGCGGGGTCGTCGAGCTGGGCTTCAACCTGTTCCCATGCTTGCAGCGCCGCTGGACTCAAGGGGGGCAGGCTTTTCAGGATGTCCCCCACGGTGGCTTTCTTTTCCCGCAAGACAATTTCATCGCCCCGGCGCTCGATCAAGACACGCTTGGAATGCAGTTGAAATTCTTTAGGCAGGCGCACGGCCTGGCTGTTGCCAGACATGAAAACGGCGGCGGTGGTGGTCATGAAGCGCTCCATAAATACAATATACGGATTGTATATTGTGCTTAAATATCGTGCATGAACAAGTTGCTGTTTTAGCGCGGTTTATCCAGAACATACAGCAGTTGTTCCCTGACTTCGGGCCATTCCCCGCTGCGCAGGCTGTACATCACGGTGTCACGGATGGTGCCGTCGCGGCGCAGGGCGTGGCCGCGAATGATGCCGTCCTTTTGGGCTCCAAGGCGTTCAATGGCGGCTTGCGAGGCGAAGTTGAAGTTGTCGGTGCGCCAGCCCACCACATGGCAGCCCAGCGACTCAAAGGCATGGGTCATCATGAGCAGCTTGCAGGTGCTGTTGACATGGCTGCGCTGCACGCGTTGGGCATACCAGGTGTAGCCAATCTCCAGCCGTTTGACCGCCGGCAGAATGTCATGAAAACTGGTGCTGCCCAACACCTGGCCGGTGGCGGCGTCAAGCACGGCAAAGGCAAAACGGTTGCCCGCTTCGCGCATGGCGAGCGCGTCTTCGATGTATTGGCGGGTTTGTTCAGGCTCGGGCACGGAAGTGACGCGCAGCTTCCAGAGTTGCCCGTCTGCGGCGGCGGCGCGCAAACCGGCCTCATGGTGCAGGGTCAACGGCTCCAGAGTGACGCCGCGCAGCGAGAGTGTGATGGGTTCGACAAAGGCCATGGGGATTCCTGGTGGGTGACGCTGGGTCAGCGATTGCGGCTCTGCATGAACACCAGCTTTTCAAACAGGCTGACGTCCTGCTCGTTTTTCAGCAACGCGCCCACCAAGGGCGGCACCGCCACCTTGTCGTCCTGGGTTTGCAGTGCCGACAGCGGAATGTCCTGCGCCATCAGCAGTTTGAGCCAGTCGAGCAGTTCGCTGGTGGACGGTTTCTTTTTCAGCCCCGGCAGGTTGCGCACGTCAAAAAACGTCTTCATGGCGGCACTCAGCAACTCGGCCTTGAGGCCGGGAAAGTGCACGTCCACAATCTGCTTCATGGTGGTCGCATCGGGGAACCTGATGTAGTGAAAAAAGCAGCGCCGCAAAAAGGCGTCGGGCAGTTCCTTTTCGTTGTTGGACGTGATGAAGACCAGCGGCCGGTGTTTGGCCCGGACCAGTTCCCGCGTTTCGTAGCAGTAAAACTCCATGCGGTCGATTTCGCGCAGCAAGTCGTTGGGGAACTCGATGTCGGCCTTGTCGATCTCGTCGATCAGCAGCGCCACCGGCTGGTCCGCCGTAAAGGCCTGCCACAGCACGCCTTTGACGATGTAGTTGTGGATGTCCTTGACGCGTTCACCCCCGTCGACATCCGCCAGCTGCGAGTCGCGCAGGCGGCTCACGGCGTCGTACTCGTACAAGCCCTGTTGCGCCTTGGTGGTGGACTTGATGTGCCATTGCAGCAAGGGCAAATTGAGCGCGGTGGCCACTTCTTCGGCCAGCATGGTCTTGCCGGTGCCGGGCTCGCCCTTGACCAGCAGCGGGCGCTGCAGGGTGATGGCGGCGTTGACGGAGAGCATCAGGTCGTCGGTGGCGATGTAGCTTTGGGTGCCTTGGAATTTCATGGTGTTTGGACGGGAGTAAGTGACTTGGGTGACTTTGCAGGCGCCAATTGATGGCATTTCAGGAGCAGGAGGAACTACCGGGTTTACGCCATGGCTTTGGACTTGGCCGGCTTTCTATAATTCGCTTGATATTTATCAATTCAACAAATCCCCCTTACGGATTTTCTTAGCAAATGAAAAAATTTCTGTTGACCGTGTCGGCCCTGGTTTTAAGCTGTGCATGCACCTTGAGCGCGCATGCGCAGGACATCAAGGGCGACGCCACAGCGGGTGCTCAAAAAAATGCACTGTGTATCGGCTGTCATGGCATTCAAGGCTACCACATCGGGTTTCCCGAGGTTCATAAGGTGCCCAAAATTTCTGGTCAGGGCGCGGGCTACATTCGCGCCGCCCTGCATGCCTACAAGGCCGGGGAGCGCAAGCACCCGTCCATGCGCACGCTGGCCGCCAGCCTGAGCGAGCAGGACATTGCCGACCTGGCAGCTTATTACGAATCCAGCGGCAGTGGGATCAATGTGCCTGCCACGGCGGCCGATGGCCCCGCCAAAGCGGCTGAACTGGTGGCCAAGGGCGGCTGCACCTCATGCCATGGGGCCAATCTGAGCAAACCCATCGATCCGTCTTACCCCAAAATTGCCGGCCAGCACGCCGACTACCTGTATGTGGCCCTGCGCTCCTACAAGATCAATGACAAGCCCATGATCGGTCGCAGTCACCCGGTCATGGCCGGCATTGCCACGCAGTTTTCCGACAAGGAGATGAAAGTGCTGGCCGACTATGTGGCCAGCTTGCCCGGCGAGATACAAACGGTGCAGCGCAGCCGCGTCAAATAAGTCGGCTCAGGAGCGGGTTCAGTCGCGGGTGGCGTGGCGCCGCACACAGGCCACGTAGGCGTTGCCATCAGGCGCCTGGCCATTGCGCTGGCTGTCCCAGAGCATCTGCCCCAGGCATTCCATGGCCGCGTGGTGCGCGTCATGCAGGGAGTCACGCCGGTGCGTGAGCAATTCAACGGCTTGCCGAATACCCCGCGGCTGGTCAATGCTGCACTGCTCGGTGATCGACAAGTGCATCGACAAATGCAGGAAACAGCTGGTTTTGCCGTCTTCGGGCTGGTCTGTGGCGGCCAGTGCCGCTTCCACGTTGGCGAGCTCGGCGTGGTACTCGGGGTGCTCGTCAATCCACAGGCTGGCGATGGTCTCGATCGCCTCCATCGTCTGGCCCGTTCGGGCCTTGGCATAAACAGCGCAAAAAAATCGGCGAACATCGGCTTTGGATGGGTTGAACATGATGGGTGAATTGTCGCCTGCGCCGCTCAGTCCACCTGCCATGCTGGCAATTGCCAGTTGCGCCACATGGCCAAGCCGCGCAAGCCGGCGGTGAGCAGGATGCAGGCCAGCAGGTCCAGCCAACCCGGTGCGCCCAGGGTCCACAAGCCCACATAGGCCCAGCCACCGATAAAAGCGCAGACCGCATAGGGGCGGTGGTCGCTGAAGGCGGTCGGAATCTCGTTGCAGACAATGTCGCGCAGCACGCCGCCAAAGACCCCGGTGATCAGGCCCATCAACACCGCCACCAAGGCGGGCAGGCCACTCATCAGTGCCTGATGCACGCCGGTGGCCGTGAACAGGCCCAGTCCCAGCGCGTCGGGCCACTCGATGGCTTTGCGCGTCAGTTCAAAATGGTGGCGGCGCATGAACAGCATGGCCAGGGCACACAGGGCCAGCACGCCCCACAGCATTTCCGTGTGGCGAACCCAGAAAAACGGCCGCGCATCCAGCAGCAAGTCGCGCAGTGTGCCGCCGCCAAAGGCAGCCAGGAAACCCACCACGCACACCCCCACGGCATCCAGGCGCTTTTGGGCGGCCTCCAAAACCCCCGACAATGCAAACGCCGCCGTCCCCGCCAGCTCGACCAGAAGCCGCAGGGTTTGCCCCCACTGTTGAATGTTGTCGATACCTGCGCTGTTCATCTTTCAATTGTCCCACCATGGTCTTGCCTGAAAACTTTCCCCTCATCACCGACCCCTTTTTTTATGCCGTCACCATTCCCGCCGTGCTCTTGCTGGGGGTGAGTAAAAGCGGTTTTGGCGCCGGCTTTGGCTCGCTGGCGGTGCCGATGATGGCGCTGGCGGTGAGCGTGCCGCAGGCGGCGGCCATTTTGATGCCGGTGCTGTTGCTGATGGATGTCCTGGGCATGGCCGCGTTTCGCAAGGACTTCGACCTCAAGCTGCTCAAGTTCCTGATCCCTTGCGGGCTGGTGGGGATCGTGGTGGGCGCCTTGTTGTTCAAGCTGCTGGATGCCCGTCTGGTGGCGGGCATCGTCGGTGTGTTCACCTTGCTGTTTCTGGCCCAGCGCCTGCTGTTTCCGCCCAGGGCTGACAGCCCGCCGCCGCCGCGCTGGCTGGGCGCGATCCTGACGGCGATGTCGGGTTTTACCAGCTTCATTGCGCACGCCGGTGGTCCGCCGGTCAATGCCTACCTGATTCCCATGCGCCTGTCGCCGATCCGCTTCACAGCGACCATGGCCTTCTTCTTTTTTGTCATCAACCTGGCCAAATGGCTTCCCTACGCCTGGTTGGGCCTGTTGGACTGGCGCAACTTCGCCACCTCGCTGGTGTTGTTGCCGCTGGCGCCGATCGGCGTCTGGGCGGGGGTGCGGCTTGCCCGGCGCATCAGTCAGGTGCTGTTTTACCGGTTTTTGTATGTGGGGATGCTTCTGACCGGGGTCAAGCTGGTGTCAGATGCCGTGCGATGAAAGTCTTGGCAATGCAGTATGGAATAACTGCGCTTTGCTTTTCTGTTTGCTGTCACGGCATGACTGAAATCGTTGGCGCTTGTCACCCGTGGCTCGTGCTCAGCAATCGAACTTGTTGGTAAGGCTGTCATCGTTGTGCAGTCCTGAACGGCGTGAGACACTGCTTATTGATTCGGTCCAAAGATTCAAGGCGAAGCATCATCCGGCGAAGCCACAAGCAACTCTACGTGCAACTTTTCGAGTTCCGCGCGAATTCCTTGATCGATACCCGCATCCGTGATGATGCGCGTCACTTTGTCCAGATGGGCAATCCGGAAGATTGCCTGAGAGTGGAACTTCGACGAGTCCACGATGACGGTGACAGTCTGGGCTGCTTCGATGAAAGCTCGATTCATGGCGGCTTCCTCCTGGGACAACATGGCGATACCACCCGAAGGGGAGATGCCATTAACGCCGAGAAACGCTGCACGAACTGTGATGTCGTCAAACATGCCGGGAGCCGGACGACAAACCGAGGCCATTTTCTTGAAATCAACGGTGCCGGGCAAAAGATAGACGGAAGCGTTCTGGCTTCGTGCAAACTCCATCGCAACGGTCAAACCGTTCGTAACCACATGCAGATTTTGATGGCCGCGCAAGGCCTCAGCAAAATGCCTTGATGTCGTGCCAGCATTTACCAAAATGCAGTCGCCGTCGGAAACAAGTTGCGCAGCGAGCTCGGCAATCCCCCGTTTTTCCCGGACATTTTCGCGCTCACGCTCCGCGTAGCTGATGCTTTCGTAACGCGCCCAACCCTCAGCAATCACCTCCCCGGAGACCGCACCACCACGTGTGCGCTCAACCAGTCCACGTTCATGAAGTTCGATCAGGTCACGTCGAATCGTAATGGGCGAGGTCTGAAACCTGCTGGCCAGCGCGTTGACCTCAACAACCCCTCCGCTGTGAAGCAGGGTAACGATTTCTTTGTGGCGAGCGACTTTCAGCATAGGTGTCCTGTTGGAAAGTTTGGTTCATCAGCGCTATAAACGATCACAAATGAACATTTAAATCGATTAAAAATAATTAGTTGTCATACAAATGACATTTAATGTTCTTAATATTGAATTTATGAACATAAACGAACAATTTGAAGCCGTAATTTTTGACCTCGATGGTACCTTGTTTGATACATTGCCTTCGCTGTCCGTTGCTGCCAACGAGGTGCTTGCGAATGCCGGTATGTGCGACGTTTCAATGTCACTCTTGCGATCAGCGCTCAACGAAGGGTTGATGCCGATGTTTCGCCAAGCCATCGTCCTGCAATCGGTTCCTGTCGATGCAGTTACGGCGAGTCAGCTGGAAATTGAATATATGGCCCATTACGGGCGGCGTTGGTTGTCGACGGCTCCTTTGTTTGCTGGTGTGACAGATGCATTAGCGGCACTCAAATCACAGGGACTGAAGCTGGGTATCTGTACCAATCGGGATCGTGCCTCGACCGAGGTTCTGCTGGCATCGGCATCCATTGCTGACGCTTTTGACGCCATCGTCAGCCTCGGCGATACGCCCCTTCCCAAGCCCGCTGCTGACCCGCTGCTGCTTCTCATGGCGCGTCTGGAGGTGCTGCCCGCGGAAGTTTTGTTTGTGGGGGACTCCGGCTTGGATGCCCGCTGCGCCCAGCTGTCGCAGGTTCGCTTTGCCGCCCATCTCGGGGGCTATGCCGAACAAGCCGCTGACCTGATCCCCAACGTTCTGAGTTTTGGCGGATACGACCAACTCACAAGCTGGATTCTCGACCAACGCTCTGCTCTGTTTCCCCCTGTCTGCTTCACTTTGCCACGTCCCATCAACCTTTGTCCTTGAATCAGGAGTAATTATGAAATCATTGCCATCTCCCACCCGAGTGCTGCGCCTTGGCCTATCGCTATTCTTGACCGTTGCCCTCGCCGCCTGCGGGGGAGGGGAGACGCCCGCCGACCCGGCCGCGCTTGTTGCCAAGACGCCCGCCGACCCGACCGCGCTTGTTGCCAAGACGCCAGTCATTCGCTGCGCACCCTGACCCACCCGGATCCAAAACCAGCTTTCATTTTTTCACCTTTAGGAGTACCAATTCATGAGCATCGATCGCCGCAACTTCTTGCGCATGAGCGCTAACACTGGCGCCGCCGCCGCCGCGCTCGCCGCGCTGCCTTTGAGCATCCGCAAGGCCCTCGCCGTTGAACCCGCCGTTGATACCCACACGATCAAGGACCTCAAACACATCGTCATTCTGATGCAGGAAAACCGTGGCTTCGACCACTATTTCGGCACCATGAGCGGCGTGCGCGGGTTCGGCGACCGCTTTCCGATCCCGCTGGAGAGCGGCAAGCCAGTCTGGTACCAACTCAACGGCAAGGCCGACGGCATGCCTGACCCGACCGCACCGTTCGACGGCACCGAAATTGCGCCATTTCATCTCGACCCGAAAAAGTTCAATGCCATGCTCGCGCCCAGCACGCCGCACAGCTTCTCGGACTCGCAGGCGGCCTGGAATCAAGGCAAGTTTGGCTATTGGCCGAAGTACAAGAACGACAATTCAATGGGCTACTACACGCGGGAAGACATTCCGTTCCAGTTCGCGCTGGCCGAAGCCTTCACGATTTGCGATGCCTACCATTGCTCGATCACCACTGGAACCGACCCCAACCGGATCACCTTCTTCAGCGGTTCGAATTTCAATCCCGTGCTCGCGGCCCAGGGCATCAATTGCACCGACACCGATTCGGAACCCAACAATGTACGTTGCTGGGTCTTGGACCCCGCTGTCAACAAGTGGCCGGTGCCGGGTTACAAGTACAAGGACACGGCGTTCAAATGGCCGACTATTCCGGACGTTCTCGAGCAAGCTGGCATCAGCTGGCGCATCTATCAGGACCCCAATGACAACTGGACCGGCGCGATGCACGGATGCCTCGCTTTCGAGAGCTTCAGAACAGCACAACCCGGTTCGTCCATCTACAAGAACGGCATGTCGTTGTGGACGCTCGAGGACCTCGCCAATGACGTCAAGAATGGCACGCTGCCGCAAGTATGCTGGGTGCTCCCGCCTCAAGTGTTTTCCGAGCATCCGGGTGGGCCCTCCAGCCCCCTGAAAGGCAGCAATTTCACGGAGCAGGTGCTCAATGCGCTGACCACGAACACCGATGTCTGGAGCAAGACGGCCTTCTTTTTGACCTTCGATGAAAACGACGGTCTTTTCGATCACGTACCTCCACCTGCCCCTCCGTCGTACAACGCCGACGGCACTCTGGCTGGCAAAGCCACGCTCAAGCTCGACGGTGAATATTTTTCGGACCCAATTCGCAAATACCTGAAACCCGAAGACACGATCTCGGGCACCGTTCGTCCGTTCGGGCTGAGCGCGCGCGTTCCGATGTACGTGGTTTCGCCGTGGAGCAAGGGGGGCTGGGTCGCGTCCGAAGTGTTCGACCACACCTCATTGGGGATGTTTCTGGAAAAACGCTTCGATATCACTGTTCCGGCCATCAGTCCGTGGCACCGCGCCGTCTGCGGTGACCTGACTTCGGCCTTCGACTTCGTGCAGGCGAAGGACGCGGCGTGGCCAACGCTGCCCGACACCAGCAACTACGCCGTCGTCGATGCACAGCAACGGACCATGCTGCCGTACTTCATTCCCAAGACGCACGAGCCGCTGTTCCAGGAAAAGGGAGTTCGCTTTTCGCGCCGACTGCCTTACGAACTGCATGTTAACGCCAGCGTCAAGCCCGGCATCAGCGTCGAGTTGACCTTCGCCAACACGGGCACACAGGGTGCGGTGTATCACGTCTACGACAAGATGCACCTTGATCGCATTCCGCGCCGCTATACCGTTGAAACCGGTAAAACGCTGACAGATATCTGGGACGTGTCCGCCGACAAGGGCAAGCATGATTTGTGGGTGTACGGACCGAACGGCTTCGTGCGCGTATTCAAGGACGATGCGGAAATCATTGCCAACGTGGCCAGCCCGGAATGCCGTGTCTGCTACGACATCGCCAACGGGGATGTCTATGTGAAATTCAGCAATACCGGGGCACAGGCCTGCACGCTGACGATTACGGACAACGCTTACGGCAGCGCCCCATGGGTGTCAAAAATCGAACCCGGCAAGGAAGTAGAGCAGAGCTGGTCGCTGCGCAAGAGTGGCAACTGGTATGACTTCAGCGTGACTGCCGACACACTCAAGGGCTATACGCGCCGCTTTGCCGGCCGCGTCGAAACCGGCCAGCATGGGCTCAGCGACCCGGCGATGGGGACGGCTTAAAACGTCCGGCCACCACGTTTCACCTACCAGACAGGAAATTAAACCATGCATCGAAATTTTTTTATTCGAACCCTATTGACAACCACGTTGGCCATCGCCGGACTGTTCGGCAGCGCGACCACCTTTGCCGAAGCGCAACACGATGGCAGCGCGGCCAGGCCCCTGCGTGTCATTCTCATTCCCGCCGACGGCGGCACCGAGGACGGGACCAAAAAGGACTTTGAGCCGATCTTTGGCGCCGTCAACCAGTCCACCGGCCTGAAATTCGACCTTAAGGTCGGCCAGAGCTACGGCGCCGTGGTCGAGGCCATGTGCAACGGCGCCGCCGATATCGCCTGGTTTGGCCCGGCGAGCTACCTGCAGGCCCGCGGCCGCGGCTGCGCGGAATTGCTGGCGCTGGCGGTACGCCAGGGTGCATCGGTGTATTACTCCGGCATCTTCGCCCGCACCGATGCCGGCATCAATAGCGTCAAGGACCTGAAGGGCAAGAAAATCGCATTGGGTGACGTCAATTCGACATCGAGCTTCAACGTGCCGGTGGCGATGATGCTCTCGGCAGGCGTCAATCCTGCCAAGGACGCCGGCATGATCAACATGGCCGGCACCCATGCCAACGTGATCAAGGCGCTGGCCGAGGGTCTGGTCGATGCTGGTGGCGCCTCGTTCGACTCGTTCGAGAAAGCCGTCAACGCCAAGGCGATCGATCCGGCCAAAGTCAAGGTGCTTGTGAAGAGTGCGCCGATTCCGTATCCGCCGCTGGCCATGCACCCGAAGCTGACCGAGGCCGTGAAGACCAAGCTGCGCGATGCCTTCAACAACATCGACAAACTGCCCGGCATCACCAAGGAGCAGATCCGCGGCTATGGCGGCGGCAAGGTGGATGGCTACACGTCCAAGGTCAGTGAAGCCGACATGGCGGCAGCCGGAAAAATGTTCGAACTGGTCACCGACCAGGTCAAGGTCGAGATCATGAAGAAAGCCGACAGCCGCTAAGACAGCGCAGTTTCCATATCAGACCAGAACGGGCGGCGGCGCGATGCCGTCGCCCATCCATTCAAGAAACTTGCCATGATCGAATTCCATCACATTTCCAAGACCTGGCCGGACGGTACGCGTGCCTTGTCCGATATCAGCCTCGCCGTACCGCGTGGCCAATTCTGCGTCGTGCTGGGCCCATCGGGCGCCGGCAAATCGACAATGCTGCGCGCGGTCAACGGCTTGGTGCGTCCGTGCTCGGGCCGAATGGTCATCGACGGCACTGAACTGACCGCCGCTACCGAGCGCGAGTTGCGTCAACGCGTGGCGATGATCCATCAACATTTCAATTTGAGCTTGCGCATGAGCGTGGCCGGCAACGTGCTCGCCGGTCTGCTGCCGAAGGTATCGATCGGTCGCGCACTGTTGGGCTGGTTCACGCCTGCGCACCGCGCCAGGGCCTGCACACTGCTGGCCGGCGTCGGGCTGGCGCCGAAGCACCTGCAGCGCCGCGCGGGAGAACTGTCCGGTGGACAGCAGCAGCGCGTGGGCATTGCCCGGGCTTTCATGCTCGACCCTGAAGTGGTTCTGGCCGACGAGCCGGTCGCCAGCCTGGACCCGAAGATTTCGCGCGACATCCTGACGCTGATCCGCGATGCAGCGCGCGAGCGCAACACCTCGGTCCTGTGCAGCCTGCATCAGGTGGACCTTGCGCGCGAGTTCGGCGATCGGGTCGTCGGCATGCGCGACGGCCGCATCGTGTTTGACGGCACACCCGCCGAATTGACCGACGAAGTCGTGGAACGCCTGTATGCCGGCGCACACTGGGAAGACGTCGCCACACCCTCCGACGCCGAAGAAACCACATGGCCGCAGGGATCGTTGCTGCCGCTTGCCGCTTGAAGTCCATGATCACCAAACCCATCCCGGTCCCGACAGCGGGCACACCGCTTGCCTGGAAGCTTGACCATCCTTACACCGTCAGGCACTTGCTGGTCGTGTTAGTGCTTCTGGCCAGCCTGATTTACACCGGTCAGAGAACCGAAATGGACCGCATGGTCACGATGACGGGGCAAGCCATCGGAAAACTGCTCGGTTTGACCGATGAATCGCAGGTCGTGCGCGGCCTGTCGCGTATTGGCCAGTCGATGTGGCCGCCGGCGCTTGGCGAGAAAGAGGAAGTGGCGCGTCTGCCCCAGTTCGACCGCAACGACCTTTCATGGTTTGCCTACATCGAGGTGCAGGAGCGGCGCGAGCAGCGCATGAACCTGCAGACCTTGCAGATGGAGGTGGAACTGGCGCAGACCGAGTACCTGGTCAAGCCAGTCGGCTACCTGTGGACCGTGTTCGTGAAGATGGTGCAGACGGTCGAGATCGCGATTTGGGGCACCTTGTTGTCGGTGCTGCTGTCGATCCCGCTGGCCTATCTGGCCGCGCGCAATTACACGCCGAACCGGTTCACCTACACGCTGGCGCGCGGATCGATCAGCCTGCTGCGCTCGGCGCCGGAATTGATCGTCGCGCTGTTCCTGGTGCTGGCCTATGGTTTCGGACCGATCGCCGGCGTGCTGGCGCTGGGTTTGCACGCGGCAGGCTTTCTTGGCAAGTTCTACGCCGAAGACATCGAGAACGCCGACAGGAAACCGCAGGAGGCACTGGAAGCCATCGGTGCCGGCAAGCTCAAGACGCTTTGGTATGGCGTGCTGCCGCAGGTGCTGCCGCAGTACATCGCGTACACGCTCTACATCCTTGATCGAAACATTCGCATGGCGACCGTGATCGGCCTGGTCGGCGCCGGCGGTATCGGACAGGAACTCAAGGGCCGCTTCGACATGTTCCAGTATGACCATGTGGCAACCATCCTGATCGCGATTTTCATCGTGGTCTTTCTGCTCGACCAGTGCTCGGCGCGCCTGCGCGCGCGATTGATTTGAGGCGGGCGATGCGTCATCCAGAGGCGATCGAACGCAGCACGGTTGAAGCTGGGTGTTTGTATTGACCGGTCACGCAAGTCCGGTGGGGTGCTCGCTTATGGTCCGTTTTCCAGCAACGCCTTTAAATTTCCAGGTTGTCAATCAGCCGGGTGCTGCCAATGCGGGCCGCACCCAGCACCACCAAACCCCGGTTTTTCGCCAAAGTCGCTATTTCCGCGTCGACAGGCACTTGCAGATCAGCGCACCGACGCACCGCCAGGTAGTCGGGTTGCCAGCCGCGCGCGGACAAACTGGTCATGGCTTCCTGCTCCAGGGTCATGAGGTCGGTGTCGCCACCGCGTAGCGCGTGCGCCATGGTGTTCAGGGTTTGCGACAGTTGCACCGCTTCCAGCCGGTCTGCAGGTTTCAGGTAATTGTTGCGCGAGGACAGCGCCAGTCCGTCGGCGGCGCGCAGGGTGGTGCCGCCGATGACCTCGATGGGCAGGGCAAACTGGCGCACCATGCGTTGGATCACCATGAGCTGCTGGTAGTCCTTTTTGCCGAACAGCGCGACCCGTGGCCCGACGCAGGCAAACAGTTTCATCACCACGGTGCAGACGCCGACAAAAAACCCCGGCCTGAAATGACCTTCGAGAATGTTGGCGATCTCGGAGGGTGGCTGGATGGTGAAGCCCTGGGGTTCGGGGTAAAGCTCTTTTTCGCTGGGCGCAAACACCACGTCGCAGCCGGCCGCGTCGAGCGCCTCGCAGTCGGCCTCCCAGGTGCGCGGGTAGGTGTCAAAGTCTTCGTGCGGCAAAAACTGCAGGCGGTTGACAAAAATGCTGACCACCACCACGTCGCCCAGCGGCTTGGCCTGGCGCACCAGTGCCAGATGACCGTCGTGCAGGTTGCCCATGGTGGGCACAAAAGCGGGATGCCTGAAGTTGGCCAGATGGGTGCGTAGTTCGGCGATGGTTCGAATGAT
>Ga0172381_10004571_pt1 | contig 14283 bp, 13 predicted proteins | sample Leawel6488metaG_FD_119754 | JGI IMG/M metagenome (GOLD analysis project Ga0172381, IMG submission 119754) | Leachate microbial communities from a municipal landfill in Southern Ontario, Canada - Leachate well 64-88 metaG | ecosystem: Engineered > Solid waste > Landfill > Unclassified | place... | reverse complement strand
GGTGATGACTATGAACTTGTCACGGGGAAGCGTTACGGTTATGTCTTTGAGGTTGTGCTCGCGGGCGCCTTTTATTATGATCGATTTCATTCTTGAGGTCTCACGTTATTTTGCAGTCTAATGTTTGAGCAATGGGCGGAGGATGGACTTAATCCTTTTCAGGCCATTCCGGGGTAAAATAAGTGGTCAAGTGGTAAATTCTTTCGATCCATTGGGAACGTGACTGCTGACGCAATCCAGCACTAAATTAAGGAATCTCAAGGGATATCAAATGCAGAGTTTCGATCGTGCAGATCAAGAGGATTCAGGCAACGAAGACTCCACGATTTCTGAGTAACCGCTAACCGGACGTGGGCGTGCGGCCCGAAGCATGCCCTATCCTTTATGGTGGGGTGGCCGCGCGCAGTTTGATTTTAATATGAATATTCTTGATCACTTGATCGAGTATTTTCCCCCGTTGGCTTTCGCGTCTTCCAGGATGATGCCCTGCTCGTTTAGCCGGTTTCTAATCTCGTCGGCTAGAGCCCAATCCTTCTTCTCGCGAAGTTTTTGCCTCACATCGATCAGCAATTCAATAAGATTGCCTGTCCTGTCCTCATTATTCCGGGAATTTTCCGATTGTCTGGCATGAGCTGGCGAAAAGCTGATCCCGAGTATTCGCCCGAAATCATCCAGCAGTTGTCCGGCCCCGATCAGGCTCTTTTTGGAAATGGATTTTTCGTTTATGCGGCGGTTGACTTCTCTTACCAGTTCGAAGACTGCTTTTAGGGCATAGGGCGTGTTGAAGTCGTTGTCCATGGCATCCAGGAACCTGGCCCGGGATTCGGACAATTTGGTTTTTGCATCTTCGTTTTTCTGGGATGCCTCGTCCGCAGACGGCGGTGTCCTTTCCAGCTCCTCCTCGATGGTCTTTGCCGCCTGGCGGATGCGCTCCAGGCTCTTTCTCGACTGTTCTAAAGCCGACTCTGAGAAGTCAATCGGGCTTCGATAATGGGAAGAGAGCACAAAGAACCGAAATGAATCGGCATCGAACTTCTGCAGCATATCCCGGATGGTGGTGAAGTTGCCAAGAGACTTCGACATCTTCTCGCCGTTGACGTTTAGGAATCCAGTGTGCATCCAGAATCTCACCAGTGGCTTTTTGCCGGATGTCGCTTCCATCTGGGCGATCTCAGCTTCATGGTGAGGGAAGATGAGGTCCATGGCTCCGCCGTGAATATCGTACTGTGCCCCGAAATAGTTTTCAGTGATGGCCGTGTCCTCGATATGCCATCCCGGTCTACCTTTTCCCCAGGGCGAGTCCCAGGTGACCTCCGGGCCGTCCTGCCGCTTCTTCCACAGTGAGAAGTCCCCCGGATTTCTCTTGGTCGGATCAGGTTCAATCCTGTGCTTTTCCAGGTCTTCTAAGCTCTGGTGGGAGAGCTTTCCAAAGTCTCCGAAACGGGATTCGTCGAAGTACACGCCGGTCTCTGTCTCATAGGCATAGCCCTTCTCAATCAGCCTTTCAATCTGGCTTATGATCTCGGGGATGTGCTCCGAGGCGCGAGCATAGTAGTTTATGTTGGTGACGCCCAAAGCCTGCATGTCTTCTCGATATTTCTCCTCGAAGGTGCGCGCCAGCAGTCGGGGCGAGATGCTCTGCAGGGCTGCCCGGTCAATGATCTTGTCATCCACATCGGTGATGTTTTGCAGATAAAAGACGCTGAAACCATTGTACTTGAGGTAGCGTGCCACCACATCAAAGAAGATATATGTCCTGGCATGGCCGATGTGCGAATTGTCATAAACGGTAGGACCGCATACAAAGAGATTAACGCGGTTGTCATGAATAGGCAAGAATGGCTCCTTCTTGCCGCTCATGGTGCTGTTGATCAACATAAGGCCGGGGTTGGGAGTCGAACCCAATTCTCGCGGTCTGCAGCCGCGCACTTAACCGGTCAGTCACCCCGGCATGTCCATCACTGCCATATTCACAGGTGCACAAATAACTGTGGATTGCGGCAAAGATAATTGACATTCATCATTTATCTGATATTTTGGTTCTGCCTCATAAATGTACTTGTCGGGGGGCTATGGACGATAAAAATTGGGTGAAAATGGAAAGGGAGATCGAACTGTTGTGCCAATTGCACAGCGATGCCATTGCAAAGGAGGACAATAAATGCAAATCTCTGAGGGCATGCTGGAGCGCATGAAATCTGAGATCAAGATGAAGTCTCAGGCACAGGCTGGCCATCGACGCTGATAAATTTGGTTTGCCGCATTCTCAATCTCTATATACCGAATTGGCCAACAATCAGGTCATTCACAATTGTTAATCCAACTTTGAGGCGTGAGCATGGAGATGAACGGCGAGATCAAGGCGCTGCTGTTGAGCATCGGCAGTGCAAACATAGATGAAGAGCTGCTGGCAGAGGTGGAAAGGACAACTGTTCCCAGTGCCGGTCCGGGAGCCGGTCTGGAATCCTTTTTCTTTAAATCGGGAGGACACAGAGTGAGGCTGTCCATCAACAAGAATTCGCAGCTGAAGGTGGTCCGGTGCGGTAGCGATGTTGCCGTGATCAAGGAGGGAAAGACAATTGTTACCGGCAAACTGGAGCCGGCTTTAAGCCACTGTCCGGAGCAGGCCTACCTGACCATTAGCGGCCGCTGCATTTATGACTGCAAGTTCTGCCCGGTCCCCAAGCTTGACGGCGAAGTGAAGCATCCCTACAAGATCCTGCAATTGGTGGATGAGGCCAGGCGCACCGGCCAGCTCCGGGCCATCTCTCTGACCAGTGGAGTTGAGAAGTCCCCGGAGGACGAGGTTAAAAAAGCGGTGCAGATGGTCTCCGCCCTGCGAAAACAGTATGACATACCCATTGGAGTCTCGATTTATCCCACAGATACCTCTTCGGAAGAACTAAAGGCCGCGGGTGCAACTGAAATCAAGTACAACGTAGAGACCATGGACCCTGAGATATTCGCCAGGTGCTGTCCCGGGCTTTCCCTGGATTATGTGCTCAAGTCCCTGGAGAAAGCAGTGAAGATATTTGGAATGAACCGGGTCTCCTCCAACTTCATCCTCGGCCTGGGAGAGAGCGATGAATGCGTCCTGGCTGGGGTTGCCAGGCTGGCGGAGATGGGAGTAATTCCCAATTTAAGGCCCATATCGCCTCATCCCCTGCGGGCGGGAGAGGTTAAAGTGGAAAAGCCGTCTGCACAGCGGCTGCTGAAGCTGGCCAGGGCCACCAAAAAGGTGCTGGAGGATCAGGGCTTGAGAGCGGATCTGGCTGAGACCATGTGCCTGCCCTGCACGGGTTGCGATATCGCATCTCATCGAGATATTTGACTTGATTTGCAGAAGAGGGGGCAAGACGGAAGGGCATCCTTCTAGCAGGTCGATAGATTCAGATTCGATCTCTGGATTTATAAATCATTTTTAAGATCTGCATATATTTCATCTCCTGAATCCCGTAAATTCTGCTAATTTCTTTGATATACTATCTTCAGCCCCTCGTTATCCACCTTTGTCTCAATGGCAATATCCAACCCTAAAGGCTCGATCAGCTTTGCTACCGTCTCTCGGCTGCGGTCGGTTACAATGGCAATAGAGGGCCCAACCGAGCTCATGCCCACAAATTCCAGGCCCGCCTCGCGGAGCAGGCTCATGTACCGGTAGATCTCAAAGCCGTGGTGCTCCACCTCTGCCCTCTTCGAGCCGCGAAACTCGATCTCCCAGATGATATCTCCTATCTTTTTCAGATCGCCTCTCTCCAGGGCCGGGATGAGATCCATGAGCATAAAATAGGCTTTGAGTTCTCGGTCCTGATAATCAAGGTTCCTGGCCCGGTTCATAAGCAGGTCAAACTCAGCCCTTCCCGCGGAGGAGACGACTGTAGGAGGTATTGTGACAAAGACGTTTTTACCTTCAGCAAAGCGGTGGCGGTAGGCCAGCGCCAGCTCGTCTCCGGTAATGACCATGCCTCCGTAGGTGGCAGCTGCAGGGCCCACGCCCGTCTCAAAGCCATTGGTCACTCGCCCGTCCTCCGTCTCCTCCACATAGTTGTGACCCAAAAGCAGGCGGATCTGCTCTGAATCAAGAGGAGAACCGAGAGCTGCGTTCATAGCGTGGCCCAGGGCTAAGAGCACCGATCCGGTCGAGCCCATGCCGACGTGCTTTTTTTCGTGGTCCTTGATCACAATCTTAAAGCCGCCCTCATAATGCACAGTCTTCTTAAAGACCTCTGCGAAATGACGAATGATGGGCTCACGTGAGTAATCAATCTCAAGGCCGGAGGTGATGCACATTACCTCGGCTGAGCAGTATATTTGCAGGGCAAAGCCCAAGCCTCCGCCGCCCGGTCGATTGGGAGCAAAACGGTTCATGTCCAGCACAGTGAGATGAATGCGCCCAGGAGTAGTCGCCTTGACCATTCCTGAATAGGGCGTGAGAATGTGCTCTTTAACAAATCCCAGTGTGTGGATGCACTCCCCTGGTAAAAATGGCTGGAAATCATACTCCACCAGGTCCAGATCCCCACCCCTAATCTTCATTTTAGCCAAGAATACTCACCTGTCTCAGTTCGGTCTATCAAAATAGATGCTCTTTCCCGAGGCTTTAAGAGGCAGCGCAAAGGCCACACGGCATCCCTCCAGCCAATTCAGGGAGAGCGCTGCCACTCCTGCTGAGAACATGACGCGGTTGTCTACATTGTGCAGGCTGGCCGTCTTGGCAGCCGAACCCAAAGCGATGCCGAGGTCAGCCATCTTGATGACGCAGTTCGGGCCGTGGAAAGATTTTTCCGGCTCTTTCTCCAAGAACGGTTTTTGTGCATCCCGCATCTCTTTGCAGGTGGCATAGCCGCATCCTCCGCAGTCCAGGCCTGCGCTGTCGGCCGCCTTGCAGCCTAATAGCAGGCAGGCATCGCTCTTCTCCAGGTTGCCGGCGTCTCTAAGAAAGAATTTGATGCCCCGCGCCTCGCCCAGGCGGCGCATCTCTTTAGATAGCTCTACCAGCTCATTTTCCGCTACTACTCTGATCACTATGGAGTCCTGTCCCCGGCCTTTGGGTGCGGTTCGGGCGGAGAGGGCCATCAGCTCGGCCACCATTTCCACGGCTTTTTGAGTCATTAAAAAAAGGTTATACGGGTTCGTATTTATAGCATTCTTAAAGCTGTCAATGCCGATCGTCCACTATGGTATACTCATCAATGTCAATGATCTTGTCCTTTTGCCTCTTGCTGCTCGCGCCCGGACTTTCTTCTCGTCCTCTCATCATGGCCATCAGTAGAGCGGCAAGGGCCGAAAGTGCCGCAGGTCCGGAAAAGCCGCTTCGTTTTGCAAATCGAAGTAGCGCTAATTCCGCGGCACCCTTGAAAATACTTGCAAGAAAATTGGACCTACGGATACCGGGCGCTGACTTTGCCAGGCTGCTGAAAAATGCCATTATTCTTGATATCGTCGACGGCCGGATGATCCATTTTACCGATTTGATCAGCGTGACTATGAAGGCACTCCTGACCGCTTTGTTGAGCAGAACCGCGCTAATAACGGTTTTTATCAACTTTGCCAGCATTCCCATCAGGACGAATTACTGCTTGCACGGATATATTATTATCTATCGGTTTGAAATCTCTCCGGCCAGAGCATTCTCTCTTTACTTCTCTGTTTTATCATCTCTTCTGCATCGACAACTGTAATGCCAAAGACCTCGGCCAGGATCTCCCGGGCGGCATGAAGCTTCAGATCTATCAAGTCATCACCGCTTATTAGAGGGCTTTCATGAGGCACAATGGGCTTTCTCTTCACTTTGCCCATGTTGTCGAGGACTTTTGCCATATATGAAATACCTCTGCGTACAGATTCAGCTCATAGGGTTGCCATTAAATTACTTTCGCTCTGCACTCATTTGATATAAATATAATGCCTTATCACCTTGTGATTGGATTGAATCAATATGTCAGAGAAGTTCGTTATAACCGGTGGTGCGGGTTTCATAGGCTCCAACCTGGCCGAGTACCTGTCTAAAGACAATGATGTGCTTGTCATAGATGATCTCTCCACCGGCAAGATGGAAAACCTGGCCGGCCTGGATGTGAGGTTCCTGAAGGAAAACTTAACAGATCGGCTGCTTTTAAAAAAGGCCTTTGTCGGGGCAGCTTGTGTCTTTCATCAGGCGGCTATAGCTTCGGTCAAGAAGAGCGTGGAAGATCCCGCGCGCACCAATGCCGTGGGCATCGATGGGACTCTTAATGTGCTGATCGCAGCCAGAGATGCCGGAGTGCGCCGCGTGGTGCAAGCATCCTCGGCGGCAGTCTACGGCAGCTCTCTGCAGCTCCCCAAAGATGAGGACATGCTGCCTGAGCCAATGTCGCCCTATGCCGTTTCCAAGCTTGCCGCCGAGCACTATGCCCGCGTCTTCCAGGAGCTTTACGGCCTGAAGACCGTATCCCTGCGCTATTTCAATGTATTTGGCCCCAAGCAGGACCCCTCATCCGAATATTCGGGTGTGATATCCAGGTTCATCTCCGCGCTCCTGAATGATGAGCAGCCTGTGATCTACGGGGACGGGGAGCAGACTCGCGACTTTGTCTACGTGAATGATGTAGTCTCTGCGAATATTCTCGCCAGCAGGGGTGCGCCCGGAGTATATAACATCGCTTGTGCAAAGAGCATCAGCCTGAATACCCTGGTAAAGGTGATCGGTAAAATCCTGGCAAAAGAAGTTCGGCCCAGATACGAATCCGCCCGGACAGGAGACATCAAGCACTCGCTGGCCGACATCAACCGGGCGAAAGGGATGGGCTATCTTCCCAAATACGATCTTGAAGAGGCTCTCTTAGAGACGATCGAATGGTTTAAAATGAAATCCGCATGTGCGAATATTATTTAAATCCTCGGGCGTCAGCGGGAAGGCCCTGCAAATGCTTGGCCGAATACGGTATATCCTACAGCGCTTGTTTTTGGCGTCGTGAGCGAGGCACAGCTCACAGCATTTGCCGCATCGGACACACTCTCCGTACCTCTTATCCTGCCACGCTAAAACTTGCTTATTCTTTAGGTACCAGACAATCCTTCTTCTAATCCATCCGTCTAACATGGAATACCTGCTCATGGGCCTGAGGATACTGCAATTCTCAACCTCGCGTTCGGCCTGGCAATCAGAGCCACGGAAACGATTAAAAAGATTACGGCCCGCAGCAACCATTTTGAGCTAAAGGTATCGGAACTGAGGTTATGTCCCCAAGGTTTATCTAAATGAAAACGAATCAAATCAATTCAGGTGATGCAAGAATGAAGAGCCTTAAAGGCACCAAGACCGAGAAAAATCTGATGACGGCATTTGCCGGAGAATCACAGGCCCGAAATAGATATTCATTCTTTGCCTCTCAGGCAAAAAAAGAGGGCTACGAGCAGATTGCTTCCATATTCCTGGACACTGCCGACAATGAAAAGGAGCACGCAAAAGTGCTTTTCAAGCTGCTGGAGGGCGGAGAAGCAGAAGTTTCCGCACGTTTTCCCGCAGGAGTCATTGCAGAAACTATTGCAAATCTAAAGGGGGCAGCAGAAGGCGAGCGATATGAATACGCAGAAATGTATCCCTCTTTTGCACAGATCGCCAGGTCTGAGGGCTTTGCTGAGATTGCTGCAACCTTCCTCAACATAGCCGCCGCCGAAAAAGGGCATGAAAGAAGGTACCTCTCCCTGAAAAAGAATCTCGATGAGGGCGTTGTCTTCAAGAGAGACGACAGGGTAGTCTGGAGATGTCGCAATTGCGGATATCTGCATGAAGGTAATGCTGCACCAGAGGAGTGCCCATCTTGCAAGCATGAGCAGGCATACTTTGAGGTCTTTGGCGAAGTTTATTAGATCTAGTCGGGTCGAAGTGCAGACAAAATGTCTGCCGAAATTTTTGTTTTCCTTTGGCGCAGCGTATTTATGCCACTGCACAGATGACGGATACGGAGAATGGAATGAAACGAATGATATTGATTATAGTAGTGCTGATAGCGACAGTCTTTTTGGCGCAAAGCAAACCATTAATCAATCTAGGGGGCAGTGAAGGAAATCAGATATTAAGCGGACTGACAAATAATACGACCATCAATTCATCGATCAATCTTTCGCAGAACGCTTCTGCAATGAATCTTAGCGGAGAGGAGGGAAACTCAATGCTGCTGGATCTGACAAATGCCTCAAAAAATCTCTCCGATTGGGGCTCTGAGCCCCCTAAGGCACCATTGCCTCCCAATTTTGATCCTAAGATGGCAAAGACCGTCGCGATTCTCAGAGCGAATCATGGATTTTGAGGAAATTAGATGAGAGCTTCATTGGTCGCAATTATCTGCTTATGCTTCAGTTTGATATGCATACCACTATCTAGTGGATTTCAAAGTGTCGGCGAGGACTTTGGGACTTCATGGCTGGAGAATTACGGGACAAAGCCGGTAAGTACCCTGGAAATTGCCAACAACCTATGGAACTGGGGCAATGCACCCAAGGGATTCGCGCTTCATAACGGCACACTCTACCCACCGGGAACTGAACCTCAATGGTTCTATCCCGATAGCTATTCGGACTTTACTCCTATCATCATAAATCGAACGGATTCAAGCAAATTATCATCCCAGAATAGCTTAAACGTAGATCCGTGGCTGCTGGCCCAGCTATCGGGAAGGCCTGTGGCTCTGGTCAATGAGCCGAAGAGCACTCTATTTTAAATTTTTTGGGGCGAAAGTAGAGGCGGCACACATTCATGAAGATAATTCAGGTATCTCCCTATTTCCCGCCCCATGTAGGCGGAGTGGAGTATCATGTAAAAGAGCTGGCCGACGGCCTCGCCAGGAGGGGTCATCAGGTTAGCGTTGCCTCGTCTTGTGGAAGATGGACCGGTGAACTGGTTCGCATACCGAGCATCGACTTATTTTATTCACCTGTGCCAATTAAATTACCTAAATTTGAGGCTGATGTCTATCACAGCCATACCCCAAGCCCTCTCTTTGCTTTCATGCTTCGTAGTGCCTCGCCTCATATTGTCACCTACCACAATGATGTGGTGGTTCCGGGAATGGTAAATGGGCATACCATGCCCCGTCCATTTGCCGCTGCTATAGAGAGGATTAATGAGTTGATGGTCCGGCCCGTTCTCGATGAGGCAAAGATAGTAATCGCCACCACAAAGAGCTACGCTTTGACCTCATCCGTCCTCAAAGACTACCTTCACAAGCTTAAAATTGTGCCCAATGCGGTGAATGTCTCCCTTTACCCTCAAGTCAGGAAGAAGGAGAATTATGTGCTCTATGCGGGCAGAATGCTCAGCTACAAGGGAGTTGAATCCTTGCTATTCGCCATGAGCGAGGTGCAAAAGAGTGCGGATCTGGACCTGTTGCTGGTAGGAGACGGCTACGATCGCAGCCGGTTAGAGGAGATGGCCACAAAGCTGCATGTCCGGGCAAAGTTCACTGGAAGGTTGGAGCGAAGCATGTTTATAGATACAATCTCCCGAGCCGAAATGCTTGTCCTGCCCACCCAAAATCGCCTGGAGGCCTTCGGCATCGTTCTCCTGGAAGCCATGGCCTGTGAGACGCCAGTCCTTGCCTTTGACACGCCCGGTGTAAACGAGGTGGCAGAGAATGGAGGCATGGTCTACTCCAGTACAGAGGAACTGAGTGAGCTTATCCTGGAGCTTCATGAAAACGAGCCACTGAGAGCCTGCCTCGGCCAAAGAGGCAGGAGGGCGGTGGAGGAGAATTACTCCTGGAAGAGAGTGCTTGATTGTATGGAATCGGTCTACCGAGAGGTTGCCTGAATATAGTCGAATATTTGATTCTTCCGTGCATGGTAAGCTTTCCCGCCGAAAGGTTGAAAGGAAAGAAGATTCATCGCCAATCGTCAGGACCGGCGGATGAGGGAATTTGCTAGAAAAATTTAAATTTAAAGATGAAAGGGTAAAGGCTGCATTACTAGCAACTTTTATGAGCCTGACATCGATTATTATCATATTAAAATTTACAGAAACCAATGTAAGCTGGAAGATGCTCACCCTTGTCCAGGGGCGATTTTTAATCCTTGGTCTTGTCCTGCACATGTTCTCCTGGATCTTTTATGCCGTCAGGCTCAAGCTCCTGACTTCACTTGCCGGACATGAAATAAGTTTTCGCCTCTCGCTTGTATCAACACTGGCATCAAATTTTCTTGCCGCCATCACTCCCTCTTCCGCCGGAGGCGAGCCTTTGCGCATCAAGATCCTGGCAGACGATGGCATGAGCTACGGCAGTGCAACGGCTGTGGCCGTAGGCGAGCGATTGCTGGACAGTATTTTCTTTGTAGCTTCCCTGGCTTTATTTCTCATTTTCTCCAACTTTTTGACAGGTTTCGGCCTGAAGATAGGGGCCTTTTTCTTCGTCCTTCTCGTCCTGCTCTTGACCTTTCTCTGGCAACTTGTCAGCCGGCCGGAGAGGATTGCCGGATTTATGTTGTGGCTGAAGAAGAAGACCGGCAACAGACCCATTGTCTTTTCTCTGGAGAAGGAGATCTGGCTCTTTCGCGAAGCGGGAATTCAACTGGCCAAAGAGACATTGCGTCGCACGCCGATGATGGCAGCTCTTACCGCTCTCATCTGGATGTGTGATTTTTTGGTTCCCTCAACCCTGCTTATCGGCATGGGAGCAGATCCTAAATTCCTTCTTTCCATAACGTCCCAGATTATACTGGCCATAATTGCCATCCTGCCCCTGACTCCGGGGGGCAGCGGCGTAGCCGAGCTTTCCATGAGCTATCTTTACTCCATGTTTGTGCCGCCTACGCTACTAGGGCCTCTGGTAATACTCTGGCGTGTCGTCACCTACTTCTCCAACATTGTGGTGGGGGCGGCCTTTGCCGGAGCTTCGATTAACTGCATGAAGAAAAAATAGATTTTATCCGGTGGCCATGAGCAGCATCAGCAGCACCGACAGCCTTACAGCCACGCTGATGCCTGTGGATATTATTACCAGGAAGAGGCCCAGCCTCATGCCGAAGACCGAGGTGTAATTAGGCAGAAGCGAGCGGAGAGAGTAGAAGGGGAGCATGAACAGGCTGCCCAGCATGAGGACGATGAGGGCTTTTGTCTCCGATATGCCGTCGTTTTGGATCAGAGGCCCCAGCAGGGCGATGCCGGCCTTGGGACTGGCCACATAAATGGTGAGCGGGATTATCGTCTCCGGGGGAACGCTGAAAAATTGGGCCAGGGGTATGACATCAAGCGATTGCAGAATGCCTTCCCGGCTTAAATACAAAACCAGAAAAGTCATGAGGAAGTAGAGCCCTGCGATCCTGAGAAATATGCGGCTTTGTCCTCTCAGTGATTTTATGGCTGCCTGACTTAAATTTTTGTGTGTCTGGGGCAGGTGCGGCTGCAGTGGCTCTGCAGAAGAAGCAGAAGAGACAGATGAGACTGAAGATGCGGATAAATCTGCGGGAAGATAGGCTCGGCCCAGGACCAGGACCAGTGCCAGTTTCATCAGTCCGGTAGCGATAGAGATAACGGCATAAGCCCCGCCTACCAAGATGCCCAGAACAGGAATCACAAAAGCCAGTTGATAGGTGAAAAGCTCCCGGAAGTAGACGGGAACGCTGTTCATGATAGCGCTTAAGAATGCCTGGCGCTCGCTCAGCTGCCCTTCCGCCTTCAGCCTGGCGATCACGGTATTGGCCGCCAGAGCCGAGCCCAGGCTGATGACGAAGGTTGAGGCCGACACCGCCGGCAGGTGCGATATGCAAACCAGCGGCCTGGCCAGATGGGAGATGCGCTGGAAGGCATTCATCTCCACCATGACGCCGGTGAGAAAGAGCATGATAAAAACGGTTATCATGGTGGAGACGGTATCGTCGAGCGTTTGCAGGAGTAAATCGAGCATTATCAAATCCTTTATCTTAAAATCTCTTGGTGGTATTTTATAATTTTCGGTTCTTTGCAGACAATCATTTTCGTACTAAATCAAATAGGTTCCTTGTCGTTTTGAGTGGGTAATAGAATAATAGTCGTCTCTGTCCGTTCGTCCTCTGTGAGCTTCTAGCGACTCTGCGGTTTTATTCCGTAAACCATGCGTCTTCGAGCCAAGAAGTGAGCAGCCAGGTTTATTACCCTGCAATTTCCAGAAGAGAATCTGGAGAATAGCATGAGATCGTTTTCGCCTCGCATGGCCGCTCGGGCGCTCTGGCAGATGAGGGTGCGAAGGAGGCCCTTTGTGCTCTCCCACGGCATAAATGCCCGCTGCAACCTGAGCTGCCGTTTTTGCGAGTACTGGAGACACCCTGGCCGGGATATGAGCACGCCACAAATCCTGCACATGCTGGATGAGGCTCACGATTTCGGCATAGGCGTTTACAATGCCTGGACGGTGGAGCCGCTGCTGCGAGAGGATCTGCCCGAAATTCTCAGCCATGCCAAGCACCTGGGCCTGACAACCTCGCTCATCACCAACGGCCTGCTCCTGCTCAAAAGGGCCGGAGAGCTTGCTGATCTTGACCTTCTCTCCGTCTCCGTGGACGGCATCAAGAGTTACAAAGAGCTGCGGGGCATCGATCTGCAGGATGTCCTGGAAGGCATTCGTGCGGCGCAGCAGGCAGGCCACGAGATTTTGATGAACTGTGTGGTCTCGGGAAAAAATGTGGGTGAGCTGGAGGATCTGGTGCACCTGGCCGAGTCGCTGGGATGCCGGATATCTTTTGAGCCCATGCATGAGTCCTTTGGCATCGAGGAGAAGGTGTGGGGCTCTTTGAGGATACGCAATATTCCTGCATATGAGACGGCGTTAGATCGGCTGATAGAGATGAAGAGAAGCGGGGCGCCTATCATCAACTCCGTGACCTACTTGAAGATGATAAGGGACCTGGAGCCCAGATTCAATTGCCATGCAAGCGACATCATTTTGCATGTGGCAGCGGACGGCAGCGTGGATTGCTGCCGCGTGCACCAGGAGCCGCTGGGCAATGTCTCCGAGGGACTGGCAAAGGTTTGGCAATCGTCGCAAGAGAGGCGCAGGGAGATCGTCCAGGGGTGCGAAGGGTGCCTGTTCTTCGGGTATGTGGAGAACAGCCTGCTCTACGAGTTTGTGCCTGAAGTGCTGGCGCATTATGAATGGATTTAGAATCCGCTGCTAACTCTCACTATCTTTGTATCTTTCCAGTCTCCTGTCAAGTCCACCGCCATGGCAGTCGAGCTTAGAACAGTGGCCATTACTAAGAGCCAATAGAGTTTGCTCATTTTTCAATCACCTGGATAGTATTAATCATAATCGTTTATTATACTTTTCATTTTATCGGCTTTTGCCCTCTTGCTTGCGCTTTTTGCCTTCGGGCCTCTTGTTTCTCTTTCTTTTTGTTCACCGTTGCCGTGCTCGATGCATCCTTTTTAAATAAGTTAATCATTATTGCTCCCTCGCATAATTCACGATTAATATTGTACCATTGGATCTGATCGTATTAATTTGTTCGCATTCTAGGCTTTTTTTCTGATGGCCAGAAGAACATTTTGCAGGGAAGCATTTTTGGAATTAGAGATAGATTGCAGCTTACATTTGACCGGATCTTATTTCGTGCTCTCTCTGCCGGGATGCAACGCGCGGTTAAACGCGAGGGGTGAGCCGGGCTGCCCTCAACGCCGGGCAGGCTTGGATACTTGGCGGCGGAGCAGTTGAGGCGATAGGCGAGATTGTGGAAATCGCCATCTAGCTTTAGAGTGATTCTGTTTTATCTATATCTCGTCTTTGCATCATCATTTCCTGTCCGTTTTTCTTGCTCGTTGCGACTTGCGTGACTTCGAGTTCTTTGTTTTCGGCATCGATCAGTTTTCCATGGAAAACTGGATTCATAATGTCGATATATCTTGTTTTCCATCCGTCATGTGTGAGCCCCTGCCTGGGCACATGGGCGTTTCAATCCTTGTTTTCGTGGAACTTGCCCTCGGACGCGCCCTCCTGCGCCCGCCCGCGCGTGGCCACGGTCCCAGTCTCTGTCTCAGTCTCCATTTTGCCCTCAGAACACCTTGACAATCGTCATGCTGCCCACCAGCTCTTGTCGAAGCCTGCACCAATGAGTTTGATCTTGTCATTGCAGTCCTCGCACATGGGAAAGACGTAGAATGAATCCGATTCCTCGATGACCGCCTCGCACTCCAGAGCCAGGGAGTCGGATTGGTTCCGGTTCAGATCGCCCAGAAAGGCGCTCTTCTGCACCCGGAACAGGCCGTATATCTTACAGAGCTTCGCTACCTTAAGTCTTGCATATGCAAAATTATGGAGCGAGAAGATCTCTCTCAGC
>Ga0172381_10004570_pt1 | contig 14285 bp, 18 predicted proteins | sample Leawel6488metaG_FD_119754 | JGI IMG/M metagenome (GOLD analysis project Ga0172381, IMG submission 119754) | Leachate microbial communities from a municipal landfill in Southern Ontario, Canada - Leachate well 64-88 metaG | ecosystem: Engineered > Solid waste > Landfill > Unclassified | place... | reverse complement strand
TTTATGATAAAGAGGTATCAAATAATTAATAGTGTGCTGTTCCTCCTCACCTTCTTTCAGCACACTGCTTCGGGGCTAGGTTTCCTTTCATTTCCTAGCCCCTCCTTTTAATAATAGATAGAAAATAGTTAAAGTAAAGGGGCTGCAAATGAGTCTAATTTTTAAAAGATACAAAGTTATAAGCGGAATTTTTGAAGGGCTTATTTTTATTGGGCATCCTGCCACTATTTCTGGAGAACCTCGAATAGTTAATATTGGCACAGTTGGGCAATCTTATCCTACTTTAAATTGTATAGAAATAAAAGAAGGAGAATAAGATAATGACACTTGTTCAACAAATAAATAGTCTTTCAATATCTGAAGTTTTACAATACCTTACCATACTTATTGTTATATTCGCTTTTGCCCTTGTGTGCTTTCTTCCTATTTTAGGTTTATCCTTTGAACGAATTTTAGCAGCTATTAGTGATTATAAAAATAAGGCAAAGGATAAGAAGGAGTTCGATATTGAAAATAATAACTAAAAAAGAATTTCTTGAATTCCCGGAAGGTACTGTTTTCTCAAAATATACCCCTTGTAATTTTGGGGATTTGAGAATAAAAGGGGAAAGTATAGGAAGTATTGATTTTTATTATCAGCCTATAAATAGTGCTATAAAATGTAATGACACAGGGGAATTTGTAGATAATTGTACTAAAGCAGAAAAAGAATCTATTGAGATGGATTTTAATTGCCAAACGAGAGATGGCTTGTTTGGTGATAATCAATTATTTGCTGTGTGGGAAGAAAAGGATCTTAAATTATTCATCAAAAAACTAGAAAGGTGCCTATACCCAATTAAAAAATGTACAGTAATTCCTACTTGGGCTGATATTGTATTCTGCCGTAACTGCGGGGAGCTATCTATTTTAGGGAGTAATCATATTTGTAGTCCGGCACACCACATTAGTGACTCCTATGCCTAATTACTTTATTCCCCGAGAAAAATATCAATTAGTTAGTTTCCTGGAAAAGAAATTTCCGACTGATAATTCATTTAAAAGAATGAATAAAGCTAGACTCTATGCTATTTACCATTCAACTATGAGAAAATTAATAGAATGCAACAAGAAGCAGTAATACTTTATGGCCCTTTATATTCCCGCTGCCTTACTTTCACTTATTTCAAAGAATTAAAAAAATTACTTACTGTAAAAGATAAAAATTCTTTCTGGATGATGAAATCCAGGCCGGGGTGGAATGGTGAATTTTATTTCTTTAATGATACCGGAGTTTTCCTTACAGGGTTTATTTATAAAATTATCTCTTATTTCAAAGAAAATAATATTCCCTATAAAATTACCGGAGATATTCCTAAAAAAATTGAGTTTAAAAATTTGCAGCTCCACGGGAAGTCAGAAAGAAATTACCAAAATGAGGCTGTAATTAGAGCGTTGAGATATGGGCGGGGAATAATTAAGTCTGCTACTGGATCAGGTAAAATGCTTATGATTGCCAGGCTTATGCTTGAAATTGGAGAAACTGGCTTATATTTAACACATTCTAAAGCTCTTTTTAATGATGCTGTGGATAGGTTAGCTGATTACCTTGGGCAGGAGATTGGGGTAATAAACGCTGAGACAATAGATCCAAAAAAATTTACAGTAGCCATGATCCCAACTTTAGAAGCAAGATTAAAGAATATAAAAGTCATAAATTACCTAGAATCAGTTAAATCTGTTTTTTACGATGAGGCACAAATTTCCCACAATTCTCGCTGGCAGGAAGTCAATAAAAAAATAACTAAAGCTCATTACCGATTTGGGTTTTCAGCAACTCCTAAAGGTACAGGTATTGTTGCTAATATGAAATTGGAAGGGACTACAGGAGCTATTTTATTTGATTTAAAATCTAAATTTTTGATTGATAGAGGACAGCTTGCAAAACCTGAAATCAGAGTAATATTGTTTGAGCATAAAACTAAAATAAAATATGACAAAGATATCGCTTCTGTTGCGGGTATTACCTCAAATAATTTTAAAGATTTTGAGAAGGAACTAATAATAAATAATTCACATAGAAATAGTCTAATTTTAGATATTTGTGAGCAGGATAAAAAAGGAATATTAATTTTTATCAATAGAATAGAGCATGGAAATCTTTTAAATATGGCTATTCCTGGATCTGTATTTATTCATGGTGGAACTAAAAATAATTCTGAGATAGTTAAAAAATTTGACTCTGGGGAAATTCCTATTCTTATTGTTTCCTCAATTATTGATGAGGGGGTTGATATTACTAATGTCTACTCTTTAATTCTTTGCCACAGCACGTACTCTGAGCAGAAAATACTTCAGAGAATTGGGCGGGGATTGAGAGCCAAGAAAGAAAATAATACTCTTAAAGTCTATGATATTTTTGATACCAAAATTAGATTCCTTGGGGTTCATGCTAAAAGAAGATTGGCTATCTATAAAAGCGAAGGATTTGATATAATTTATGATTATAAAATAGGAGGGAAAAATGACGGATGATGAATTGTTTACCGCCTGGCACTCTTTTCTTGTTGTCTTGAATAATGCTTTTATAAATGACAGAAAGGCATTATATAATAAGTACCTCGACATCTTGGTAACTTATTATTCAGACAGGGGAAAACTTATTAAATTTTCTGAGTTTATACTTAATATAGATAAAAACTTATCTATACAAAGTCCTGTACCAAATAATCAATCTCTGGTACCTTATGTTAAAGAGGCTATTAAATTAATGGGGGAGAAATGAAAAATAGACTGTCAGATGATAACAAAAATATGATTGATGAGTTCGCAGACAAATTACTTAAAGAAGGTATTTTATTTTGTATGCTTTATGAGCAGGAGGAAGGAAAAGTTGTTTCCGTTACAAATATGCATGAATATGGCAAACAGGGCTTGGTGGACATGATGGAGGGCTTTAATGTGGCTGCAACAGAGAATATCCAGGATTATCTGTATGATGAGGATGAATTGCTTGATGAAGAGGACGACGATGAGGCAGAGCTTGATTTTGGTGGGGATGTAACTTTAAACTAAGGAAAATTTTATGAGTATGGATATGAGTTTTTGTGCAGGAGAAAAGAAACTTAAAGGCTGCTCAACTTGTAAGAGAAATCTGGAAAGAACTGGTAGTGTCCCCTCCGATAAGATATCAAAAAATTTATCTTATTTTGTTCCTACAATTACTAATTATCGTAGCTGTGCTTATTATATCTACTGGGGGAAATAAAATGAACTCAAAATTAGTTGATGCTATAATAGAGGAATTACAGAACAATCCCTCTATGCTTGAATTTACCGATGAAGCACTGGCTGTAGATTATATTTCTTCAATAGAAGAGCTTGAATCTTTATTAAAATATATTAGAGCAGGACATAAATTTAATTTCATAATAGAAAATATGGAAAGAGATTATGCACATTCTATGATTAAAGTTTATTTTAGATATTAAAGAAAGGCAGTAATATGAGAATGCTTGGAAAAGTAACTACCCTTCAGGATGAATTAAAGAAGGGTATGAAAAAAAATGTGGATAATAGGTGTGCTGATTTAGCTAATACTTTAGCCTTTAGTAAAGAAGATAGAGAAACACTTAAAATTGCCTTACTCTATCAAAAGTCAAAAATAAGGCATCTTGGAGCAAATATTTTTTCATTTCCTTTTAAATTAGGAGATCCAAGAAAAGTTTCTACTAAAGTCTGGAAACATTTTGAATTAATGAAAAATATTTTGAAATCCTACCAATTAGATCCTATGGAATTTATTGAATTTACCTTTAAAAAACAGGTAAATAATTCAAGTAATTTAACCCCTTGGTTTATCTATTCGGATGCCAGGATAAATGAATTTTTAAATTATAAGAAAAAGAAGGAGCATCCCGTGTCAAAGGAACAAGTAGAAAGTCTTGCATTTGGAACCTGTGATCAATTAGTTAAGATTTATATGGCTAAGAGGCATTGCACGGAAGAACAGTTCTGGAGAGAGTGCTGGATGAATAATTGGGTTAATAATTTCCCTATTGAATATTTAAGGCAGCATACCCTTTATAAAAAATTATATGCTGAAGGAGCTTTTAAAAATTATGAGACTTGCCCTAATCCTTTTCCTGTACTAAAAAGAGGAGGGAGGGTTTTATGAATTCAGAATTAAACTATTCAGATTTTTTTAGAATAGAACAAAATGATAATACCAGTAGGTATAGGTTTGCCAGTAAAGTTACAGGAGCAGTAGGAAATCTTAAATTATTAAAAGAACAGGCTCTATCTGATGGTATTGAACATGCAAAATTACTTTGTTTCTTATTCGATAAAAAAGTAAGTGGAGAGGAATAATAAAATGCTAAAGTTAATTGATTTTTTTAGTATAGACACTAATAGAGATAATATAGGAGAAATCTCTAGATATCCATTTCGGTTCAACACATATAGATTTAAAAGCAATTATTCAGACAGTGCGGGAGGGTGGAGGAGATCAAAGGAAGAAGCTATCCAGGATGGAATTAACCATGCTAAAATATTTTGCACAATAAATAAGCTAGAATATACTGAATAAATAATTTATTTTTTTAATATTTTTACTAAGGACTGTCTTTAATTAGGCAGTCCTTTTTTTATTGTCTTTACTATATTTTTGTATACTGTAAAAAATACAATTTTTTTATTATGGAATTTACCTAATTAGCTTAACAAAAACGGGAAAGTTGAAACTGATGTTCCGGTAAAATGTCAAGCAAAGTATTTAATTATTTTATATATTTTCCTCCTATTTTCTATAAAATTTTACTATTTTTTAATATTTTTTACTAATTTTTATTCTTTTTTGAAGAAATATTCTGTTATTATTTTATTTTTTCTGTAATTTTTTATTTTATTTTACATTTTTATTTATTATTTTTCTACTTTTTTATATTTGAGTGTTGGTATTTTCAGCTTTACTTTATTTTATTAGTTTTTATTACATTCTGATTTCATTTGGACAGAATATGCCTTAAAACCCATCATAAGTTTGTAATTGATATTTTATTAGAAATATAGTATATTTTAAGTATACCAGGGATCAGATTAAGTTATCTTATATATCATTTAACTTAACTTCTGCTACGCAGAGCTTGAAACCAAGACTTCATTACATTCAGTCTTATTTTCAAGATTAAATTTTAAAGATAAAAGATGTATAAATCTGAGTGACAACGAAGTATTTATACTGTATCTGAAAAATTTTGTCAAGCGCATAGCTAATTCATTCAATTAGCTGGACAGTTACAAGCCTTACAGCAGTAGCCTTAAAAATCGTTTGATATCAAACTAATTTATTTTTTCGAGGTAAAATACATAACAGACATTGTGCGCACAACGTATTTTGTAACGTTTTGTTGCAAAATAGCCTAGTTGTTATGAATTTATTTAGTTAATTTGTCCTTTTTATTAACTATTTTTTTATACAAAAACATAAAATGTGTAAGATAATTGCTAAATAGTCTAGTATAGTAATTTCAATAATTTTTTAAAATTCCCAAAATTTGACAGAAAATTATTAATATGCTACATACAAAATTTTTGTCAAGCAAAGTCGAAAAAATAAAAAATAACAGAAAAAATTATTTTGTATAAAAAATAAAATAATTTGATTTAGCTTGACAGTTTAACTATTTTTTGCTAATAATATTTCAAAATTAAATAAAAAGGAGAAAGTTATGAAAGTAGCCCCAAGATCTAATAAAACCACAGAGAGAAGAATTAAGATGCTAGAAAATTTAGGATTCAGGTTAGAAGAGTCTGATGAATCAAGAGTAAAGGTATCTGAAGATTTAGTAGTTGATTTTTCAGCAATAGATGAAGCTCATTTTATGCAACATGCTATTAGAAGGATTTGGGATGCTGGATATCATGTTGGTAGAAAGAGTATCCGAGAAGATTTTAAAACCCTTTTAGGAATTAAGGAATAAGGGGGCTAGAATAGTGGGAGGTTCCTATAGAGACTGGTATGAGAATTGGGAAGATGAGGAAAGAGAGTTAAGATCTGATATGTCTATTTCTTTTACAGAGGAAGATATAGAGAGAATAATTAAATTAGATAAAGAAGCATGGCTAGAATGGAAGGAGAACAAAGTATGACGTTTAAAGGTACTACAGAGAAGGAAGAGATTACTAAAAGGATTGATGAATTATGTGAGGAGTTGATGCTACTAAGAAATAAGGTTGACTCTGTATTTAAAAAAGTAAGAAGTGGGGATATATTTATGCTTAACAATAATAAGCAGGAGCTTAGACTAGCACTTTTTAAGGATGCCACTGATGAAGGTACAAGACTAATTTATCTGAGAAGCAGACAGTACTCCTGTGGAGGTACAATTAATTTTATTAAGGACTCAGGGAATCTGACCATAGATGAGTATATTTCCAAACATCCCTCTTATTGTTTGGTTGGGAATATTTTTGATATTTTAGGTAATAATATTTTATAAATAACTATTGACATAAATTGAGTCACAAGTATTTAATGCCTTAATCGTCACACCCTTTAGCAAGGGATTTTTCTGGGGAACCAGGTAGCTACTGACAATTCCCCAGATCTTTACTTAATGTGGCGAATAACAGAAAGTGACGATTAATGGCATTATTCACAAAAGATTTTCAGAGTAAAATTCTTTGTCTTTTTCTAAATGACCAGTCTATCTTTTCAAAATATTTTCAAATAATAGAGAGCTATTTTTTTGAAAATCCTCTAGCAAAACAAATTTATGAGCTTACTGCCGACTTCTATAGAAAATATAAAATAATTCCAGATAAAATTTCTCTAATTCAGGAATGCAATAATTATTTTATAGGAAATGCAAATACTGAATTTACCCAGACAGAATTAGTTTCTTATGCTGAGAATATTTATTCTATTCAAATTGAAGATCAGAAGTATATAGAAGACACCTTAATTTCTTTTTCAAAAAACCAGGCTTTTAAATCTTTTATTTTGGAATGTTCTGATAATATTACTGGGCAGGGTGTTTCTTTAGATTCCCTGAATAAGATGCGTGGAAAGATGGATGAAGTAATAAGGCTTGGGGACTCATTAAATGATATCGGGCATATTTATTTTGATAAAGAGGCTATTGAAGAAAGAATAAAAATTAGAAAAGCTGGAATGAGATCTACAGCTATTCCGACTGGAAATCCTTACTTAGATTTTTGCTTAGAAGGTGGATTATGTAAGGGAGAACTCGGAATTTTACTTGCTCCTGCTAATAGAGGAAAAACAATTGGGCTTGTTAATTTCGGAGTAGGGGCTATTTTATCAAATTATGTTGTTTTCCATTACTATATGGAGGGAAGAGTAGGAGCAATTGAAAATAGGTATGATGCTTGCTTGATGCGAGAGAATATAAAATTGCTTAATTCAAAAGATGATGCTGTCAGAAAAAAAATGCAGGAAATATATAATACTTATCATAAGCATTTGATTATAAAAAGACTGTCTTATCAGAAATCTACAGTTTTAGATATTATGAACCACATTGCTTTAGTTGAAAAATCATTAAAAATAAAACCGGATTTAGTTTTGGTAGACTACGGGGATGTGATGTCCCCTGCTTATGGAGTTTATAAGGAAGAGCGGCACAGACAACATGCCATATTCAAAGAATTAGCTTTTATACTGGCTGCGGAAGCTCAAGTAGCTGTTTGGTCAGGCTCTCAGAGTAACAGGGCCTCTGCTGACAAAGAGACTGTAAAGGATACAGATGCAGGGGAAGACTATGGGAAGATTCAAATAAGTGACATAACAGTCACCCATTCTCAGACAGAGGAGGAAATTAAGTGTGTTCCTCCTAGGGCCAGGTACTATTTAGCTAAAATGAGAGATGGTGAAAAAAATAAAATGATTTATTTAAATATGAATTTAAAGAATGAGATGAGAATTGACTGGGATATGTTTTTACAGGCGGAGAAAGATCCGAATGGGGTAGAAGCCTTTGAAGCATCACAGAAAAAAATAGAAAATTTAAATATAAGTTCAGGAATAAGTAAAGCAATAAAAGGAGGAAGAAAACTAGGAGGAAGGACAAATTTTACTTCTGAGATTAATATTTCAGAAAGTATGCAAAATCAGATTTCATTAATGCTGGAACAAGATAAAGACGATGAGTTTAATTAATGAAATTTAAAGACTATATTTATAAAAAATTTAAATCTTCTGATATAAAGCCTTCAGGAAATCCGAATAATATTCGAGTAACTTGCATTGAGAAAAGATGTGAAGACAGAGTAAAGGGTACAAAGCATAAGCTGCACATCGATATTAAGACTGGCATGTTCCATTGTTTTAGATGTGGGTTAGCTGGAAGAGGGTTACAGAGATTTATAGAGCTTGCTGAAGGAAAATCTTTTGCTCCTTTAACTGTAGAAGAATTTGATAGAGATATTTCTGATTTTAGAAAAAAAATTAATAAGGTTTTAGAAAATAAATTAGTAGCACAAAAAAAATTAGAATATCCAGAATCTTATGTTTCCGCCTTTGAGAGTAAGTATGCTTTAAATTATATTTATTTCAGAGGAATAACGGACGAGGCAATAAGAAAGTTTAAATTAGGTTGGTGCTCAGAAGGAGATCATGCTTTCAGTGTGATGTTTCCATCTTTTGATAAGAGAGGAAATTTAATTTATTATTCAGGAAGATTTGTTTTAGGAGTAATTCCTAAATCTTTGAATGCTGAATTAGATAAAGGGGATTTGCTTTACGGCTATGAGTTTTTAGATTTTAAAAAGGATTATGTAGTAATAACTGAAGGCCCATTTTCTTGTGTTACTGTAAACGATAATGCTATAGCTTTATACTCAAAAAATATAACACCACAACAATTAATAAAATTAAGAAATCTTCCGTTTAGTAAATTTTATGTTATGCTGGACGGGGATGCCAGGAAGGAGGCTCTGAAATTAGCTGAAAATTTATTTAAGTTTGATAAGAGAGTATTTATAGTTCCAATGCAGGAAAAAGACCCAAATGACCTTGGATATAAAGCTTGCTGGGAACTAATAAATTCTACACCAGAATTTACAGAGCATGATTTATTAAAAGAAAAATTAAAATTATCTTGACAAAATTTGAGTTACAATGATTTCAATAGAAAATAAAGATAGGAGAGCACATGGCAGATGAGAAAAAAAACGGGTTTTTATTAATAAGGGCAATTTTATTCTTTGTTAGTGTGAGCGTTCTAGTTTATTTAGGAACTGCACTTTGTTTACTTCAATTATTTGGAATTTCAATTGGGTTATCAATTAAGAGTTATTTTGCTTTTTGTGTTTTATGTCTGTTTTCAGCTATGTTTTTAAAAATTGTATTTAAAATGTATTAAAAGGAGATCTGTTAGTATGGGAAAGTATGAGGATAAGGCAAATATTATTGAGATTTGTAAAAAGGCTAAAATTAATATTGAAAAATTTTTGGAAGAAAATGAGCTTGGCTCGTTAGATCAGCTTCCCTTTTGTTTTGGTGGAAGAGATGAAGTAGCAAATGAAGCTTGTAAAGAAGCTGATTGCAGTTATTCAAAAGGCTGCCAGCTTGTTACAAATTTAGTTTTAGCAGGGGAAGATACTGACATTAAGGATAGAGTCTTTTTAAGATTCAGATCATTAGCAAAATTGAGCAATCCAGAGGCTACTGATGAAGTAATTAAGATGGAGCTGGATACACTGGAAGCAAAAATCAAGAAGGTTAAAAAGCCTTTAGGTAGAGGTTTTGCTCCAAAGAAAGAAGAGTCTAAAAAAGTTGAAAAAAAGGCTGATGATTTTGAGGAACCGGAGCAGTTAGAGATTGATGAATTTGCAGAAATTCCTGAAGTTTCAGACGAATTTGAAGTTGCTGAAGTATCAACAGAAGAGCCAAAAGTAAAGGCTAAAAAACCTGATATGGCAGAAATTGATTTTGAGCTTCCAACAGAGGTAGAAGTAAAAGAAGAAGTTATTAAGCCAGCAAAAAAGGTAGCTAAAGAGGTCGTTAAGGAAGAAATTGCAGATGAATTTGAGGCTGTAGAAGAACAGGCTACTACTGCCCCAATTGAGAGTGCCCAAGAAGATGTAACAGATGCTACAGATAAAGTTAATGTTGCTAGTACCCTTACCGCTGAGTTATCAAAAGAAATTGCTGAGAAAGCTGTATCCGAAGTTGTAGAAGAGAATTTAAATGGTGTTATTTCCGATACTGGAATGTCTCTGCTTCCCTTTAATAAGCTTGGGTATACCATTAAATTTGGTAGAGATGAAGTAGGAGATACTTTACTTATTGCCAAGCCTATTTTAGATTGTGCTTGTAAAGGTAAAGTAGCACAGGAATCTACTAAGCCTTTGATTAAAGAAAGTGTCACAACTGAAAACACCAGAGGTTCACTTTTCCCTGCGATTAGAACTTTTATTGAGACACAAAGTTTAGATAGAAATTTCTCATTTCAGAAGGTTCATAAATTCCTGGATAAAGAGCAGGTTGCTTATACTATGGAAACAGTATTAGCAGCTCTTAAATCTATGAGTGACCTTGTTCTTGATTATGATAAGCAGATGGCAAAAAGAAAAGCCTAATTGTTCTAACTAAGGGTGTAGTAGCTTTACACCCTTTTATTTTAAAAATTAAGGAACTTGCTAATGTTGTGTGACAAAGCGTGTGATTTATTCAAAAATAGCGGAAATTTTTTAGACGGTGCAAACTGTGGCAAGATAGAAGATATACAGGTTGCTGTGATTTTAGAGAAATTTTCTAAGTATGAGTATATTTCTGGGAAAATAGTCTTTAATAATTTAATTAAAACCTTTCTGGAAAAATATAATATAGTAAATTATGCAGTTATTCCTTTAGTAAAATGTTCTGAGATGAATAATTCAGAATGTAAAGCTTCAGCCGTAAAATACTGTGCTGATAAATTTTTAAAAGATCAATTAGTTACATATAAAAATTTAAAATATGTAGTTTTATCAGGGTCTTCTTCAATAAGATATTTTTTAAAATGTTCAAAGGTAAAAACAGTACGGGGAAGAATTCATAAAATAGAATATGAAGGCAGAGAATTACAATTTTTGCCTATATATGATCCAGCTATCATTACTTATGAGCCTTCAGCAAAGATAGAGCTTCAAGGTGATATTCAAAAATTATCAGAATATTTATTTAATAAAAAAGAAAAAGCGATAAAAAATTACATAACTATAGAAAATTCTATAGATGGGGAAAATAAATTTTTAGAATATAGACAGAAAGCTTTAATGACAGGTATTTCTTCTGTAGATATAGAAACATCAAATCCTGAAGCTACTTATGAAAAAGCAGCTCTGAATATGTTTGATCCAAATTCAAAAATATTTTCTATAGCTTTTAGTTCCCAAAAAGATGAAGCATACTTTATGCTATGGGATACAGTATTAAAAAATAAATATATAAAAAAACTAGTATGGGATATCCTGGAAAATAATAGTATTCAAAAGTGGGGACAAAATTTTAAATTTGATATGAAATTTTTATTTCAAAAAGCAGGGATAACAGTAAAGAATTATGCTGCTGATTCTATGCTTTTCCATTATCTAATAAATGAGCAGCATAATACCCATAATTTAGATAGTTTGTCATGGGAGTATACAGATGATGGTGGGTACAAAGATCAAACAGTGGAGAGTATAAAAGAGGTAGAAAAATTAACTATAGAAGAATTAAAAGATAGAAATTGTAACGATGTGGACTGTGTATTTCAAATAGTACCTAAATTACAAAAAGAAATTGAAAAACAGAATTTAACTTATCTTTCAAAGTACACAATAGCCCTGGAGAGAACATTAAGAGATATAGAATTAGATGGAGTCCAGTTAGATATTTCTTTAATTAAAAAAACATTAGAAGAAATAAATGGAAAGACAAGTATAGTTAAAAGAGAGCTTATAAAATTTGCTGAAAGTCAGGGGATAGAAGATATAAATTTAAATTCTTCTCAACAGAAAGCAGAACTAGTATTTAATAAATTGGGATTTAAGCCTATATATTTCACAAAAAAAGCAAAAGCTCCTTCAGTAAATAAAGATTATTTATTAGAAATGGCAGCAGACTATAATTGGGCTAAATATTTATTAATGTACGGAACCTATAATAAAATAGCAGTGACTTATTTGAAGTCTTGGCTAGATAAAGTAGATTCAAATGGTGTTTTACATAGTTCTTTTTTTATAGATGGAACTGAGACTGGAAGATTAAGCTCAAGAGCACCTAATCTTCAAAATTTGCCTAAAGCAAAGGAAGAGGATGAAGTAAAGGCAGATACTCACTTATATGATATGGTAAAAAGGTGTGTTATATCAAGGTTTGGAGATCAGGGAGTAATTGCTGAGTTTGACTATAGCCAGCTTGAGCTTAGAGTTATCGCAATGGTAACAAAAGATAAAAAATTTTGTGAGGCATGTAATTCGGGAATAGACCTGCACTTAAGAACGGCTCAGCTTATGTTTAATGATGATAGCATCACAAAAGAAGACCATAAAAGGCAAATCGCAAAATGTATACCAGTAGATACCTTACTTATGACAGATACAGGAATACGAAGACTTAATGAATTTATCATTCCTGAAAAATCCGATACTTTCATAGCATCTAAATTTAGAGTGTGGGAGGGAAGCAGGTATATAGAAAATATACAAACATATAATGGTGGAAAAAAAGAGATCTATTCTATTCATTGCAGAAGGGGCATACTGAGATGTTCTGGGGAAGAAAGGATACAATTAAAAGATGGTAGATTAGTTGAGGCAAAAAAAATAAGTAAAGGGGACATAATACAGGATTCAGACTTGAATTTTGTTGAGCAAAAAAACAAGGTAATTAATTTTAATTTATTCTGCACAAATTCAAGGATAGACAATACAGAAAATGCAGTTAAGTTATTCTCTATTGAATTAACCGAAGAATGGGCATATTTTTCTGGTGTTTTTTTAGGAGATGGCACTATGCTGAGTAATAAGTATTGCAGTATACGCTCAAAAAATAATGAAGAATGGGATTTGTCTGTTTATAGCTTACTAAAAAATCTTGGATTTTGCCCAAAATATGCAAAAAATGACAAAATATACTTTGGATCTGCTGTAGCTGTTAGATTTTTGCAGGATTTAGGGCTAGGCTCAAAAAAAGGAAAAGAATTGGCTGTACCTACATGGGCATACGCTAACTCTAAAGTAGCATGGAGTTTTTTGGCTGGAATAATAGACACAGATGGTACAGGATCTAATGGGAATGGCATATCTATTACTACAAAAAGTTCAAAATTTGCATCAGAGATATGCTTTTTAATTAAATTATTGTGTGGTAAAGAATCATGCTATGCAGAGGCTATGTGGAACAAAAAATACTTAAGATACTATTTTAGAATTCATCTCTCAAGAAATGCCTGTGATGCATTAAAGGCTACAGGTAAATTAAGGTGTATATGGAAAAGTAAGGCACTGGATACCCGCTGCTCTAAAAATAAAATAGTTAATAGAAAGTTTAAACCTAATGAGGTAATTACCATCTTACACGAAAAAGAAGAGGATACAGCAGATATTTTTGTTGACTCAGAAGCACACACTTACTCACTTCAAGGATTTATAGTTCATAATTGCATAAATTTCGGATTGGTATATGGTATGGGTGTCAAAAAATTCGCAAGGATGTTAAAGATAGGTGAACAAGAAGCACAGAGAATGATGGATGAATATTTTAAAACTTTTTGTGAGTATGACACATGGACAAAAAAAGAAAAATCAAGGTTGATACAGAATAGAAAATCAGTAAGCTTGCTTGGGAGAATTAGAAGACTTCCAAATATAATTTCAACAGATGAATTTATTCAGTCCAGGTGTATAAGACAAGGAATTAATGCACAAATTCAGGGGCTGGCAGGGGACATAACTCTTCATGCTTTACAGGATATAAATATAGATTTAAGAAAAAGAAAATTAAAAAGTAGAGTAGTTTTAACAGTGCATGATAGCATACTCCCAGATATTTATCTTCCAGAAAAAGATGAGGTAATACATTTAGTAAAAACTTCTATGGAAAAGAAAAGATGGGACTGGCAAATTGTTCCTTTAGTTGTCGATATTAAAGTTGGTAAAAATTGGGCAGATGCAGAGAAATTAAAATATGCTTAGAAGCAATTTACCAAATCAGAAGCATACAAATATTATTAAGAAGAGAATGAAAACTACAATAGTTATGATAGATGAATATTACTGTGAAAATTGTAAATGTTATTTTTGTATAAGCG
>Ga0172381_10004568_pt1 | contig 14292 bp, 18 predicted proteins | sample Leawel6488metaG_FD_119754 | JGI IMG/M metagenome (GOLD analysis project Ga0172381, IMG submission 119754) | Leachate microbial communities from a municipal landfill in Southern Ontario, Canada - Leachate well 64-88 metaG | ecosystem: Engineered > Solid waste > Landfill > Unclassified | place... | reverse complement strand
GCATCAACGCGGCGGCTAACCGACAAAACCTTGACCGGCGGCGGCAATCTGGCCACCGAATCTTATCTTGATACGGACAAAACTGAACTGTTAACCGCGATAAGCAACAATGCCACTTTGATCGGCAATTTGAATGATATTACCGCCGAAGATGTGTGGAATTATTCCGCGCGCGGCGTAAACCAAGCCGTTGACGTCAGCGCCAGCTCGACAATGGCGGTTTGGGACGTTGCCAAAACCCAGTTGACAAGCGCCGGTTCGATCGGAAAACAGGTCGCGGATAACTTGGACGCGGCAATATCTTCGCGGTCAACTATAAGCGCGGGAGATGTTTGGAATAATGCCGCCCGGACGCTCACTGATTACAGTACCGACAATACCGCGCTGGCAGTGTGGAGCAGCGCCCAAAGAACATTGACGAATTACGGCAACAATATTACCGCCGCCGATGTTTGGAATGTACTTTCAAGCTCTTTGGCAACAGCGGGCAGTATTGGAAACCAGTTATCCGCAAATATCGATGCTTCGGTATCCAGCCGCGCCTCCCAAAACTCGATTGATGTCGCCAGTGCCAGTCGGCAGAAAGAATGGATGGTCTATCTGAGCGACGCTTCCGATGTCTCCAAAGGCGAAACTTACCGCGCCAAGCTTTTCGTTTTGAATTATGAATCGACCCCCGCCGACCTTTTCGCGCTTCCGACCGCAACCATATACGATCCGGTGCGCAATAAGGTTGTGGAAAATGTAGCCATGACCAAGCTTGCCACCGGCATTTACGAATACACTTATAATGTCGCCAACAGTGCCGTGCAGGGAATGTGGGAGACCGAAATTTCTGCCAGCGTGGAAAACGGCCAGGTCGTTAAAACCAACGACTATTGGGATGTCGCGGGTTCTCCGGCGCAGGTTATCATCAATTCAATCAACGACAATACGGTTCCCGGCGTTGCCGCGAACATAACGATCACCAACGAAGGATCCGCGGGATACGAATACCGCTACGAATGGTGCGTGGTCGGTTCACAGGATAATGCTTGCGGAGGAAACGATGACATATTTTATTCTTCGGCCGCGAAATTCATCCAGCCGGGCCAGGACTGGGTAACCGATTTGGCGGCCACTATTCCGGACGCGGGAAATTATTACTTTAAAATCATGGTTTATTTCGGCACCGACCGTTCGGGCGCCAGCCAATCGTTTGCCGCGATCAACGGCGGAGGGGGAGGGGGAGGAAGCGGCGGGGGCGGCGGATCTTTTACCGGCCAAACGATATTGAAAAATATTGAAAACGGCTTGTCCGCGGTAGGCCAGGCAATTTGCAATCAAAACACATTTCCCTGCAATATCATTTTGAAAATCCTGGCCCGGCTGGACAATAGCGAAAAAAATACGGCCTCATTGCAAGCGTCGGTTGCCAGCCTGAATGCCTCGGTCAACAAGCTGTTGAACGCCGCGCCGCGGCAGGTAATCGTTAAATCGCCGCCGACAATAAAATACGTCGCGCCGAAAGTTAGCGCTCCAGCTCCGACCGCGCCCAAACATAAGGCAAATATTAAGCTCGAAACCTAACTAACCATATCCATGCCTGAAAACCCGCTCAAAGACGAACTCAGCGAAGAAAAAACAGTGAATTTTTCGTTCATCAAAGTGATTATTTTCATACTGGTTTTGGCGTTCGCCGCAGTCGCGATTTTCGCGATTTATTTTTTCGGCAACAAATCAACCGGGGCACAAATAAGCGCCATTTCCAAGGAATTAAACAAACAATACGACGCCCGGTTCAAAAACCAGGAAACACAAATCGAAAAATACCGCCAGGATTTGCAGCTGCAAGCGGAGCTTGGCAGTTACGACCGGATCCGGATGGGCGACGCCACCAATATCCTGCTGGCGCTCCAAAACTACAGTTTCGAAAAAAACAACTTGCCCGCTAACTTAAAAGAGCTTTCCCAGGGAAATTATTATGACGGCAATTTCAATGATCCGGAATCGGGAACCGAATATTATTACAAAAAACTCGACGCGGAAAATTACATTTTGTGCATTTACCTGTCTTCGGGTACATGGGGCACGAACAAAAGCCAATGCCCGACGAGTCCAACGTCCGAAGCAGATAGCGGCAAACCTTAGGAAACCGCATTAATAACCGCGAAACTTCCGAAAAAAATATCCGCAAACTTTTGCGCTCCGGCCTAAATGTTAGTCCTGCGCTTCGCTATGGGCAAATTTTCATTGGCGATCTATTGGCAAAATTAGGCGAAAATTGACAAATTTGTTTTAGCAAAAGAGCGGCCTATATGCTGTTGCATCGCTATACCGGAAGAAATTTAATCATACGAATAAAGCGGGGATTGTATGCCTTGCCGGACACTCAATTATCGGAACTGTTTATAGCCAATAAACTTTTCGAACCATCTTATATTTCGCGCGAGTTTGCGCTTTCGTATCATCGAATTATTCCGGAAACCGTATATGAAATAACATCGGTAACAACCAAAACAACTCAAAGATTTGAAAATGGGAGCTATTCGGTCGGGATTGAAGTCGGTCACGGCTCAATCCGGCTGAATTCAATTGAAAATTAAACGCACTTAAACCGTCTCTGGCGGTTTTTTTGGTTTGCTCTATTTTATTGCTTTGACTTGAGTGATTAAAATTTGTTTTATGGTTTTGCTTAGATTTTTTATGAAATTCGCGTCGGCAAGCAGCGGTTCAAGGTCGATGTAAATGCTTTTTTCATCAACTTTGGCAATGGCTTTCATTAATTTTTTTTTCAAGTCGGCGGTATCTTTGATATTTTCAATGCAATCCAAATTGGGCGATATGCCTTTTTGCAGGTACCACATCAAATCAAAATAATCCCGGCCTTTGACTTTTGCCGCCACCTTACCGCTTTTGTCGGTTTTTTCCCATTTTCTATGAAAAACCGCCCGAATTTTTGTCGCCATCAATGTTGGCAAGTCAAACGATTTCACCAAAATGGAGCGGCTGTATTTGAATATCGGAATGATTTCCGTTTTAAAGGCGCCGCAAAAATCAAAACCGGTAAAAATTTCCACTTTTAAAAAAAGCAGTTCCGACTCGCTTTTATCGGCCAATCCAAGTTCGCGCAAAATCGGAAACTTGAGATAGATCCGGAATTTCTGCACTGTGGTTTTGATTTCGATGCCGCTAGTTTTAAAAAAATAATTTTTCAGATCGGCGGCAAGGTCGGCAATATCAATTTCCTTTTTCAAATCCACAAAATCCAAATCCTCGGAAAGGCGGGGCAAATCATGGCAGTGCTTCAAACAGGATCCGCCGTAAAAAACCAGCTGGCCGTAAACTTTGTGCGAGTAAATAAAATCAAGCGCCGCGATTTGGAGATATTCTTTGGCGAGATTGCGCTTGAATGACACGCTTACCGCGTTATTTTGCGCCAAAAATTTTATTAAATTTTCTTTTATGTTTTCCATGGATTTTCACGCCAAAAGCCAGTTGAAAATTTCCGCCATTTTTTTTGATCCTTCGATTTTTACAAAAGCGGCAATTTCTTTTTTGTCATTGGCGTTCAACAAAAACATATTCAATCTCAATTCCTTGACCGAATTTTCGGTTGGCAAATCATTTTTCCTTAAATACAAATAATCAAAAACAGCTTTGGCTTTTGTGGCTTTGAGAATTTCAAAATCGCCGGATTTCACCGTGGTGAAGCCGCAAAAAAGAATCGTTTTCACTTTGTGGTAATAAAAATTTCCCCGCGGGTTGGAAAACCCGATGGTTTTATCTCTTGAGATTGAGGTGAAGTTTGCCGGCATTTCGGTTAATATGCCACGCTGATACAAAACATAATCCATGCTTAAATAAGACGGACGGCATAAAAGATTGGCAATAAATTCATTGTAGGAATTTTTTAAATTGTCGGGAATTTTGACCAGGTAGTCGCTTGACGCATAAACGCCTTTTTTTAATCTCAAAAGCTTGCCGCCGATTTTATAGCGCGACAATAAAACTTTAAGATAATTCCGATTGGTTTCAATACTCGCCAAATCGTCAATCGTAAAATAGGGAAGAACGCTTGCCTTTTCAAAAATATACCTTATTTTCGGATTTTTTTTGGTAAAATTAACGTTTTCCATAATGTACTATTATAGTATACTATGCGTAACGATATGTCAAGCAGCACAGGCGCAAATAAAATAAATATAAATGCGGGGGTCGGACCCCCGCGGTGCGGGAGGGGAAAGCGGACGGAAAATTTTTGAGAGGCGGTATATATTTGCGGTTATGCTTAAAAAGCATTGACAACGCGAAGGCAAACAACATAATAGAAGATAAGAACAACTGTTCGCGCCTCGTCGGGCGCAAAATAACCGTAAACATAAAAAAATGATATCAGAATGGTCAAACATCACTTTGCTGGCGCTGCAGAGCGCTTGGGAAACTACAATTGAATTTTTGCCGAAATTCGGCATTGCCGTGCTGGTTTTCATCATCGGCTGGATCGTTGCCTCAGCGCTGGGAAAAATTTTCGCGCGAGTTTTGAAAAGGATCAATTTTGATTCGTTTTTCCAGAAAAGCGGCTGGAAAAACGCCTTGGAAGGCGCGGATATCCGCGTGAACCCCTCCGAATTTTTCGGCGCGATCATCAAATGGATTGCGGTAATAATTTTCCTGCAAATTTCGGTTGAAATACTTGGTTTGATTGCATTCGCGGGATTTTTGACCCGCGTATTGGAATGGCTTCCCAACGTCATTGTCGCCGCCGCGATTTTCGTGGTATCGATCGTGGTTGCCGACATCCTTGAAAAATTAATCAAAGCCTCGGTGCGAAAATTGGAAATTAAATACAGCAATCTTTTGGGTGCGATCGTGCGCGGCGCGATCTACACTTTCGCGACGCTGGCAATTTTGCTCCAGCTGGGAGTGGCGCAAGCAATAATCAGCACCGTAATCAATGGTTTTGTGGGAATGTTCGCGCTGGCCTTCGGCCTGGCCTTCGGCCTGGGCGGCAAAGACGCCGCCGCGGAAGCAATCAAAAACCTGAAAGACAAGCTTTCGGAAAAATAATTCCTGCTTTATCAAAAAAAACGGCTTCGCGCCGTTTTTTTTGTCTTATGATTTGAATATTTCCGTGGCAAGGTATGTTTCGCCCCGATCGGGGAAAATCGTGACAATTGTGCCTTTGCCGATTTTTTGGGCGTAATGCTGCGCCACAATCATGGCTGCGCCCGAGCTTATCCCGGCAAAAATGCCTTCTTCCAAAGTGATGCGCCGCGCCATTTCCGCCGCCTCTTTTTCGCCAACTTCAACAATGGAATCAACCAGCACGTTCGCGCGATCCACGCAGGGGATGGTAGCGGCGGCAACCGGTAAATCTACATTGGTTTCAATCGAAGAACCGCTGCCCCATATTCTCGGCTGGATGCCGACAACCCTGGCCTGAGGATCGTGGTCTTTCAACTGGCGCGCGATTCCCGATATTGTTGCGCCCGTCCCAATGCAAGAAATAAAATAATCGATCGGCCCATTCACTTGGCTGATTATCTCTTTGCCCGTGGCGCGGTAATTCGCCAGGCAATTTTCTTTGTTCGCGAATTGGTTTAAAACCACTAAACTAGGATCATTGGCCACCATTTTATTGACCATATCGATCGCGCCCTGGCGCCACATTTCCGGCTTTACCAGTATAATTTTGGCGCCAAAGCTCGTGATCACCCGGCAGCGATCTTCATTGACTGTTTCCGGCGCCACGATAATCGCTTTATATCCCTTGACCGCCGCGACCATCGCGATTCCCACGCCCGTATTGCCGTTGGTAATTTCAATAATGGTTTTATCTTTTGTTAATAAGCCGGTTTTTTCGGCATCTTCGATCAGCGCCAGAGCCACCCGGTCTTTCATTGATCCGGCCGGATTGAAACCTTCGAGTTTGGCCAATATTTTCACGTTGGGATTGGGATTTAATTTTTTAATTTCCACCAGCGGCGTATTGCCGATGGAATCAAGTAACGTATTCATAAGTTTATATTGTATATAAAAAAACCTCTTTTTAGAGAGGTGCAGATTGGTTAATATTCGACAAAAACCTGCCCTCTCAACAAATAAGGGTGAATTTAACTCCCAACGATTTTTTCGAAATCCCAAGTGAATTCATATTTTTCGTGTCTATGAATTAATTGTAACAAACAAAGTTTTATTTTGTCAATGGCCATATTCCGGCTACAGCTTGGTTTTTTTGCGTGAACCGCCCCGCACCGCGATCAGCATACACCCGGCAAACTAAATATTCGATTAAAAAATCACCCCCTGCGGAGGGGGTGATCCATTGGAACAAAAAATCACGCGCTAAACATTTCCGTGCTCAAATATTTTTCGCCGCGATCAGGGAAAATCGTCACAATCGTGCCTTTGTCGATTTTTTTGGCGTAATTGATGGCCATCGCCATTGCCGCGCCCGAGCTTGCGCCAACGAACAATCCTTCCTTTTGCGCGAGATCTCTCGCGGCCGCAAAAGCGCCCGCGGAATCGACATCGATGATTATTTCAATAAGCGACTTCGAATGATCCGCGCAAGGCAGGCTCGGGCAGAGGATCGGCGGCACATATCCGTCTTTAATAGATTTCAAACCCTCGATCTTGTCTCCCTGGGCCGGCTGGATGCCGATGATCCGCACCTGGGGGAATTTTTCGCGCAAGCGGCGGGAAATACCGGTGATCGTTCCGCCCGTGCCCACGCCGGCAATAAAATAATCCACGCCTTCTTTGATCCCGTCAACTATTTCTTGGCCGGTCGTGCGGTAATGGACGTCGCAATTTTCCTGGTTCTCGAATTGGTTGAGCATCACCAGATTGCTGTCGGCGGCCACCATGGCTTTCACTTTCTTGATCGCGGCGTCGCGCCATTCTTCGGGTTTCACCAAAATCAATTCCGCGCCATAAGCTTTGATCATTTTCCGGCGCTCGATGCTCATGTGTTCGGGCATCACGATAATGACCTTGTAACCCTTCATCGCCGCCACCATCGCCACCGCGATGCCGGTGTTGCCGCTGGTCGGCTCAATTATGGTCTTGCCCTTCACCAGCGCGCCGGTCTTTTCCGCGTGCTCGATCATCGCCAACGCAATGCGGTCTTTTATCGATCCGGTAGGATTATTGCCTTCGAGCTTCGCGTAAATTTTAACATTCGGATTCGGATTTAATTTCCTAATCTCCACCAGCGGCGTATTTCCGATCAAATCAAGTATTGAATTCATAGTTTATTTTTTTGGTTAAATAGCTTTTCCATCTAAAACGCCCCCTTTGAAGGAGGCGCGAATGATATTTTTTTAAAAGCGCCTCCGATCAAAAGAGGCTCATACAGATGCGCGATATTTTGCTTTTTTCCTTGTGTATTCCCATCGAATTTCGCCACATTTTTATCTTAACAAAGGATTGGCTATTGTCAATATACCCCCAAGAACGCGCATGTGATAAAATACAGCAATATAATCAAAACAAAAAATAAATGAACAAAACAGATGCGATTATTGCCATGGGGATCGGAGCCGTTACCGGGCTGTATTTTTTTGATTTGCTGAAAAACGCGGCCAGTTCCGCTACCGGCCAGCCCATGGTGCCGGAGCCGTTTTATTCTTTGCTCTGGTCAATCATCCCGATTTTCACGGTAATGGCCGCAATTGGATTGTGGGTTGCTTCGCTCATCGGCAAAAAATACCTTTCGATCTACCAACTGGCGAAATTCTTGCTGGTCGGCGTGCTAGCCACGATTTTTGACCTGGGCGCGCTCAATATTTTAATGGGATTGGCTTCCGCCAGCAGCGGCCCGGTTTACGTTTTCCTCAAAGGCCTATCGTTTATTATTTCGACCGTGGTAAAATACATACCTGATAAATATTGGGCTTTCAAAAAGAAAGAAACTTCCAACGTCAAAAAGGAATTCATCCAGTTTTTCGCGGTGACGCTCACCGGCTTGATCATCAATTTATCCGTTGCCCACGCGATTGTGAACATAATCGGCCCGCAATTCGGCCTGGACGCCAAATCCTGGGGCAACCTGGGCGGCATCGGCGCCACGATCATCACCTTCGCCTGGAACTTCATCGGCTACAAATTTATAGTATTTAAGAAGTAAAATTCCAATTTCCAAATTCCAATTTCCAATGAATGTTACAATTTTCAATGTTTCAAACAAAATACAAATGCACATTCCGTTTGATTCATTGATACATTGAAAATTTATTGAAAATTGAAAATTGAAAATTGAAAATTTGGATTTATGGAGAACTTAGTGCTTTATCGAAAATACCGTCCTCAAACCTTCGCCGATGTCGTCGGCCAGGATCACGTGACCACCACCATTGCCAACGAGATCAAAAGCGGCCACGTGGCGCACGCTTATTTGTTTTCCGGGCCGCGCGGGTGCGGCAAAACCACCACGGCGCGGATCATTGCCAAAGCGGTAAATTGCCTCAACCGCAAACCCGATGAATCCGAGCCTTGCAACCATTGCGCCAATTGTTTGGAAATTTCTTCGGGACGGGCAATCGACTTGATTGAAATCGACGCGGCATCGCATCGGGGCATCGACGACATCCGCGAACTGCGCGAAGGCATAAAATTCGCGCCCACCAAGCTCAAATACAAAGTATTCATCATTGACGAATGCCACCAACTGTCAAAAGACGCGGCCAACGCCTTGCTAAAAACACTGGAAGAACCGCCGGGCCACGCGATTTTCATCCTTGCCACCACCGAATTGCACAAAATACTGCCCACGATTTTATCGCGGTGCCAACGGTTTGATTTTCGCAAACTGGCTTTGCCCGAAATGACGGCTCGTTTGCAAAAACTGGCCGATAATGAAGGCATCAAGGTTGAAAAAACCGCCCTGGAACTTGTCGCGTTAAGTTCGGGCGGTTCGGTGCGCGATGCCGAAAGCCTTTTGGGCCAAGTGTTGGTCTATGCCGGATCGGCAAAGAAAACCGCAGTCAAAGCCGCGGATATCCGCGACATCCTGGGTATCGCCGAATCAAAATCAGTGGGCGAATTTATTGATATTGTCGCGAAAAAAAACGCTTCGGCGGCGATCAATTACCTCAATGTGGTCGTGGAAAAAGGTTATGACGTTTCCGAATACGCCAAGAGCGTGATTAATTACCTGCGGCAAATGCTCATCCTGTCGATCACGAGCGCAAAAGATGCCAAAAACGATAATTTCATGGTCGCCGGATACACGGACGAAGAATTCGAACTTTTGCGCAAACAAACATTGGCGATGGGGGAGGCCAATATCAAGAAAACCGTTGAATTTTTTCTGGCAGCCCAGGAAAAAATTAAATATTCTCCAATCCCGCAGCTCCCGTTGGAATTGGCCATCGTCGATTCCTGCGCCGCATAAATTTCACAAAAAAAAGACCGCCCATAAAAGCGGCTTTTTTTGTTGATTGGCGCGGATCCTAATAAGTCCGATACACCACCGGAGCATAATTCTGGTAATATTGATTCTGGCACGGGCAATTAGCCATTGTTGTTTGCTGGCAATATGCAGCGGAATTGTAATAAGTTTGGCCGGTTTGATAATAGTTATTATAGCCATAATTATAATTGTAATTATAATTGCAATTGCCATAATAATTGCTTGGAATATAGCTGGGGTATGCGGCCGCGTTCCGATGGCTGTTGTCCTGGATCACGCGAACAGAACGGTAATTGTTATAATCATAATTCCCCCCACCATGATTATTCCCGTAATTATAATCTGAATGGTCGCCGTAATTATTGCCGCGATAACCATTGTCATAATTGCCGCCCCGGTTCGAAGCCAATGAAAAACCCGGCACTAACGCAATCGCCGCCACACTCACAATCGCCACGCAGATGGTTTTTTTGTGCATATTTTTTTATTATTAAATTATTTTACAACCTCGATTATTAAAAAGCAATTAAATAACTAAAATCATGCGGCATTGTATCATTGAAACTAGGGTGTTATAATATGGTTATTATAACCGTAGTTCTATTATGCTTGCGAAAGAATCTGAAAAAACTAACGCTATCTCCCTAAGAAAGCAAGGGCTGACGTATGATGAGATTCTAAAACAGGTACCAGTGGCAAAATCGACACTGTCATTATGGCTGCGCGAAATTGGATTAGCAAAAGCATCAAAGCAGAAAATCACCGAAAAAAGGAAACTGGCGCAACGAAAAGCGGCTCAAGCTTGCCACAATAAGAAAGTTTTAATCACGAAACAAATTATCGAAAAAGCCGAAAGCGAGATCAAGCGAACAAACAAGGAAGATTTGTTATTAATTGGTGCCGCATTATATTGGGCCGAAGGAACCAAAGAAAGAACAAAAGGAACTAGTGTAATTATCGGCAATTCTGATCCCAAACTTGTAAAAATGGCTTTAAAATGGTTAAATGAGTGCTGTGGCGTTACAGAAGAACGAATTAACCTTTCGATCTATATCCACGAAAGCGCAAAAGAGAGAATCGTTGAAGTCAGAAAATATTGGTCAGCAACAACAGGTTTTTCGATCGATGAGCTTAATAAAATTGTTTGGAAGAAAAATAAATTGAACTCAAAAAGAAAAAATTCCGGTGATAAATATTTTGGATTATTACGAATTACGGTAACGAAAAGCATCAACCTAAACCGCAAGATCCAAGGATGGATCAGCGGAATATGTAAAAATTGCGGGATCGTCTAATGGTAGGACAACGGACTTTGAATCCGTTTATCATGGTTCGAATCCATGTCCCGCAGCTCTGTACAGAATTTCGAACTATCGGTTCGGCGGAAAACGAGTTAAAACCCGTTTTTTCGTTTTAAAATAATAAAGGTAAAAGCACAGAGGTCTTGCCTCTGTGCTTTTCGATTTAACCCGAGGTGGTTTTTTTATTGCGCGGGAGTGGCGATTCTGCCGTTTTTTTGGTAAGATAATTTAATCAAAAAAAAGACATGGGAAACGAGTTAGCTTCATATCAGGTTAGTTTAAAGGTGCTTTTAAAAAAAGATGGGGTATATTTGTTTTTAAGAGACGCGGAAAGCGGTTTTTTTGATTTGCCCGGCGGCCGGATAAACCGCGATGAACGCAATGTTCCACTTGAAAAAATATTACAGCGCGAAATCGCCGAAGAAATCGGCGGCAATGTCCAATATAAAATCGATAAACCTGCTTTCCAATACCGCGCGTCTAAAGATGGACAAGATATTTTCATTACGGTATATGAGGCCGAATATTTTTCGGGGGAGATCGTTTTATCGCCGGATCACAACAATATCGTCTGGGTCGATCCGAAAAGTTTTGACACATTAAAAGAGCCATTTTTGAGCCAGGAAGGTTATGCCGCTTTAATTAATTATTTTAAAAAATAATCAAAAGCATGGAATTCAATCACTCAAATCTTAATATCGAAACCGAATATCCCAAACTCGTGAGAGACCGGATACCGGAAATCATCAAAAAAAACGAGGGGATCGAGATCAAAATAAGGATCATGGACGATAACAATGAATACTTGGAATATTTGCTAAAAAAGATTGTCGAAGAAGCAACCGAATTGCAAAACGCAACCGAAACCGAAGAGATCATCGTCGAGCTTGCGGATATTTATGAAATAATCGATTCAATCCTTGAAGCGAAAGGCAAAACCAGGGAAGATATTGATATTATCGAGACAGAAAAAAGAAAGAAAAACGGCGGCTTCAAAAAAAGGATCCTGATGCTCGGCAAGAACTGATAATCTTCTGATTCCCGATTTTAAGTTTGACAATCAACCACCCAAAAATGGGCGGTTTTTTGTTAAGGATTTAAATATGATGCCAACATAAGAAACAATTGCGTAGACCTTGACAAATCACAAATATTGTTTATAGTTGATTTGGAGGATAAAATGAAATTCATAGCAACTCTAGCGACCCTTTTTGTATTATTGGGTCTCTGCGGAATAGGAATAGCTGTTGCCGAAAATTACGAATTCAACACCGGCAACATGGGCATTTCGGTAGACACAATCTACCGCGAGATTACAGTCAGCAATCTGACTGGAGCGACAAACTGCACTGAAACAGGGGATTGCTTAAAACCCCTATGGACGTACTCAGGCAAAGACTACGTCCTTATTAGTACGAAAAGCTTTGTAGATATCCATAAGAACCTTATGGATTCTCTAGAAAACGAAACTGGCGAGAAGCTCTTTGCACTGGAAATAGGAGATGTAATAGTCGCCGGTTACAATATAAATAGAGTCGGCGACGAAGCAGTAGTAGGAATTTCGGGGTGGAAAAAAATGATAAATGAAGGACACACTGGGTGCTATATTTTTGAATATTAAATCAGCCGCCCATCCACACTATTTAGACTCATGGTTAAGGAGTTGGTAGCTCACTTCTTAGCCAATTCTTTTTTTATAAGTACCTTCTAAAAATAAAAATCTTTTAAAAAATGTTCACAAATGCCTCTTAAATATTATTATCGCAATACTCGTTTGATTTAGAATTCATTCCAACTTCGCAATTATCAGCTAATTATTTTACAAAATCGCTATTCGAGCGATTTTTTGGTAGGATGGAATAAATATAAAATAAACATATGCCAAAAACACATTTTACTCTTGAAGAAGCAAAAAACATCGGCGAATCATTGGGGGTTGATTGGAGCAAGTTCAACTTTGAACAATTCCGGATGGGCATGGATGTGGAATTGGAGCATGGCACTTGCAATTCGCGCACAAACGTAACTAACGATGATCCGGTTATGACCGGCAAAATCGCGCTCGCCCACTTGAATGAATTGCCTGACTATTATACAAAATTAGCAAAGATGGAAGCTGATAGCTCTAAGCAGTAAAAAATGAAACAAATAAAGAGAAATATTGTGTCCGCGTTGATTTTTGCGAAGGACGGCAAATTTTTCCAGGGGATGAAAGACGCGCAAAAAGGCGGAGTTTATTCGGATTGCTGGCACATTCCGGGCGGCGGCGTTGAAGAAGGCGAGAATAAAGAGCAAGCCCTAAAAAGAGAAATTAAAGAAGAGGTGGGGATTGATGCCGCCGGATATAAAATCGTTCTGGTCGATGACTCCGGAAAAGGCGAATCGATAAAAACCCTGCAAACCGGGGAAAAAGTAATCTGCAAAATGGATTTTTTTGTTTATAAAGTTGTAATCAATGACAAAAACTCCGATGAAATCAAAATCAGCCTCGATGACGACCTCTTAAAATACCGCTGGACCGACCCAAAAGAATTAAAGAACCTGAAATTAACCCCGCCCTCAATCGAATTATTCAAAAAACTAGGCTATCTATGATTAAATATTGGCAGTATTCCAAAATTACCATCCGTAGCTGCAAACTCTAACTCAAAATTTAATTGTTAAGAAAAATTATGGCTAAAAAAATCATACTATTGATATTTATTGTTTTTCTCTTTTCAGTTGGGGCGGGTATTTGGTTTTTTGTGGCGCGGCCAAAACCAGCGGCGCCGGCGGCAACACCCGGAAATTTCTCCGGGTCTATAGAGATTCCTCCGGCGCCGGAAGTATCTCCGGCCCAAACCGGCGATTGGCTCACGTATGCGGATAAAACTGCCGGCTTTTCTTTCAAGTACCCGGAAAAATTCGGCACCGACATTTGGCATCCGGCACAATGGCCGCCGATGGCAAAAATCATTGCCGCCGGGGAAAATCCGGTTGCAATCGGCTGTCCCAAACTGTATGAAAATAACAATAAACCTCGCGCAAACTCGGGAACTACGGCAAGCGGAGTCAAATTAACGCTTTACGTAGGCAGCGACATCGGCGCCGGCCAGCTCTATTCGGAATATTGCTATGTCTTTGAAAGCGGCAAAGACTATTCTGCAACGATTGATTTCATCATCCAATCGCCGTCCGGATGCGGTTTCGGCGGCTGCGGCGCCTATTGCGGAACCGAACACGAAAAAGAATGCCAAAATCTCGACCGCAAAACCGAAATCGGAACCACGATAATGCAGATAATTGAAACTGCGAGCTTCGGCGCGCAAATATAAAATCAGATTTACCAGAACCAAAACGTAACCGCTCATCGTGGCATTTGTATTTGGGGTCTAACCCCTGTGTAATCGCAGGGGTTAGACCCTTCAATGGTATTTTGAATTAAATTCATTGTCAGGGTCTAACCGCCCGCGAGTACGCGGGGTAAGACCCGTAAAAATTATATTTTCCAAATGAATTTCGATACTGCAGGGCGTTGACCCTGCAGATCGACCAAAGGGGGCACCCCTTTGGAATCCTCGAAATCTGTAACCCTGAGGCAAGACCTCAGGGAGT
>Ga0172381_10004565_pt1 | contig 14294 bp, 27 predicted proteins | sample Leawel6488metaG_FD_119754 | JGI IMG/M metagenome (GOLD analysis project Ga0172381, IMG submission 119754) | Leachate microbial communities from a municipal landfill in Southern Ontario, Canada - Leachate well 64-88 metaG | ecosystem: Engineered > Solid waste > Landfill > Unclassified | place... | reverse complement strand
GTTAATGTTACTTGAATTTCACGATTATCGTATTTAATAGTACTTTCTCTTGTGATATCTTTATCTAATATTGTAGCCATTATAAAAGTTTTAAATGTCCGGTTATTTCATTTATTTTGTCGGGATTATCGGGACCAATTGCAACACAAGTTTTAGTTGGTATACCACCAAACTCAGTTAATCCAGCGTCAATTATCAATTTACATGGTAATCCAGCATCTTTAGCTTTATAATATAAAAGCTCTAATTCTTCTTCACTATTACATTGTAAACAAACTTTTGTGAATAAACCATTTAACCATTTATCTAGATTGCCGTTAACACCAAATTCTAATTGAAGACCTTTTACTTCGTATTGCTTCCACCCTCTAAGTTCGCAAACATAACTTTCTCGCCTTGATGTTCGCTTCATCATATCTAATATAACACCCATTGATGCATGACAAGCTTGAGCAATTAATTTACCACTTCGAACTTTTTCACCTTTTTGATTCTTTAAATCATTACGAATTACTATACACTGTTTTGGCTCATTTTCTATATACATATTTCCCATTTTCTTTTAAAATTTTCATTATTAAATAATCACTTAAATTAAATTTTTCACACATTTTTTTTGTTATATGCTTATCATTGTTTTCGTATTCTAATAAAATAATTGGTATTAAATTATCATCTATTTTTATAAAATTATGATTCTTATCACCTAATTTTGATTTAGACATTTCTTCTCGACCAATTTCACTTATATCACATCTTTTACCATTACTATCTAATCTATTTTTGTATGATTTAGACATCTTATTCTTAGTTAATATATCACCAGATTTATTATTAACACTTAATTTATTTTTTATTTCATTAGCTTTATCAATACCATATTTATCAATATATGTTTTCTTTTTATCATTTATTAATTTAGTTGCACGTTCATCACCATATAAATCTTTATATGTTTTACCTTTACTATATTTACCTATTTTTTCTTTAGTTTCATCACTTAATTTTTTACCTAATTTATTAAGCCTAGAGGCACTACCTATTTTTTTCTTTGATTCATCACTGTGTTTCCACCCAGAAACCCCACGACCACCAATAGTTGAATTATAACCATCACCTAAAAATGTATTATATAGGTCTATATAATACATTTCTCTTTCATTTAATAAAATAATTTCGTGAACAACTTCAATTACATCCCAATTAAAATTAATAAACCCATATTTCTTTAATGCTCGATGAAAATAATACTTACTACCATTTAACGATGAATATTCGTGTTGTCTTTTACGGTCAAATAAATCACCTATTGTTTGTCCTACGTATTTTAAACCATTTATCTTATTGGTTACTAAATATATTATCATAATGACTTTTTATAATAAATATATACGATAACCAAAAAAGTTAATTTAATTTAACGAATAATGATTACTTGTTTTGGTTCTTTATTCTGGATTTCCATTTAAACATAAATTAAAATTACTATATCTATCGTCTTCAGTAACTTCTTTACCAAACCATGGTTCCGGTATATATAAGTCACAATTAATTTCATTTTCGAATTCTACTTCTACAGTAAATAAACCCTCAAGATTATTTTTATATACATCTAATGCAATTTCTTTAACTCCATATTGTACTATACTAATATCACCATCAGTTAAAATATAACGATGTTTATGCAATGATTCCTTTTCACATAAAGTCCACATATAACTAAATTGATGTTTAAAAAGTTCAATTTCATACTCGTCACGTATTTTTCTACCGGAACCTTTAATTGTTTGGTAATACTTATCACCCATTACTTGGCGATTAGGATTAGCGTATAATACTTGACGCAAACGATAGATATAATCACAATCTAAATTACGTAAGTATCCTTGTGTTATATCTAAATAACTACGATTAGTTAAGTTCGGTATATCTTTAACATCAACCAAAAACTTTCTTTCTATTTCCTGATACATAAATTTATTATTTTTGCAAATATATATAACTTTTTAATACAAAACAAATTTTTTATATTAAATTACTTGAATTAGTTAAAAATAATAAGTAATTTTGCAATATATAAACTAATTAACTATTAAATGAATAAAAAATATCGTTATTTTAAACATATTACACAAGATTTATTGGCTACACAAAGTATTTTCACTGAAAAACTTATAAAAGAAAGTAATCATAAGTCTAATGAAGCATTTTTTGAAGTACAAGTTGAAATATGTGGTGTAATGCAAAGTAGAGTTACTAAATATAGTATAGATGAGTGGATAGAAATAACTAATAAAGAATTTATTAAATTAATAACTAATAACAATGGAAAAGTATTACAGATGTAATAAATGTGGGCAATTTGTTGCTAAAGAAAGTTCAAAACCAAGTATTTGTACCAGTTCTGCTTTAATGCCAGCTCGTAGAATATGTGGTGGTGCGTTTTCAATAGAAATTAGTGAAAAAGAAATCATTGAACAACTTAAAAATTGGGGTTATTCAAGTGAACAAATTGATGAATTTTTAGTTGGGGAATAATGAAAGTTATTATAGCCGGTTGTAGAACATTTAATAACTACACTTTACTTAATAAAAAATGTGATAGTATCTTAGCTAACCAATCTGATATAGAAATTGTTAGTGGTACAGCGTTAGGTGCCGATAAATTCGGTGAAAAATATGCTGCATCTAAAGGGTATAAAATAACACAATTTCCAGCTGATTGGAATAAATATAATAAAAGTGCTGGGTATATTAGAAATGAAGAAATGGCTAAATATGCCGATGCTTTAATCGCTTTTTGGAATGGTAAAAGTGCTGGTACTAAACATATGATTGATTTAGCTAAAAAATATAATTTAAAAATTAGAATAATAAAATATTAATATGAAAGAAAATTTAGAATTAAGAATGTATGGTCTAGTACCATATAATATATCACCAATCCAACAAGGTATACAATTTGGTCATGCAGTTGTTGAATATGGTCAAGTATATGGTAATACACCAGAATATAAACAATGGTCTGCTACCGATAAAACATTTATCATTCTTAATGGTGGTACAACTAATTTAAATTTAGAAAATTTAGGTTCACTAAATAAACATCTACTAGATATAACCACGAATAGTGATATTAGCGTATCACCATTCCACGAACCAGATTTGGGTGACCAATTAACAGCATTTGTGTTTTTAGTTGACGAGAGAGTCTTTAATCGTGATGAATTCCCAGATTTTAATATTTGGCTTGAGGATATCATAGAACCTGAAATTATTAAAACTAAAAAAAGACGAGTTAAATCAAAAGGTATAGAATTTAAAATTGAGGAAGTTTTTAAATTTGAATATAAAGAATGGTTACAATTAATCGGTGGTCAAAGAAATGCTTTTTTAAAAGAATTCTTAAAACCATTAAGAAAAGCTTAAATTTAAAATATTTATATCTTAACCCTTGAATTATAATAATATAATTAGTATATTTGACTAATAATAAATAAACAAATAAAGAAAACTATGAGTAAAGCAGAAGAGTACCTAACATTAATGATGAGATATGATAAAATAGACCATCAAATATCACAATTAAAAGCTACAAATGGTGGAATTAACATCAGTGAAGAGATTTTAAATACAATTAATACATTAAAAGTTAAACAACAAGAAATTGTTAATGAAGCCGCAAGACTTCAGGAAGGATGTTAATATGAAAATGGAAACTATAACGAAAGTAGTTATTTCTGAGGCAGATATCGTTTCTGCTTTAGAATCAACTTTACGTAAAAATAATTTAAAACCTAAAAAACCAATACATATCGTTATATCATCTAAATGTTGTGGGTTTGGTATGGGTGAACATTATGAATATTATATTGGTGATACAATAATTGAATGCGTTAAAATTGACAATGAGTAATGAAAAAGTTATATTGTATTGAATGTAAGAAACTTACCATACATATTCCGAAAATGGATGCGTTAAAGGATGGTAAAATGGTTTGTGAAGAATGTTCACATATGAATTCTTATTGTACATTATTTAAATCAGGTGAACCTAATTTCATTAAAACCTCAAGAGAGGTTAAGTTTGTAGAATGGAATGAAAATAAAAGTTATAAAAATGATTACAACAACCCAGCGTTAAATTTATCTTTAGTTATGAGCCCATTTAACGATTTTTATACTTGGATGACAACAATTATTGATGAAATAATTGAAGAACGAGAAGGGTACGTTAAATTTAAAACAACCAATAGTGAATATGAATTATATTACACTGAAATATATAAACCAAATGGAGAACAATAAATATAAATTTTTCTGGAAAGGACAATTCAGTAATTGGTACCTATCAGACTTTACAGTTAATAATATAATTTTTAATTGTGGTGAACAATATATGATGTATGCTAAAGCAATATTCTTTAATGATATAGATACATCTAGACAAATATTACGAACTAATATACCAGCAGAGCAAAAAGCATTGGGTCGAAAAGTTAAAAACTATGATGATTCTGCTTGGAATGAAGTTAGATACGATTTAGTTAAAAAAGGTCTTATTGAAAAATTCAAACAAAATGAAGCTCTAAGTAAATACCTAAACCAATATAAAAATTATGAGTTGGTTGAAGCATCACCATATGATAGAATATGGGGTATTGGTTATTCAGAATCCGATGCTATGGATAATATAGATAATTGGGGTACAAATTTATTAGGTAAAATTCTAACTGAAATCGCAAACAATAAATAAAAATATGGACAATTATTACATAATAATAGCTTTCTGCTGTGGGTATTTAGCATATCCATTCATTAGTGCTTGTAGAGCAATCTATAGAAATGCGTTTAAATCTACTAAAAACGATGAAACAGTTGTAACTAAAGAACCAACTAACATTGTTGATGACTTAACAATACATAACACAGAACCAAATTTAAGAAATACTAACCCTAAAGTTAAGTATAAATAATTAAATGGATAAAGTTTGGTTAGATATAAATAATCGTGATGTTAAATTCCGGGTTTTTGATAGACCCGGACAAAAAATGTATTACCCAAGTGATAATATCGAGTTAATATTCACCATTAGAGATGGTAAGCACCAATTCGATGTGGTGGAACATCAATATATACCAAATGTTAATGATAATAAGGGTATTAAATTCTCAATGACAGATAATCTTAATGGCCATTTAATGCAAAACACCGGATATAAAGATTCTAACGATATAGAAATATATGAAAATGATATTCTGGTTAAACAAATGCTTGGTAAAGATATTTATTATGAGGTAGTATTTAAAGAAGGCTCTTGGAAAGTTAGAACTAAAACTGGTGATAATAATTATAGTTGGAATCACCTAGCAACAATAAGAATTGCCTCAAAAATAATAGGCAATATATATCAAAACCCGAATATAATATGAGTGAATTCGTAGAAAATACATCACTAGACAAATACATTGAATGGCTTAAAATTAGAATCCAAGTTGATGAAACCCCAGAGGTTTATATAAGATTCGTTATGGAAGAATACGCTAAAGATTTCCATGAACAACAAATTAAAGAAAAAAATAGTCAGTAATTTTTATTCTTTATCTTAATATTTATAATAAAACTAATTTTATTATGAGAAAACTCGATAAATTAAATCATATACGAAAAGTTAATCTTTTAACTGAAGATAGACAAAATAATGAACGTGTAGTTACCGAACTACTAGGTTTAAGTAAACAAGAACGAATGGCTAAAAAACAATCATTAGAATTAAAACAATCATTAGAAGAAGCATATTCTGAAATAGATAACTTTCTTTTTAAATCAGTAATAGCTCCAATGCCTAACAGTAAATCTTATCAAGATATGATTAATATTATTGATGGTTTATTAAAACAAGCTGCTACTATATTACCAACCGTTGCGAAATTAGTTCCTGATTTATTCGATGGTAATAAAACTAAAGTAGGTACGATTCACCAATATACACCTGAAGGTAATTTAGAACCCGGTATTATGCCGTCAACTTGGCTATTTGCTCTAAAAGATGAAGGTAGTTCAAGCGATAAGATTATTATGGATAATAACGATGATAGTATTGTAAAATTTAAACAATTAATAGAGAAAAAAATTAATCAATCAAAAATCTCTTAGTTGTAATAGTTTCTTTAGTTATTATTGATATTGAATATAAACCACTTGAAAGTGTGTTTACCATGTTAACACTTTGTACACCACTTAAGTATTTACTAACAATTATTTTTCCACACATATCAGTTATTATAATACGATAATCAATATCGTTATTATTAACTGATATTTTAATAAATTCTTTTGTTATAATTATATTACTATTACATATATCAGATTCAACCGCAATTATATTAGATTCACTAGTTAACCCATCATAATCGGTTTGTTTTAATTTATAATATTGTAATTGTTTAATATTATTGTCATCAATATAACTATAATTCAATGTAATAGTTGAATTACCAGCACCGGGTGTATTATATATCATATTAAAATTAATACCATCATTCGATTTATATAATGAAAAATATTCGTTATTTGTTTCAGTCGCTGTAACCCAATTAATTAATATACTAGTATCATATTCAATACCACTGAATTCAATTAATTCTATTGGTAATGGATTTGATGGGCAAGTAATCGTTTGGTTTGTTATACCCGGACCACAGATATCTATCGTGATATTATTACAAAATAATGACTCTACTGTAGCTGTATTACAATCAGAATTTGGATTATACGGATTAGAATTAGTTACTACAATACCATTACCACCAGAATTTGGTAAATCAAAAAATAAATTTGTGGAACCACATGATACAATGCCCTGTAATGTCCATAAACCAGTTGGAATATTACTACCAACAAATTTAATATCATACGTTAATTCAATATTATAATTATAACCATATTGGCATGACATCGAAGATGTTACAACTCGTGTTGGTAGTACACTAATGATAACGTCATAACCATTAGTCGAAACTACATTACATTGTCCACGTGAACTTAAATTTATTAATAATAGTAATATAACTATAAATATTTTTTTTATCATATCTTATTTATTTTTAAATATCTCACCCATCTTAAATCTTCTCTCAGCATCAGTACCACTTTTCGTGTTTGATGTATCAATATTATGTTTACTACCAAAACCATCAGGGACTTCTTCACCACCTTTACCAACCTCAATGTGTGGTCTGTTTCGTACATTATCAGCCCATTCAACACTACCTTGATAATCTTTAATCGGTATTAAAATACCATCATCATCATGCTTATACCATTCAAAATTATTATCACCTCTTCTAAGTTTATCACTCGGAATTACATTAATCAATAAACTATCTTGACCATCATATAAATGATAATTAGTATCAAATTTTTCGTCTAATTCATAATCTAAATCTTTTAATATCTTTTGTAACATCTCAACACTAGGATATTTCCAAAAACTTATTATTCTACTATTTAACCAAACACGACCAGCGTACTCAAATTCATCCCTAGAATGACCCATTTGCCCATGACTACGACCAAGATTACCAATTAATAAACGATTATTTATATAACCAAACGCAACAGCTTCAGTATCATTATATTTTAAATACCTTTCACCATTATTCACAATAACATTATCAGGACTTTCAGTTATTCCTTCATTAGTTGATTTTAATCTTTTTAAACTCTTTATACTTTTCGTGTTAAATACAATATAATCGCTGTACCCATCACCATCACTTAATACTACACCATCATAACCTAAATCTTTTAATTGACCAATACCATATTTTTCATATTCATCCCAACCAGCCGGATTTAATAATGTTAAATTACCAGTTAAAATAATTTTATTACCTCTACCACCATGTTCATTACCTTTTATCTTTTCAATATTGTCAGTAAACCATAATATACCCTGATAACTATATTTTAAACTGATTTTATTAAACTCAACATTAGTACCATGGTAAACTTTTAAATTGTTAATCGCATTACTATTAGTTTCTAACGCTTCACCCATTTGAAACCTTCTCTTAACTTCTAAATCACTATTCTTTTTGGACCCAAAATTACCAGTAATTTTATTGTTTTTTAATGTTGGACTTTTTAAATGGTCTTCTCGGTCAAAAACATCTTTACTACCATTATATTTAGTTATGGGTATTATAATTTTTTCACTTTTCATGTTATATAAATCAACACCAATTTCGATAAACCAACTATTATCTATACGAATATTAAAATATCTATCAAATTCATCAATTATTTTTTTAAACTTATCCATGGGTGGATAAAACCAGAAACTAATTATTTTTGAATTTATCCATAATCTACCATCATACATACGTTTACTATTATTTTTTTTATGGGTATATCCTTCTAAACTACCATGACCTTCACCCGGTGAACTTACTTGTAATTCTTCTTCTGTATTATTATCACTATATAATATAAAAGAAATTGCATCATTATCATCCGATGTTAATTTTTTATTATTAAAATAAACCACATCGGGACTTTCATTTAATAATGATAATAAACTTAATCTATTCGCCATAAAAATATTCTTTTTTTATAAATATTTCATTTATTACTTGAAATCATACTTTAAGTTTAATATCTTTGTATTCTAATATATATTAAATAATTATGAGAAACGAAATTCTAATTAATAAAATGATTAACCAACTTAAAAAAGATGGTATTAGTCATATAACAGAAACAACACCAGCGTGTGCTAATATTATATTCAGTAATAATAATGGTGATAAATATATTTTTGCAATTTCTATATTAGAAAGATGGTCCGGCACACAATGTTGCCTATATTTCGAAGAAGGTGAAGGTAAAAATAAATCACTACGTATCGAACCTCTTACTGACGAACTATATTACGATAGAATGAAACAAATGGTTAAACATATACTTAAATAAAATGGCTAAATATCATAAAAATCATTATATCCAATTATCAGACGCTATTAACGATGCAGCTAATTGGACACAATTTGCAACTCCAGAAGAATTAGATACCATAATTTATTCTGAATTAAAACCAATATGTATTCAACGTTGTTTAGAAAAACATGAAGATGTTGTTAACGACCTTAAAATACAAATTGATAAACTTTCAGATGATATACGAGATGATGAAACATATTATCAGTATGAAAAATGTAAACTAACTAGACAAATTTCAAGTCTAGAAAATATTATAGTAACTACTACATTCCCATCTAAAACTCTAATAGATATCGAAAAAATAGAATTCATTAAAGAAAACTGGGATAAACTTACTTATGATAATCTTAAAGCTACTTTAACTAAACAACCAGATAATATAATAATAGAAAATTTATATGATGAAATCGATTCACTATCTGATGAAGTTGAAATCCTTAATATGGAAGTTGAATTCCTTAAAGACAAATTAAATAGATAAAATATGAAACCAATATTAATAGACGATTTAATTAATGATGCATCAAATCAAAGTGGTTCAAGTGTAACTATTGATGGTGTAACATATAATGGTTACCAAATTGCTAAACCATTTAATTATGAACCACAATTCGTTTCAATGTCAGACCGTAGAGATATGGCTAGAGCTATTTTATATGGAACCGCAATCGCTGTTCGATATTTCATAGACTTATCTGAAGAAGAACAAATAGAATATGTTAAAAGTAAAATAATTAAAATATAATATACAATGGCTAAAATAGAAATGGATTTATCCGAGTACGAAGCAATAATGAAAAATAAACAATTGCTAGAAGATACTCTTAAAAATGAAAGAAGTTTACAAGAAGAAATAAAAAAACTTACTAACGAAAAAACAAAAGCTCTCGAAGATGCTAAAATGAAAGTCGTTAAAGTTACTAAAACAGAACATACTGAACACCTTCTCGTTAAAAGAACTAACGAAGATTATGTATTACAACAATTACTACACGCTTTAGGTGTAGACTATAGATATGTGCGACAATCAGCAAATTTAATTAGTGTAGAAAGATTACAAGATATTTTCTTCGATAAAGTTGACTCTATTTCATTCCCAAAAACTGAAACAACAACACACGGATTAGACGATATTAAATTGGAAATTAGAACCGAATTAAAACAAGCTATTGATTCAGATATTAAATATAAATTAACTCTAGCTGAAGATACTTTAGAAAAAAATAATAAGCTTATTTCAGAAAATAAAAAACTTTCAAAAGAAAATGAAAACCTTATTAATACCAATAAAGCTATCGTAGAAAATCTAGAACAAAATATTAAAAGTCTTACCAATTATACTATTAACGCAGAAAAATTTTTAACCATTAAAGATATTCTTAAAAATGGTTACGGATTTAACGGTAAAGCTAAACTACTAGATAGTATCATTGCAGTTGTCATTAAACAATAATAATGGAAAATTATAAATTACCAGTCGATTATAATACCCTTAAACCATGGGAAAAGAAAACGGTTCGTGAACAATATATCATAGAACAAAATAACCTATGCTATTATTGTAATAAACCTCTTAATCTCCCACCACCATCTTCTATTACAAATAAACCAATTAACTGGAAACTATTCCCACCTAATTTCCTACAATATCCTATACACCTACAACATTCCCATAAAACCGGAATGACCGAAGGTGCCGTTCATGCATATTGTAATGCCGTTATGTGGCAATATGAAGGTAAATAAATAAAAATATAAATTATGAGATGGGAAATTAAACCTCAGAAACAAAAAAAAGAAATAACAATTCTACCTAAACCACAACTAGGTGATACTAAAGAAAAAATTAAATTCGCTTATACTATTAAACGTATCGGTAATACTAAAATATTATGGGAAAAATATATCGAAGTATACATATATAAAAAATGTACAAAATATCACTCAGAATATTTAGGACCCGGTTCTCCAAGACCTATCGGCTCTGGTAAAGTATATGAGGTAAACTTATGGAAATTAAAAGAATTAAAACTATTAGATGAAAAACCTACTATAATTAATGCCGGATATCAACCAACCGATAAATTAAATAATACTAATCCACCTACTAGATATTAAAATTATGAATAAAAGAATAATAGAAATCGATACACAAATCGAAAACCTAATCAAAGAAAAACAAGAAATTCTTCTAAAAGAATCTACTGACCTACCATTACTTAAACAAATAGAAAATCTGGAAAATATGGGCTTCGGTCAAACAGATTGGTTAGAAAATATCTTCGAAGAAAAATACGGCCCATTATTTAAAAAACAACTACAAGAAAAATATGGTAACGATGTTCGTACTATGTTCGATGATGCAATAATTCAAAATGCTTGTGAAAATAGATATTCTACAATTACACTTAGTTCTATAGCTAATGGTATCGCTTATAAAGAAAATCTAGATAACGAAATCATTATCATACGTTGTAGACATAATGAAAATGATGTGTATAAAATTACTATCAAACAAGCCCTCAAAGATATCCTAGATTTCGGCCTTAAAAATAAAGTCGATTCAATACACATAGACTGGTAAAATATATACCAAAAATTTTCCGGAATTTTTTTTCACGATAAGCAATACCTAAAAAATAAAGTCAAAATTTTCCCGGAAAAAATTTACAAAGACATTCATATGCCCCATACAAAGGTGGACGGAGGGGGTATATAAGAGGGGATACGGGGGGAGGGGTACATGTAGGGGGGTGTATGTGACACTATCTTTTTTAATCTATATCATTTACTTACTTTATATGTGAGTGTCTTAAAACGTCTTATATAAAGTCATGTAAAATAAATAACATATGCAAGTAAAAGTGTATTTATTTTTCAACAATAAATAAAAAAATTAAAGCTACTTAAAAAAGTAGCTTTAATTTTTTTTTGTTAGTTTATAGAATACCATTGACCATTTAATTTAATATGTTTAATTCGTTCTAGGTATGTATTAATGATATAAAAATCATCTTCAACGGCTACCGAACCACGTCCCATGGTTGTTTTTTCTTGTGGTGTGTAGTAAGCATTTGCCCAAAGGTTTTGTGCTTCTGCTTCTGTTGCTGTAATTTCAACGCCATTGTGAAAAAAAGCAAGTATTTTTGATACATTACTATTTAATACTTTCCCATCAATCATCATTGCACCATTTTTAAGGCTTGCAATAATTGTACTACATATACGAGTTTTGCCAAAATCTTCTAAAGGACGAGCAACAAAATCAGAATTTTCAGTAAGGTTTTTTACTTTGTTAGTGTAGTTATGGTTAAGGTATACGTGAGAAACCTCAACAAGTTTTTGTACTTGTTTTTTACCTTGTATCATTTTGCTTCTGCTATCATCTACTAAATAAACAAGGTGACAAACGGTTGATTTTGTTGTGTTTGTTAAAAGGTTTACAAGGGTTGCAACATCAATGATTTGAGATTTTGTTGCTATTCCTAAAGCTGTTGGTAATGTCATTTGATTTTTCATAGTAGTAAGTATTAATATTGTTAGTTTTAATTTGACTTTGTAAAGATAATAAAAATAAATCACATTACCAAATATAATGTGATTTATTTTCAATTTTATTCAATAATATTTGCTATATTAAAATAAAACTCTTTTAATGTTATTGATTCGGGTTTAAATTTATTACACCAAGATAATAAAGTAAATTCAGATTTTGAACCATAAGGGAATGCAATTTGTTTTGCATTAATTCTTATGTTTATATTTACGTTTGCCATAGTAGTAAGTATTAAATTGTGTAATTAATTAAATTTGTTATGCAAATATAGGGGTTATTTTTGACATACGCAAATATTTTAACAATTATTTTCGATTTATTTTAAATTATTTTTATGTATGTAGTGTTTATAGGTGTTTCAGGGTATAGGTAAAATTATTTTTATTATTATGTAATTTTTTTATGTTTTTATTTGGTGGTTACAATTTTTTAGCTTATCTTTGTAGTGTGTTAATGATAAAGGCACGGGTCGGCAAAATGCTGAGAGAGTAGATTCCACCCTACCTTTATTTTTTTATATAGGGTTAAAAAATTTTGCAAAGGTACAAAATAAAATTGACAATACCAAATATTTTTGAATAAAGTTATTAACAATATATCATTTTTATTTGACTTAAAATAAAGCGATTTAAGACATTCAATTTATAGAATAGTATAATGTAACCATATAAAACAAAAAACCCCTTACAAGCTAATGTAAGGGGCTTAATTTGAGTTTTATTTGTTACGCCATTGCTAAAACTTTGGTTGCAAAAGCTAGGCTTTGTTGGTTTGTTTTGTAGTTAGTACCTAACATACTAGATTCTAGTCTACCATTTACACGAATAGGAGCTTGTTTTTCGTGAGTAGTCCAACGAGTTGTACCACTATGTAAACCCCATAAGTTCATACCTTTGTCGTTTGTTTCTGTTTCAATGTTTCTGTAAAGGGTTTCCATTGCTTTTACTTGTTTACCACTTGCATTGCTTAATTCAAGGGTGCTTGCTGTTCTGTCAAGTCCAACTAATTCTTTTACTAATTGGTTAACCAAATTTTGAGTAATTGGTGTACTTTGGAATTTGTTGTATAATTGAATTAATTGCATTGATTCGCTTAATGCTAATTCGATTAATCTAGGTAATTCTTTTACTCTTTGAGTAATTGATGCAGTGTGCATAAATTTACTTTGTCCGGCTTTATAGAATTTGTAAAATTGATTTTGGCAAGACATTGTTAAGTCCCCAATACCAACGCTTAAGCCGGTTGAACCATCGTTGCTATCAATGATAGTGATATATTTTTTAATACTATCTTTACCCACTTTTGCAAGTCCTTCAATTTCTAATTGAATAAAAACTTTGCGACCATCATTTATTGAACCAGCTTTTTTTACTGAAAGTTCGCCAAATCCTTGCATACCACGTAATACAAGTTCAACAACCTCATCGTTTTGAGTAACTGTGTACGATTCTTTTACTGAGTTTATAACATTACCGCTTTTGCTATTGAATAAACCGTAATAGTCAGTTTTAACTACGTTTGATTCGTCTAGTTGTAAATACAAAGGACGTTTTAATATTTGAAAATCTAAGTCATTAGCAACTAGAATTTCATTCACTTGATTTTTTAAAGTTTCGTTTGAGTTCATTGTTAAAATTTCCATAGTAGTAAGTATTAAATTGTTTATATTATATTATCTAATTATTGTACTGCAAAGATAGGGTAAAAAACAATACAAACCAAATATTATACAAT
>Ga0172381_10004564_pt1 | contig 14295 bp, 19 predicted proteins | sample Leawel6488metaG_FD_119754 | JGI IMG/M metagenome (GOLD analysis project Ga0172381, IMG submission 119754) | Leachate microbial communities from a municipal landfill in Southern Ontario, Canada - Leachate well 64-88 metaG | ecosystem: Engineered > Solid waste > Landfill > Unclassified | place... | reverse complement strand
TATAATAGCCGACACACATACAAGATCTTTCTTGGAAAGCTTAATGGTATGTTTTTGTTTTTTCATATGCCATAAGCATACCATTAAACTATCAAGGTTCAAAATTAAGTTAAGCGAGTACTATACCTATTACAAAAAATAACCCAACCACCGCCAAATCACTCAACTTCAATACCTCCATCCTCTTTTTACCACAATCCCAAAAAAAAATCCAAAATTATAAAAAAATAAACCATCCTATTAATGATTTAATCCTCAGTTTCAAATAACGGCAAAAAAATGCCTTTTTCCATCATTGCGGCAATCACCAACAAATCCTTATCTCCGGTAATAACAACTTTATTGGTAAGCATCGCAACTAATCCATTAACCGGCCGCCCATACTTTTCAAGTATAGCATCGCAAAGAAAACCTATCGCTTTCTTGCTTGCCTTATCTTTGTTAATTTGCAACTTCGAAACCTGATTTCCTAACTCAATTCCTAAATTCATGATAGATAATTTGTCTACCATTTCTTTGAACATTTCAGGTGTATCTTCAACTATTGGCATCTCGGCCACCTCGCCCAAAAGATAACAAAAACATCCGATTTGTCAAATTTTTCAACCGAATATTCTATAATTTTAGCCATCGCTAAAAATATAGAATAATGGAATCTTGTTTCTATGGAAATTGATTATGTAAAAATTGCTATCGCAAAAAATGCATAATCCGTTTTTAAATCCGATACAATTCTTGCGACCGCATTTTTTGTATCGATTCAGTCTCCTCCAAAACAAACAAAAACGGACTCCGCTTCGAATTCAAAATCCGCTGGGATATCGCCAAATATGCCTTGCGCATTTTACGCTTTTTCCAAAACCACAATTTTATTTTTGCAATCAATAATCGCCTTGCATCCGAATTTTTCCAAAAAACCGACTCCCATCAACGGCGCGCCGTCGGATATCAATACCTCAACATAATTCGAACAGTCGCCGAATGCGGAAACCGCCAACGCCATCGGCAACTCAAAAATTTGGCCATTGGCGACTTTTGAATTCATCCGGCCGACAATTTCCAAACCAAGATCATCGGCAATTTCCGGCGTAACCAGCAAATCACCGTTAAATCCGGTGTCCAAAATCGCAATCGGCGTTGCCGCTTTTTGATTCCAGCCAACAACAACTTTAACCGCGGGAAATTTATCAACAAAAAAACCATTCATAAAATTAACCCAATTTTTGAATCATACTGCCCATTGAATAAACCGCGTCAAAACCAATTCTCACAATATAGAATACTTTTGCCGGATGCTCTTTTTTTGCGGCCATCACCGCTTCAACGCTGTTTTTCCCCAAATAAGCGTCGCCGCTTTCCGGATCAATCGCCAAAATTTTACCAACATCTTTCGTTCCATATTTTGACTTTATCCGTTCATAAATCTTTTCCCCGGCAACGGCAATCTTGGAAATATTAAATTTTTTAATCAAATCGCTATTTTCCATACTTCAATACTACCAAAAACATCGTTAGCGTCAACCGCACACGCCAAAAAAAACGGGTTCCGCCCCGGAATCCGCTTTTGTTTTCAATTTTGGAATACAATATATCTATCTACACCAACGGGACGCCCACGATCAGGCGGTAGAGGAAGGTTATGATCGGATCAACGATCGGCGAGAGGAAATAGATGATGATAAGCAAAAAGATAAATCCGTAACGCTGAAGGAAAATTTTAAAATCTTGTTGCGAGGCCGGCAGAAAGGCGAACAGGATGTGCGAACCATCCAGCGGCGGAATCGGGATCAGGTTGAAAACCGCCAGCACGAGGTTGATAAGCACCACCGATTGCGCCAAAGTGTAGAAACCCGCGCTGACCGGATTGGAAATTTCCGGCCAAAAACGCAAAATCAAACCGAATACCAGCGCGAGTGCGAAATTGGCCGCCGCACCCGCGACCGCCACCTTGGCGTCGCCCCATTTTTTGTCGCGAAAATTAAACGGATTGATCGGCACGGGTTTGGCCCAGCCAAAAACAAACGGAGAACCCACGGCAAGCAAAAACGCCGGCACCAAAAACGACCCCACCCAATCAAGATGCTTGAGCGGATTGAGCGTGAGCCGTCCGGAAAACTTGGCCGTGGGATCGCCCAGCGAATTTGCCACCGCACCGTGCGCCACCTCGTGGATCACCACCGAAAAAATCAGCGCAATCACCGAAAAAACCATAAAAATAATTTCCATAAGAAAAATGTAAAAATCAAATATCAAAGTTCAAAATGACATTGTAAAATTTAAAATGTCATTGTATTAACATTTTGCAATTTTACATTGTCATTTTCCATTTTGATTTTTTAATTTTCAATTTTAACGGCACAATCGTACGCTACAATACTATCACAATCGCGACCTCTTGCCAATTGTCGGAAAATATCATATGATTGCTTTGTTAATAAAAATTCTATGTCCAAAGTTTGCCAACTGTGCGAAAAAACCGGAATGATGACTTGGAGCCGGGTGCGCCTGCGCGCGACCAAATTCAACCCCACCGCCAAAAGAAAGCAACAGCCGAATTTGCAATCGGCCACCCTGCCCTCCGGCGAAAAAGTGCGGGCCTGCGCCAAATGCATCAAAGCCATGAACAAAACCAGAACCAAATAAGACCGCGGCGGTTTGTTTGGTTTTGAATAGCAAACCCGTCGCAAGGCGGGTTGGTTTGTTGAAAAATGACAAATTTCTAATTTCTAATTTCTGAATGAATGACCAAATAATGACCAAATAATGACCAAATGTTAAAATTTATAAATTCAAACATTAATTTGAAATTAGTAATTTAGTAATTTGTTTAAAACGGGTTGTATTACAACGGCAGTATGTGCCCTTGGGGTGGGTACGATCAGGGTTCAATTCCCTGCAGCCCGAATGAATAGTTGGTGAGCGGTGAGTTAATGAGTAATGAGCAAAATACAAAAGCCAAACAAAAAAACGACTTCGGTCGTTTTTTTGTTAACCCTGCGAAAAAGTGATCCGATAATGTAAGTGGGCGCCAAGGTCTTGGCCACGGCCGAGAACCATGTACGGCTCCCTAAAAAAATGTGTTGGAAAACTTTATTACAGGGTTGATATGAGTATAACCAACCCCAAAACCTTGTCAAATCCCAGTTATCCCCAATCATTAAATTAAAATTAATAAAAAATAAAGGTTGTTAATCTTTATTTACTTTTTGGATTTCAATCCTTTTATGGTGCTGGCTACTCTCAACTTGATTATTTTGCATTTGCCCCAGCACCACTCTGCCACAACCAACAAACCGCCCGACAGTAAAGCAAAGATTACCGTCCAAATCACAATGCCAAGTAATATTGAAATGCCATTACACCGAATCTTAACCTCGCCGGCGCTAATACTCGCCACCGACCCTCTCTCGTAATAATTCGGCATGGCTATTGTCTCGGTTTCAACATATTTTATAACCTCCGTTGGCTTTAAATATATGTTATAATTTTCCGCCAACGACTTTGGACAAAAATACATCATTGTAGCCGTCAAATAACTTAAATTGGATGAAACCGCGACATCCTTAATTACAGTTCCATTGCCAACTTCTTTTATGAAAGTATTTAAATTGGAACAAGTAATTGTGTTATTAACGTCCGTTTCGTTAATTTTTATTTCAGTGCCTCTGTAGTTTTCAAAGATCGTTATATTGCCGGCGGCAAGCGCTTTGTCCGCGCTTTGATCAAGCGGTATTGAAAATGTCGCCGGAAAAGTGAACGCCCAGTGTATCGCCAAAATCAAAAAAATAAAAATTGACAAACACCAAACTTTGCTGATTTTATCCATTATAAACCAACCTCCATTGCAAAAACAATACATCTTTTTTATAAATTGTCAATAATTACACTGTCAAAAAGCCCGCGGCAGCGGGACTAAAATTAAATACAAACACAGTTTGGCAAGGTCGCACCTCGGCGCGCTCGCCGAAGTGTGACCTTTTAAATACAAAAATCAAATGCCTAAAACTTGCACCAATTGCTTGATTAGCGAGACGGCGACGGCGGGGGCTTGCAAGCTTACGGAATTGCGGCCTTCGTCGTCTTTTACGGTCCAGGGGCTTTCTTTGATAACTACTTTTTTGTTGGCTGCGTCCCAGGTGTAAGTGTAGCCCGAGGTCAGTTCGTAATCGTCAACGAAATCTTTGGCTGCTTCGGCGGGCATGGCGTTGCGCAAAAACATTTTGGGGATGCCGTGCAGCTCCACGGCCTTTTCCATCAGCTTTTGGTCAATGGCCAAGCGTTCCCGGATCGGCTCAATCCCCAGCTCATCGCCTTCCTTGGGCACCAATCTTTCCACGCCATTGCCCGAACACGCCGGGTTGTCGCAGATCAAAAAGAATTCTTTCGTATTTTCATCATAGCCGACTTTGGCGGTCGGCAACAGCGCCAAATTGCGCGAGGTGTTGCAAATCGGGCAGATCCGGCGGCCGGCAATGCGGCCGGCGATCACGTTGGTGGGCACGTCAATGAACGCCATAATATCGGCGTCTTCGCGGAAACCAATCAAATCGCGAAAAAACAGCGAATAAGACACCTGATCCATATCGCGCGGAAATCCGTCAATGAAAATGGTTTTCCGAGTTCTTTTGCCGATCTCGCGCTTAATCAGCGCCAAAATCAATTCCGTGGGCAAAAGCGTTTTGGTGTCGCGGCCTTCAATCACCGGAATCAATTTGTCCAACGGCGTCCAGCCGCGATAATTCTTTTCCAAATAAACCGACAATTCAACTTTTTTGGCCGGATCTTGGATTTCCTTGGAAATCGCGCGAATCATATCGCCCACGGAAAAATGCTCCAAGTGATCCGCGCCCAGCAATTCGGCCAGCATTTTGGAATAAGTGCCTTTGCCGGAATTTTTCTTGCCCAAAAGATAGACGATAAAGGTATTGTCTTTCACATAATCCTTCAGCTTTTCAATCTCCTCCCCGGCTTTGTAATAAAAATAATTATTGCGCTCTTTGGGATCGGTCAAATTAAACTTCCGATCCTTGCCTTCCATTTTGGTTTTAAAAATTGGAAAATCCATAGAATTAACTTTTAACTTTTGACCATTAACTTTTAACCGGGATACGAATTCTGCATTTCGTCAACGGTTAATTGTCAACAGTCAATAGTTTATTTATTTTTGGGTACTCACAAAAATGTTTTCGCCATTTGTGCGAAATACGATATCGCCGTTCTGGTCAGTTCTTAATGTTTTAATATCATATTTTGTCAACAAATCCAAGGTCTCCTGATGGGGATGACCGTAGGAATTATTCAGCCCCGCTGAGATCACCGCCGCGGCCGGCAAAAAACGAGCCGCAAAAACATCATCAGCCGAGGTCTTGCTGCCATGATGCGCCACTTTCAAGACATCGGCTTGCCTTGAATCAACCAACAGCGCGGCCTCCTCTTCCTTGCTGGTCGCGTCGCCGGTGAAAACAAACGACCGTTGGCCATAAACCAATCTGGCCATTACGGAAAATTCATTCTGGCTTTGGCTTGATTTCAAATCGCCGCCCACTGGCGCCAAAATTTCCAAACCGCAGGCCACTCCGCCCGCCGGCGAACCGCCCAGATCAAATTTCTCGCCCGCGGCCGCGATCACCACATTGGCACCCTCTTTGGCAATCAAATCGCTCCATTCCCGGCTTTCCGCGTTATCCTTGGCAATCCCCGACCAAATTATGTTATGGACGCGGTAATTTTTAAGCACGGCCACCAGTCCCGCCAAATGATCGCGCTCCGGATGCGACAATACCACCCAGTCAATATCGCGATCGTAAAACGGCATCGTTTTGCCCAATTTCTCCAGCACCGAATTGTCCGGCCCGCCGTCAAATAAAATTTGGACGCCATTGGGTAATTGCGCGAACGCTGCATCGCCCTGCCCCACATCAAAAAACCAAACTTCCAAATCCTTCTGCCGCCAATTCCCAACCAACGCCAGCCACACAAACAAATTCGCCAAAACCAACCCCAAAATCCCCCATCTCGCCCATCGGCTTCTTTTTTTATTTTCCAAATTTTCTTCTAGGATTGGCATTCAAACATTTTACCATTTGCATCATTAAACCAAAAACACACAAGCTTGCAAAAGTTTGCACGAGGTGTCACCTTGCGGACTCGCGAGTCCGCAAGGTGACACCTCGTGCAAACTTCAACTCGCAAAAAACTAACGCAAAAGCGCCGGCTCAAGCCCGCGCTTTTGTAAAAATCTTTAAAACTTGATTGCTAAGCTGCTGCCGCCGGGGCTGATGCCGCCGCATTTCCGGCGTTGAACGCCGCTTCATCAAAATCCTTGCCCAAAATTTTGTACATCTTGGTACCGCACGCCGTGCATTCGCCGGTGGCCGCCTTGCGAGTCATTCCGCCCTTGCCCTTCATCTCAACAATTTTAACATCTTTCATTTCCTGATCCTTGGCTTTGCATTTAACGCAATATCCCGTCATTACCATATTTTTATTATTATTTATTTTTGCTGACTTTAAAAAATTACCGCGCCGGTTGATTAAAACGACCTTTAAACCGGCTCAAATCGCCTTACTTTATATAGAGTAAATGACGCAAAAAATTAAGTCAAGCCCGATTTGTCAAATTTTACAATCCACGCCAATTATTTTAATATGAATTCATTATAAATAATTCAAAAATAATATGGCAAAAGATATGGTTTATGTTATTGGGCACAAGTCGCCCGATACGGATACGGTTTGTTCGGCGATCGCTTATGCGGAATATCTCAAGAAAAACAAGGTCAATGCCGTCGCCGCGGTGGGCGGCGAGTTGAATCCGGAAACCAAATTTGTTTTGAATTATTTCAAAGTGGCCAAACCCAAAAAATTGGAATCGGTGGGCGGCAAGACCTTGGTTTTGGTGGACCACAATGAAACCGGACAAATGCCGGAGGGCGCGGATACCGCCAAGATCATTGAAATAATTGACCATCACAAAATTTCCTTTGTTTGCAACGAACCGATCAAATTCCGCGCCGAACCGGTCGGCTCAACGGCCACCATCGTGGCCAAAATAATGCTGGCCGGCAAATTCAAGATCACCAAGCAGTTGGCCGGCATTTTGGTTTCGGCCATCCTTTCCGACACTGTGGTTTTCAAATCCGCCACCACCACTGAAACTGACATTAAAATTGCCAAACAACTGGCCAAGATCGCCAAAATTTCCAATTTGAAATCATTTGGCATTGAAATCAAAAAACAAAAGGCCTCCTTAAAAGGTCTCGCCGTCGAGCAAATTTTGCGCTCGGACTACAAAGAGTTTGAATCCGCCCAAGGCAAGTTCGCCGTGGGCCAAATTGAAGTCGTTGACCTGGCCGAAGCCAAATCCCGCGCCGCGGAAATTTTGCAAGCGATGGAAGCCAACAACGCCAAAAACAATTTAACCTTCACCGCCTTGATGATCACCGACATCATCAACTGCGGCTCCCAGCTCTTAGTCGCCGGCGACCCTACTCTGATTGAAAAGGCCTTCAACCAACACTGCACCGACAACTCAATGTACCTGTCCAACATGATGTCCCGCAAAAAAGATTTATTACCGCCGCTCTTAAAAGCAATTGAATGAAATTTAATCGGTTTGTGATTAAAAAGTCCGCTTACCGCGGATTTTTAGTTTTCATTTGCCGAATTTTGGTTGCCGCTTTTTTCAAACTTTTCTTTCAAGGATAACCATTTATTTTCATTATAAACAATCACGCCGACAAAAACCGCCTTTCCATTGTCATCTATAACCATTGTTTTGGCGATATCAAAAAGAAATAACGGATAATCATGGATATCGGCGGTAACCAGCGGCAACCGGCCTTGATATTTAATCAATTGAGCGGCATTCAAACAATCGCAAAAAGAAATTTGTTTGGGACTGATTTCATGAGAACGGTACTTATATATTGCCGAAAGGAACGCGGCCAATTCAACATCCTCATTTTTGATATCCAAAACAACAAAACGATCAACCCAAGCATTGAGCTTATCGTATATCGCCTTATCATTACAATAACCGATAAGTTCAAATTTTGTTGAATTCAACACCGTCATTTCGCATTGTTTATCGCCCAACAAATCATAAATATTACTAAAACGCGCCGCTCTTTTTGAAGATGCCAGCGCGGATAAAATATTGGTGTCAAAAAGTATAAATCGGTGTTTAAACGGATCCGCCGCATTCGCAGATATTGTTTCCATATTTCTCCTTTTCCTTTTTGATAAAAATATCTCTGATCGCTTCGGTTTCTTTCCAAAATTCGTCCCTCTTCAAATCTGACCAGATAAATTTTCTTTTCCCTATTTCAACCTTTTCTATTTTTTTTACATTTTTTTCATCCATATTTTTTTGATTATGGTAATTTAATGGTAACAATTGAAACCCAAAAATGTCAAATTTCAAATTTCCCCATGGCAATTTCATTTTTGATTTCTTGCGGGGCGATGGATTTTTGGGAAAGCCATGATAAAACGGCGGTGTTTTTTTCTTTATCGGACAAACTCACTTGAAAATTTTTCATTTCTGTGGAGGTTAATTCGTACACGACCCGGTCTTTGTTGAAAGTTATTTTCACGGCCAGGCCGTGGCGGACTTGATCGGAAAAGATTTGGTCAAATAAAAAGTTGCCCAGGGAATAGAAAATTGGTTTGTTTTTGTAGATTTCAATGGGCTGAACCACGTGCGGATGGCCGCCCAACACCACGTCCGCGCCCGCGTCAATAAATTGGCGGCCCCTTTCTTGGGAACCCGGCCAAAAATCGGTTTCGTATTCGGCACCCCAATGGGCATAGACCACCACGAAATCCGCCTCGCCTTTCGCTTTTTTGATTTTTTCCAGCGTGCCCGCGATTGCCGGATCGCCGAATTCGTTATAACCCACAAACGCAATCTTTATCCCGCGAATTTCCTTTATCAATGCTTCTCTTCCGTTATAAAAATCGCCAAAATAATTAATGCCGTTTTTTTCCAAATATGTCCGCGATTGCGCAAAGCCGTCTTTGCCGAAATCCTGGACGTGGTTATTGGCCAGATTAACAAGATTAAACCCGCTCGCTTTTAACATTGCCGCCAATGCCGGGTCAAAAGTGAAGCTGGTATTGTTCGGGTCAAGCTTCCGCGGCTTGAAGTCCGTGAACGACCCTTCAAGATTTGCCAGCGCCAAATCATTGCCGCTCAAAAAACTTTTAACATTCGCCAACGAATAATCCGCACCCTTCCGGTCAATCTCCCGCTTAATATATCTATCCAGCAACAAATCCCCCACCGCCAGCAATGTTGCTGGTTCATTTTGAACAATATCATTCTTTGCGATAACTTCATTTTCCACATTTTCCGCAGAGGTCTTGCCTCTGCTATTTTGATTATTTATTAAAAAATATCCGGCTGTTCCCAAAAACACCGCGATCATAAAAATGAAAAGTATTTTTAAATTTTTATTTCTTTTCTTCATCACAATATCGCGTTAAACAAATAACCGGTGAGCATTATGCCCAGGCCGACGATGGCGGCGAAAATCAGAATCAATTTGGTTTTCATCACGCGGCGCAAGATCATAAATTCGGGCAAAGATAAGCCGGTAACCGCCATCATAAACGCCAGTGTCGTGCCGATGGCCACGCCTTTTTCCGTCAGCGCGCTCACCAAAGGAATTACGCCCGCCGCGTTGGAATAAAGCGGAATCCCCAGCAATGTGGCCAGCGGCACGGCATACCACTTGCCGCTTCCGGCAAATTGCGCCAAAAAATCCGCGGGGATGTAACCATGAATCCATGCGCCAATGCCAATGCCGGCAATAACATATAGCCAAACTTTTTTGATAATATCAACCGTATAATCTTTGGCATAAACAAATCTTTCCTTCCACGACATTTTTTCAATATTACCCGCCGCTTTTAATTTTGCTTCCAAAACAAACGGCTCCAGCAAGTTTTCCACTTTCATTTTGCCGATAATAATTCCCGAAATTATCGCGATCGCCAAACCGCTGACGACATACAATAACGCGATCTTGGCACCAAACATTCCCCACAACATTATCAGCGCGACTTCATTAATCATCGGCGACGCCACCAAAAACGAAAATGTCGCCCCCAGCGGCACGCCGGCCTGCACAAATCCCAAAAACAACGGAATGGCCGAACAAGTGCAAAACGGCGTGATAATTCCCAACAACGCGGCCAAAACATTGCCGAAGTATTTATTTTTGCGCACCAAAATCGTCCGCACCTTTTCCGGCGGCAAAAACGACCGCACCAGCGATACCGCAAAAATAATCGCCGCCAGCAAAATCAGAATCTTGATCGTGTCAAACACAAAAAAATCCACCGCGCCCGCCAAAGCGGTGTCCGGCGCAATCCCAAAAGCCCGATAGGTCATCCAATCGGCAAACAGTTGAACCGTGTAAAATATATCCATAAATAATAATTTTCTTTGAATTATAAAATTGGCATTTCGCGATAATTTACAATTTTTTTCATTATTGCCAAAATTACAAAACAATATTTTGCCGCAAACTTGACAAGGCAATAATGAAAAAAATTGTATGAACCCTATCGCGAAATGCCAATTTTATAACTACAGACACCCGCAATCGCCGCCGCAAGGACAGCATCCCGAAACTTCCGAGCCGCCGCCGATCATCCCCTTTTCAATCGCCCGTTTGACTTTTTTCAAATCCGAAATCGCCCCGGTGAGCGCCGGCCGGCCGTTCACCGCCAGCACCGGAAACTGCACCACGCCCATGGCTAACCCCCTTTGAACATCATCAGAATATTCCACTTTCGTATCAATATCCAGTTCCTTGGCCGCCGCAACGGCCAAATCGTGCAACTTCGCGCAACCGGCGCACCCCGCGCCGATCACCTCAATTGACCTGATTTTATTCTCCATTTTTTTATTTTATTAACTGGTACTACGCAATCTATAATTCTCCCCTATTTGTGTTTGTATCCCGTAGGGGCGATTCCATGTAATCGCCCTGTTTTTTTTGGTTCAATTCATTCATGGTAACTCCATAATGCGGGCGATTACATGGAATCGCCCCTACAATTCGGGAAAAATGACAACTTGCAACATTAATTATTAATTCACTTTATCGTTTTTTCCCCGCATTTTCAAATCAGCCGAAAACAAAAAAATCAATATTCCACTTCAATGCCAAAGCTGGCCAGCAGACCCAAAACATCGGGAAAGGAAAACTGCGCGCCTTTCAATTTGTTATAGGCCGGGTCAATGTAATAATTAATCGCTTTGCGAAAATCCGCCCGCTCCAAATTGGCGTTATGAAACCGGCTTGATTGCAAATCCGACCCGGAAAAAACGCTTCCCGCCAGATTGGCATCCACAAAGTCCGATTCGCGAACACCGCAATCAATGAATTTGGTATTCTTCAAAACCAATCGGGCAAAATTGCACAATTCAATGTTGCATTTTTTAAATTCCCACCTGATGAGAAGGGATTTTATCTTGGCAAAATTGATGCCCAGCAATTTGCAACTCTCAAATTCAACTCCTTGAAACCCGCACCCATCAACCTTGATATTGGACAAATTGCAACCCAAAAATTTGCAATCCATAAATAACGCCCCGGAAAAATCGCCGCCGGAAAAATCGCACTTCTCAAAAGCGCACCCCGCGAACTCCTTCCCTTCCAAATCCTCCCCCGGACAATTTATTTTCACAAATTTCCGATTCTCAAAATTTTGCCCGTCAAACCGCATATATTTTTGCAAATACCCCGCAGAGATCTAATCTCTGCAACATTAAAATTACTTTAGCCAGATGTGTTTGACTAATTTCCAGCCGTATTTCGCAACAAAGAGCGATATCAGGCCGTAAACCGCGAATTGTAAAAGATTGAACAAAAACACAACCAGATTCACGCTGATATTTTGAATCATTTGATTGATGTTGCCAACGGAATACCGGATTGCCGCATTCCACGAATCCTTGATATCCTGCCAATCAAAAAAGCTTTTATCCGTGACCGTAACATTGAAATAAGTGTAATTCAATTTATCAAGCTGTTCAGATTTGGCGCGCCGTATCTGGTCAAGCCGGGAATTTATGTCTATCCGCTCTTGGGTCAATTGCCGGATAGTATTGATTTTATTGTCAATTACTCGCGCCAAACTTTCAACATCTTTTTCTTTGGTCGCCAAAATTGACACTTCGTCATAAGCGCCAACCGCTTTGCTTAGCGTCTCGTCAATTGAGGCCAGTTTATTTTGCAAAATTGTTATCTCGCTGGTAAAATCCTGCACCTCACTCTGGATCGTATAAGTGTTATTTGCCAATTCTTTGGGCTTCATTCCTTTTATGATATCCAATATCTCGCCGGTCTTGTCGCGCTGAACTTTGAAAGTATAATTGCAATAGCTGTTATATTCGCTGGCGGTTTCAAAAATAACTTCCGATTTTGCTTTCAGACCGCTGACCGCCGCGCAAGTATTTTTGAGCTGGCCGGTTTCAAACGACACGTGATAATCGGTGGTTTCATAATTTTCGGCTTCGGATCCAACCGGCGATGGACTGTCATAAGAAACGGATTCATTGAGCGGCGCAACATTTCTCGTTGACAGCTTAAGCGATTGCCCCGCATTGGAAATATCCAACATTGCCGCACCGCCCTTGCCGCCGGAAACGGAATACGAAGGCGCGTAGTTTGAAGTTGAATTATTTATCCCGGATTTGAAAAACGACGGCAAAAAACCGATCATCCCGCCAATAATGGTAAAAACAATATAAATAGCGATTATTCCCAAAACCGCCAACCCCGCAATTTTTAAAACCGGCTTAACTTTCAAATTAAAATTTTCCAATATTGCCATATATTTATTTTTTATTTGTTATTTTAAATCATTATACCATCACCCCAATCCGCCCGCAACAAAACCAGAAATCCGCAAAGGACGGACCTTTGCGGATTTTTTGATTTCTATAAAACACATTACTTCCAGCCCTGGTTGAGGATGCGCCAGGCGACTTGGTCTTGGGGCACTTGGATGGGGCCTTGGGGGGTTTGCTGAACCATATTGGTTTGCTGTTTGCGGTAATCAATGGAGAGCTCAAAGTAGTTTTGCAGGTCTTTGCTTTCCACGTAGGCGATACGGTAATCCTTTTTGTTTTGCATCACATTTTGGCCCAGCTCGTTTTCCGGGTTCCATAATGAATTCAAATTCATTTCGCGGTTATATTCTTCCAGCAGATCGGTCATGGCCTTGGACAAAACGCTGTCAGCATACTGCACAGTTTTCACGCCCAAATCTTCTTTGGCTTCCTTGCGGCCAATAAAATATTGGTGCGAATATAATTTTTCGGTGAAATAGTCCACCACTTTCTCAATTTCCTCTTCCCGCATCGGTGCCGCATGGCTTTTCAACAGCCGCTTGGCCAGAATGCGGATCAAATTATGAATGCGATTCACATTGCCCAGCGCCAGTGGGTGAATCTGCGGATTGGCATCCACGAATTTTTCAAAAATGCGCGAGAGTTGTTCGTCGTCCTTGATGCCGAACTTGCTTCTGGCCAAATCAAAATAGGCCATCACATCCTCCACCGAAATCGGGATCCGCTGGTGCGGATTTTGCGGATCGGCCGGATTGAAAACATTGGCCGTGGACGGGTCAATCGGCGAAATTTCCGACAAATTGCTCATCACAATCTCGTCGGCGCCCAACGCAATCATCGTGGCCGCGCTATGCGCCTTGTAGGGAACGATCACCGCGAACTTGTTGCAATACTCGCGAATCATTGACACCAGCCGCCACGGCACCATGGTGTCCCCGCCCGAACTATACAAAAACAAATCAATATTTTCGGTTTTACCGATCGCCTGCAACTGCTTGCTCACGATCGGAATGATATCCATGGCCACCCGCGCGCTCACCGGCCCCGGCCGGTCGCTGGTCAAATAAGTGATCACCCGCGATTTGCGCAAACTTTCAATCTGCCCGATTAGCTGTTTTTTATCCATAAGTTTTTAGTATTTATAAATTTGCCATCATCATACCATTTCCCCCAATATTTGCCACTCTCCAAACAAAAAATCGCACGCTTTTACCCGACACATTAAATTACAAAAAAATCCTTGGGAAAAAAGTTATGCTTCGGCTTCCGCCTTAGCTATACTTCCTTCCGCAAGGACTCTATTTTCTTGGCTCTTCTCCATTTAGCGTGGATTTAAGCCGATTACGGGTGGCAGATCAAAATGCAATTTTCCTAAACGCAGAAAAATCAATGTGATGAAATTATCGGTATTCTTAAATCCTCTG
>Ga0172381_10004563_pt1 | contig 14296 bp, 30 predicted proteins | sample Leawel6488metaG_FD_119754 | JGI IMG/M metagenome (GOLD analysis project Ga0172381, IMG submission 119754) | Leachate microbial communities from a municipal landfill in Southern Ontario, Canada - Leachate well 64-88 metaG | ecosystem: Engineered > Solid waste > Landfill > Unclassified | place... | reverse complement strand
GACACAATTTGCCACTCGGATGGAATTTGAGCGTACTAATGCCGCCGCTATTTTGAAAGAACAAGCGCGGCAAGCCGATTTGTCCAGCGATCTTGGATGGTCTCAGTTGTGGGAAAGCGCAAAGGAATATCAAGAATCTCGTGCGATTGCATGGTATCAAGCGTCTACGGCTGTCGGGCAGGCTGAGACTGAAAATACGTTTAGGCAGACTGAGTTCGAATTTAACAAAGAACTTGCTACCAAGACTCTTGAGATTCAAAAGACACAGGTGGCGAGTGCGGCTATGGTCGATCAAGTAAATGCCGCACTCGCATTTCTCGAAAGTCCGGCGGCACTTGGTTCGACTGATGCAGAGGCGTACGCGACAGGTCGATATGTGCAGGATTTGTATAGCGGCGTGACTAACAAAACGTTTGCTGAATATGTTACTGAATATGAAGGAACAGAAGCAACACAACTTGCAGAATATACAACACTTGCACCTAAAGTAGATATGGTTGATTATAATAAACTTTCCCCTGCCGTTCAAAAGAATTATACTCCATCTACCGTTGCTGGTGGTGTGGCTACTTTAAATTCCGCTGGAATAGAGTACAACAAGAAAACATCTACCGCTGGAAATGTTCTGGCAAATGAACCAAGAGGCGAGAAAACATCTACCACAACGAATCGCAATGTGTAAAAAGCGTCTGAAACTAATATTGGAAATGTGAATGTAACAGCAACATAAGGGGTGAATATATATGGGTGAACTATATGATACAAACTTTGGCGAATCAAGCGGCGGCATAAATGCTGGACTGGATTATGGCGGTTCCGGCTACACTGGTTCGAGCGGGTCGAATACTACCAAGAAAGCTCTTGGCATTGGCGCAATGGCTCTCGGCATGATGACTCCTGCCGGTTGGATTTCAACAGGCTTGACCGTTCTCGGTGGGATTCTTTCGGGCATGACAGCCAAAACGCCTAAGGTTCAGCGGTCGGCGCGGGACAGTATTCTCATGACTCAGGCGTTGCGCTACAATAAGATTCGGAAACAGCGCGAGTCGTCGTCGTTCCTTGCCAGTATGATTTCAGGCATGAATCCGAATAAGTTTCCGCCTACGTCGATTACATCGGCTGATTTGGGCGGGGGAACGTCAAGCCAGTATGGAGAGGAGGAGTAAATATGCCCGGAACAATTCGCGGATTTCTTCAAGGACTCGCTTATGCGCTACCGAAAGTGAGCGAGATACTTGAACAAGACCAGTTGATGATGATGAACAGAGAGCAACTCGACATGCAGAAAACGCGCATAGAGCTTGAAAAGAAACGCTTTGATTTGGAAAAGACAATGTACGAGGAAATAACTCTTCCAGAAGCGAAACAGCGCGGGGAACTTATTGACATAAATATAGAGAATGCCGGATTGCTTCTTGGAATAGACAAGGAATTTGCGAGAGAAGCGAAGCAACTTGATATGAACTTGAAGCGAATGGATGAGGCTCAACGAAAACAAACTGACCCGCTCACTGTTAAGGCGTTGCAGCAGAGCTTAGATGAATCAAAAGTGCGAATGGATGAAATGAAAGAACAAATTGAAGGCATAAAGATAGACAATACGTACAAAGAGGCGAACGGATTTCAAACGCTTCTTCTCAATAAAATCAATCTTGTTCGCGCAACGTATGGTATGCCCGAAGAAGTTCTTAACATGGCGACAAAGGGCGAGTCTGCGGCGGCAATAATGGACAATCTCATAAACAACCCCAGCATTACTCAAGACCATAAAAACGCACTGATGGGCATAAAAGAACCGTTAATGGAAATAGAAATGAGGATGGGCGAGTATATGACCAGTGCGGAATTGGCTTATATTCAAGGACAAGAAGGCGATGTAAATGAAGAAGAACTTGAAACATTTCGAACTTATACTGCGCAGAACGCGAGACGAATTTATGGCGGTGCATGGCTTACTATTACGGGACAGATGACCGCAGAAGAAAATAGGCAGAAGGCGGAATTTGAAAGACAGCAAAAAGAAGAAGCCGAACGGCTAAGAAAACAACAGGAACAAAGAACGCAGAGTCCTTTTTATCTCGGTGAATTAAAACCGGGTACGCCGCCTTCTCCGTCTAATTTTCTGAAATCAATTCCGGCAGGAATGAACATATATGGAAATCAAGTTCCGGGAGTGAGGTAATCCATGCCTATCGCTTCTCCTTTTATAATGGGCGTACCGAATCGCAATCAACCGTTCTCTCCATTCGGAACTATGACGCCACAAGTCGATACGTCGTTGGGTAATCCGGTAGAAACGGCTATTGGAACAACTGTCGAAAGTGCGATAGATACGCTCACGTTTGGACTATGGCAACCCGATATTATACCAGAAGAGCAGGAGCAACAAGACCCTGTGGCTACCATGTTCGGACGCATATCGGGTAACATCGCAGGATTCGTTCCCATGATGGAATTTGGAGCTATGCCAGCGGCAACGAGACTACTCGGCGCGTTCGGATGGGGACGCACTCTCAGGGCTGGTATGTCGATGACCAAAGGTGCAACCGCTCTTCACGGATTAGCCCAGACGGGTACGGCATTCGCTATACATGATGTTGCCCGCGAGTTCGTGAAACAAGTCAAGGAGCAGGATGCGGACGCTTACGCTATGGGCGACGCTGCTATACGTGGCATGGTTGGCGGCGGCATTTTTGGATTCATTGGTGGTTATGCCGCTCATGCCGCTCCAGTGCGCCGTCTCGTATATGATGGCGTAGCAATGATGGCGGCTGATGCTGTGAACATGGCGGCTGAGGGCGACAACCCTTACGACCATCCAGAACAACTTGCGCAATCGTTTCTTCTTGGCGCGGCTATGGCTACGCCGTCGCTTGTAAACTGGCGCGGGAAACGAATAGATGCGAACTCGGAACAGATGAGAACCGCTGAAAACTTGCGCCGTATGTTTGCCGACCCTAATTCCAGTACCGGGAAACAAATAGAAACCGTTACGAAGCGGCTTGGCATAGATAAAGAACCCGAAATCGTTCGTATGCTCACCGTGCTTAAATCGTCTGAAAAGCCGAAGAAAATGAAAACGGTTGAGAGTATATCAGAAATAGACGTGGAGCGTATGCGCTGGGGCAAAGACCTCAATACGCCTGTTTCGGCTGGACACAGAGGACGCCTGAAACAAATTCAGAAACAACTCGGAATAGGCGATGAAATGTGGCGCGATATGCTTGGTTCGGTTACGGCAGAACGTACTCGTACCAGCACAGAACTCACATCGGGTGAAGCCAAGCGTGTTATGTCTGACCTTATATCGTATTCGGGGCAGTATGTATCAGAAGCCAATGAAGCGAATATGCTTTCCGGAAAAATTCGTAAGGCGGCGGGACTCGGCGAACAGCGAACGACCGAATACGGCGGGCTATCGGGTGTTATGAAATTCACGCCCGTTGATAAGGTACTCGAAAAAATGGGCATGGGCGATTTTCTCAGTGACCCAACCCGCGCCCGTCGCTACATGGATTCTGAAGTAAACGCTGTCGGCAACGAAATAAAATCGGCTATTGATATGTTTGAGACAGCCAGCGGAACCGGGACAATCGAAGGCGTAAAAACAGCCGTTTTTAATCGCCCGTCTCAAGGCATCGCCGCGCTTGAAGCGGCTCTTGAAATATCGAATCCCGCCGAACTGCGCCAGACTCTTCGTGGTTTCAATAAGGCGCAGCGTCAAGCATATCTTGAATTGCGAAAGATAACGAATTTCTATTTCAATCGCACGAATGAAACGCGCCGGTTTCTTGGACTCGACGAGATAAAAGACCGCGCCGGCTATCTGCGCAAAGTTATGAAAGCCCCTGTCGCCGATGAAGTGGGGCTGACCTATGAGCAGGTATCGGCGCAGATGAAACCCGGAACAAAGAATCTCGAAGAAGCCGTGAACCCTACCGCGCTACCGCGCAAAGATACGGCTGTCGGAGAAGCTGCGTTCACTGGCAAGGATCGTCTTTATCGCCGTATGATGAATATGGTACATCACGATGCGAAAGAGATATATCTTCACCAGCCCACTCGCGCCGTCAAAGCGGCTGTAGATAACCTTACCAAAGTCGGCGCAATGACTGATGCAGAAGCGCGATATACCGTTGAATATATGAAGAACTTCGTGCTTGCCGAACCTACCGAATCATGGAAGAAAATGGATGTATCATTCAAACAGTTCTTAAAAGGGACGCACATAGAAGATACTCTTAACGGAATCATGAGCAAGTTCAATATCAACCGCGAGATAGGCGACCGTCCGGCGACACAACTTATCAATATGTTCGGGCGTGGAGTCGGAGCCGGTATGATTGCGGGACGCCCCTCGCTGGCTTTCCGTAACATGTTTCAGGGATTCTTGCCGCACGCTTTTGCCAGCACCAAGAGCGTAGCCAAAGGTATGTTGTACGGCATGAATGAAGAAATGAGCCGCCGCATGGAAACGAGCGACATCTATCAGAAATCGCTCACTATGATGGAAGAGGGTATTTCCGCTCGTGGTATTATGGGTGCGTCTGCTGTAGATGTTGTCAAGAAAACATCTGGCATGGCGTACTACGAAATTGGTGACAAGATACTTGCCGACGCGACAGGCAAGCACGGATATTCGACAAAATCCGGACGCGCTCTACGGGCGCAAGCCAAGAAGGGTGAAGCCGTATTCTCCGAAGATGAATGGGCAACCAGAATCATCCCAGAAGCCGAATATTATATCAACACGGCGCAGTTTATGTACGATCTCATGGGTATGCCGGGAACATTCTCGACACCGGGCGGCAAGGTATTGTTCAAGCTCCAGTCGTGGCCGATGAACTACATGTTCAAGTATCTCGATGAGGGTGTGCATAGAGCGAAAACCGGCTATCGTTCATGGGACACGAAACACGAAATGAAACTGACAAACATCGAACGATACGGCATAGTAAAACACTTCGTCGGTATGTCTCTTATCGTAAACGCTCTGGCGCAGATAGGGCTTGACTATACGTCTATCGGAGGCATCACGCCGACGTACACGAAAGAAGAGGGGTTCGATATTAAGCTCGGTGCAATGACCATGCGTCCGTCACCCGGCGCGTCGCTTATCAATGGCATACAGAAACTTTGGAGCGATGACGAATACGAGCGCAAAGAAGGATTCCGCGCCGTGAAATGGATTATGGCTCCTGTCGCTATTCCTGGCTATCTTGCGGGACGCGAAGTATTCAGGGCAATCGAACGAGGCGAACGCAAGGAGTTATTGTTTAAAACACCGCGCAAGCCCGGACGCAGAGCGGGTAAAACCGTTCATGGAATTTCTTCGCCGTTTCGCCCGATAAGTCTGACTCCGCCGAAACCGTTCAAGAATCCGTTCGGAGAATAGATCGATGCCTGAATTCTCGAAACAGTCGGAAGCGAAACTTGTAACAGTGCATCCCGATTTACAGAACATCATGCGCACGGTTATCCGCGATTTTGATTTCACTGTGCTGTGTGGTGAACGCGGGGAAGCGGAACAGAACACGGCGTACAATACTGGCAAGTCGAAACTCCGTTACCCACTTTCCAAACACAATCGCAAACCGTCGGATGCTATAGATATTGCCCCATATCCGATTGACTGGAACGACGCGGGGCGGTTTCATGAGCTTGCGGGGCGGGTACTCGAAGTTGCCGCGTTGTTCGATGTACCGATTGTCTGGGGAGGACAATGGGAAACGTTCAAAGACCTACCGCATTTCGAACTCCGCGAAGTATAATAGAGGGCGTTTGCCAGACGCCCCTATTCGTTAGCACGTTATGGAGTTGTCAAAGAACGGGATATACTACTTCTTTCTCATCTGTTTTTTCTTGTGCCACACATGTGTTGCATTCTTGTTTTCTGGATGCGTCTTAATCCATTCCGAATATGGGATATACCCGCGTGGTTCTTTCACGGGAAGGGCTTGTTCCCCGCTTTCGCCACCTGAATCGCTATAAATACCACGAGTGCTAATGCTATTGCCCGAATCGTCCAAACTATCAGCCATGTCATTTTAACCGCCCTTCCCATTCCTTTCGTCGTGCTGCCTTATGGTCTGCCGGTGAACAATTATGAGTGAACGCATCGCAATTTCCGCTCATGCTTAACGGTGGATTGCTTCCACTGCACATATCGGATAGGTGACAATAATCACAATCAGCCGTGACTGTCTTTTTCTTTGTACGCTTCTGCATGTTTTATATCCTCCCACGTTGCCTTGAGTTGTGCCAGCCAGCCCGCAAGTTCGACCTTAGATGTGTCCGTGTCCTCGCCGGTGATGTATTCTTTCAAGAGCCGTTCGAGAGCCAGAACGCCCTCGTAAGTTTCGGCGGGAAAGAATACAGCCGCGTCGCTTTTAACCTCGCCAGTTCGGGCATTGATAACGAGATACTTCGATGTGCGTCCTTTAGTTCGATGGAGTATCATATTTAACTTCCCCTTTCCAGTCGCTTGATTTCTTCGTACAGTTTAAGCTTGTCCTTGCGGAGTTCGTCGATAATCATGTTGTCGCGGTGTATCTGATTTCCTTAAATCCGACAACAGTCTATTTAGCTTATCGCACTGTTCGGTTTCGTGCAAAAATGTCAGCGTATCCCATTCGCGGAGTATCGGTTTCCAGCCCGGATATTTTTCAGCGACTTCCGGCAACCGAGCCGTCCACTCCGGCATATGCTTTAAGAGTCTGTAACAACGCCCGAAGTCGGCGCAGTCAAGAGGTACATTGGAGCGGTCTGTATCGACGCCCATCATAACAGCCCATATCGTTTTGCTCGATATGCCGGTATCGTCTGAGATAATCCATTGTTCCGGTGTCTGTCTGTGTATAGTCATTTAACCACCTCGAATCGTATCACTGCGTTTCTTTTTTTAGTCTCTTTGATATGACGATTAATACACACAGTATACCAATCACCATTTTTTGGAGCGTCACAATCAAAGCGACAACAAGAACAATCTCCGGTAGCGTCAACCATCAATTTTAGTGCCTTTTTTAGTATGGCAATTTCGTTTTTTTGAGTCATTTAACCACCTCGAATCGTATCACTTGTTAATTGCCTCGTCAAGTTCCGACATGCTCATATTCTCATAGCCCTTGAAACCACGCTTTAAAACGTGTTCGAGTGCGTCATCCACATTGATTACCCGCTCGAAGTCTCGCTTAATAAGCATATCAATTTTCTGCTTTCTGATTGCCGCTTTATTTCGGTTCATATTCCCTCGAATCGTATTACTGCTACGTTAGGGTTGGACGCCTTTCAGCCTCTTTATTAGTCGCACGTTCAAGCGACCGTGTTGTTTTCTTATTTCAGCTAAACCTTTATCGAGCCTATGTTTATTGTCTACTTCGTCCACAATAGCTTTAAGAACTTTTTTTAAAGACATATACTTCCAGTCCTTATGCGTTCCGCCGGTGCTTAATTCAGTCGCAAAAGATTCAAAAGACAAGTTTTCGCGGATACCAAAGAAATACCCTTTGTACTCATAAACGCTCATGGTTGCCTTATCGACAGTACCATCTTTGTCTCTATATGAGCATTCATGATAGCCGTGATAGATAGGCATCGGATGTTCTTTAGGTTCGCTCATGGCTTGACCTCCGGTAACTGATCTTATGACAACCCACATGCGGATTCCATGAGGCGTCTACGTAAGAAATACCTGATTTAGCTGTCATGTTTATTCCTACAATTTTATATATGGGTGTTGGGATTTAGAGTCGGGTTCATTAATACTATACCTACCGGCATAAGGTTCAATATCCCATTCCAGCATATTAAATAACGCACGAATCCATACGGTTGTGCATCGCTTACCTTTTACTGGTAATGTGCTATCTGTTTCGTATTCGTATGTAAACTCGAAAGCAATAATTTTCACCTTGCGGTCGAAATATAGCTTTACGTGTTCGCAATTTAATACGTACTCTTTAACTGCACTTTTTGAAAAAAAACATAAGCCATTTTTGTTGAGCGTTAAGAAGGGTGGCTGTAATTTTCGCCCCTCTTTGTTCACATAGTTTTTGAATAATTCAAAAGCCATCGTCTACTCCTTCACCCATTCGATAAAGGTGTATGTTATTCGGACTCTCATTTCACCTCTCCTTCTTCGCGCCATTTAATTTCAATTATGCCTAACAATCCGCAGCATGGACAAGTTCTTATCCCCGATGCTCTTACGTGTAGGTCTGCTCATTTAGCCCCCCGCGTTACGTCAGGCATAGCGTCGGCGACTTTGTGCATGTATTCGGCGTACATTCGGCAACCGTCCTGCACAGCGTTTACAAGGAATTCAATCAAGGCATCGTCAGGTATTTTGTCCCACGTCCTTATCGTTGTCGCAGTTGTTATTTGATCACCGGTATCGTCTTCGAGTGATACATTCAGATAATAATACTTGCTATTGTCCGGGTGTTCGATCTCGTGTTTAAGTTTCAGGTCAGCCATTGGTATTCTCCTCCTTCAATTCTGTGACTATCTCTACGTCAAAGCCATTCATTCTATCGTATTCAATGGCAAATTGACAGTAATAATCGTGGTATGGTTTACCAAATCCGTGTATAATTACTTCTTGTATTTCACCAATATGTTGTTCACAAGAACCGCTACAAACACCTTTCATACATCCTCCGGTATTCTGAGTTTCTTTCCCCGTGCCTGAACCGCTTGGTGCATTTCACAAATATCGGAATCGGCGGGGCGATTATGCCAACACTGAGATTTGTCACCACATCGCGATACAGTTTCTACAATGCACTTTTTCTTGTTTTCAGTATAATGGCAATGACTACCATACCATCTCATTACGCCTCCCTCAATCCCGCGACTTCAACCCAGAAGTTACTATCCAAATTTACCCTATCCCGCATGTATGGCAAATATTCCAGTTCTTCCCCCGTCAATTCCTTGACCTGCTTCACGGCGATGTGTGAAACGGAGAGCAGTTTACGAACCGCTTCGTCAGGCATGGTAGAAGCTGGTTTCATATTCCAATAACCTTGAAATGGAATAGGATCGGAGTCCTCATATTTGTATTCAAAAGTGTAGTCATCATAATTCCATCTTTCTCTCACTCCCACCTTTGAGCCGAGAGGGAGAGGAAGGGGAATGTCTATGTAACTATCAAAGTCATCCAACCCATCGGTAAAAGCTACGGTGTTGACATCAATCTCTCCTAATTTATTATATCCTTCCGGTGGTTGTTCGATCGGCATAATCACGACTTTCACAATGCGGTCAATGTTCACCAGCCACCTCCAAGTTTATATTATTTCATACCCATCATCATCTTCATACGCCGAATCATAATCATTATTGTCTATGATGCACTCTGATTCCGATATACTATATTCATCTGGTTCAAAAGGTATGTTTTTCATCTCACCACCTCCAGCGTCGCCGCGAGTTCGGGGGTAATATAGTCATCCCATGTAAGGCTTTCGACTAAAAAAGCATCACCATCAAAGAGTACAACTCCTTCTCTTTTATGGGCTTCATCTCTAACTTTATCCCCCACCAGTATTTCCCGCCCGTTCCTGTCGAACATGCCGGTGGAAAGATGGACGGACGCCTCGAATGGAACACGATACTTTCCACAGCTTGTGTTACTTGTCTGTACATCACATTCTGCATCTTTGATGCCACACAACTGAGTCAATACCAACACATCTAATATTTCACCTGTATCATTGACTTTCGCCACGAGTTTCATTGTTCCTCCTTTTCCTTATAATAATCCGCCGCTTTCGATATACTGATATACCCTTTCATCGGGCATCTTTTATGGCTACATTTTACAAGTCTGTCGAATCCCTCAGTATCTATGACAAACTCATAAGTCGCCATTACACAATCATCCCAATGCCTACAGAACAAACTATATAGCAGGAGTCTCAGTTGCATCTTTCCCCTCCTTTTCCAGTTCACGCTTGGCAAAGGCAATCATACCAACTTTGCAACCATAAATTTTACAGTCTTCTCCCCGTATGTTATCATAAATGCACTCATGGCAAATACAAGCAGGACGCATAAGTCGATCCCTCGCCTTGATTTCCATCACCAGAGCATCAACGATGTTTTCTATCGGTGGGACTCCATGCTCATCGCCATTCACTTCCTTATCTGACAGCACTTTCATTGCCGCATTTCGGATATAGGTATCGGCGTCAGACTGGTCTTTTAACACAGTCGCCAGTTTCGATTCCAGTTCGGCAATACGGTCAATGTCCTGTTGTAATGATAGCCTTCCCGCGGCAAGCATGGATTCCTTAACATTATCCGGATTACCCATCCAATCGCACCTCTCACACGAATAACATTTATACTTATAAACATAGTGTGCCAATGAATGACATTTAGGACATAATATCATGCTCATATTTCACACCCCATCCATCATAGGTTCAAGCCCCGATTTGTTTCCGAACTTATCTTGAGGTTTGTACTCGTCATCCTTTATACTATCAGGCGTTTCCCCTGCAATGCGCTTATCAGATTCTTCAGGCGTTTCTCTTTCACCTATCCAAAAATCGGACTCGCCGCGCTTTTCGTGATCCGTCAATAAATATCCAGCCATACACTCAGAGCATATATGCCCGCACGGTGCAAGGGCTTCCCGCAAGCAGGCACATTCGCCATCGGGATTATACAGCCCGTCGTAGTTGTATTCGGTGAGATATACCTGCAATGCCTTACTGATAATTTTTGAAACCGATGAACTTTGATCGTCAAGCAATTCCGTTATGATTTCACTTGCTGTTAACATTGGTTTACTCCTTTTCGATGTCCGCTTTGGCAAAGGCTATCATACCACGAAGACAACCTCGATCATAACCACATTCCTGTGTATGAGGATATGAGCATTTATCACATTTAGCCATCTTCCACGCTTTTTGTAAAATCAGTACTCTATCCCTTGCCGCCACCTCAATCTCAAGTTCGGCGATACGAGCGGCTTGTTGCTCTACTTTTTCTGTCAATTTATTAATTTCGGCATTCTTTACATCCACAACACCACTAAACTTCGTTCGAATACGGCCACTATCACTTATTCTCACCGGGGATTTGATAAAATCTCGTATTCTCATTCCTTCACCTTTTCCGCGATATAGGCTTTGATTTCATGGGAATTGAAACAAGGAAAACCCGCACCCCGTAAACGATCAGCCATCCATTCTTGAAACCCGGAAATATGCCTTGTGCAGGTCTTTATTTGCGTAAGCAATTTCTTGTTCTCTGGATAATCCCATATCATCTTTTCCTTTCCGCTCCGACTGCATACCACATGACAAGCACAAACAGGACGGCTATAAGGGTGACTGTAAGGGTCATGGCTTCTTCTCCTTATCATTCATAGCGACTTGGGCATCATTAACAACAACCAGTACAACACCTTTGCCACCACAAGTCGGGCATGGATATGCTTGCGTCCATCCAAAAGCATTATTCTGTATTAATCCAGAACCGTTACATGTTGAACATACGGGGAATTGGTTCATTCTTTCACCTCATGGCAGAAGTAACAGTTGTCGCAACAGGCATTTACTACATCATCGCCATAAAGTTCAGCGAGAAAAATTACATAACCTGTCTTTATATTAAACAAGCCATATTCCTTGCACGCCGGAGCTTTCGGGTCACACTGAACACCGCGAACAGGCTCATAGCCATATTTATATTCAAGCGGAATCGTTCCATCCCAATGAAGTAGAATTCTTTCTACTAATTGTTCTCTCGCCGGTTCAACAAAACATTTCGTCATGGCTATTGTATAGGTTGTAGTACCTTCGGTTTTGCTCTGTTTATTTTTTATACGTTCAGCGTTCCACCGTCCTAAACAGTAGCCGCTGATGAAAAAACTGACACACGCTATTATCACTAAAGGGGGAATCATGGCTTACTCCTTTTCGTCAAACTGTAGCTTACTGTTCGCGGCTCGTTGATGAGCGTCTTCAATTTTATGAACTCGCACATTGGCGGCTTCTATAACTCTGGCACGGTCAAGTTCCTGTAAAGCCATTTTCATTTGGGTATAACTTTTTATTGACCGAGCCTTTCCACAATCCACCTTTCTGACAAACTCAATACAAGCATTTTCACAAAGACAAAGTGCCTTGTAAACATCGTCGCTTATTACAGCATCTTTCATAACCTTATTCCTTTCCTTAACCGCTCTCACGGGCGGGAGTTAATCTATATCCACATATCCGAGCCAAAGTATTTCATGGAGCGCATCCCAAAATGCTTTTGATACTATCATCCCAGATGCACCACCCTCGATAAAGTTCATTTCCCGCCATTTTGAAAGTATTTTCCGCTCGTTTGGTTTCATTCGAATCGGATCAACCCGCTGTTCATTCATCATCACATATTGCACGTAAGGCATCAATCTCAATTCAGCGCAGTCTATTTCATAACCAAGTAACTCATGCGAACAGCGTTTTATTTCATCAGTTATCATGCCTCTTTTTGCCATTTTTCTTCTCCTTTTATTCATCGGGCGGGCAGGATTCGAACCTGCATGGATAGTTTTCTCAGCCCTGCTACTCTACGGTTCCTGTTTTATTCCATTTTATCTAGTAGGAACATTACCATAGTCCCTTCAGCATCCATCTCTGATAAGGGCGAACCGATAGAACCCGTTTCGGGTACTCATTCTGAGAAACTTTTATTAGCGGTTGCCATATAACGTCTGCTCTATTTCGCCACCGCCCGATGAGTTATAATTTAAACCAATCGTTCACTATTGATATTGCTTCCTGAATATTTTTTAATCGTTGATCAAACTGTTCTTTTCTGCGTTTTTGCCTTGCAACTCTACGCTTTTCAATGTTTTCAGGTTTCCAATATCTTATACTTGCCTTTTTGTTTCTCTCGATTCTGAGTTTATTAGCAATATCCTTAGCTTCTTCTTTTCTCACATATTCCATCCTACGCCTTGCCTGATAACCGTCATAACATGTTGAACAAAGATTATAGTCAATCTGATTCTGCAATGTGAACGGCGTTAAGCAGTCTTCGCACACAGGCTCACCGCAATCTTGACAGTGGTAATCAGTTTCTTTCCCGCAGATATAACAAACCTCCATTTCCTTCTCCTTTCATCGGGCGGGCAGGATTCATACCTGCATGTCCATCCGTATTGGCAAAGGCGTGAAGCTCTTCAAGTGAATACGCTATTAAATGAGTTCCATCGGTGTAAACAGCCATTCCGCCACCTCCTATGTCATGGTGCGACCCCGTGACACGGATTCCTTATACTCTGCCATCTGTTTATCGTTATTTCCGGCAATATCACATTTCTTTATATGGCGGATATATTTCTTTAGACGAGAACAATAGAACCATGTTTCTTCCCCGCTTTTCCCCGTATATCCGGAATGACATATAGGCCATTTTAAGAATGGACAGTCACTTACCCTAAATATCCGGCAATTTGTAAGCATTTTCATTCTTTCACCTCATGGCAGAAGTAGCAGTTGTTGCAACAAGCAGTAATCATTATATCTAATGATAAGAGTGGATTAATAAGAGATATGCCTGTTGCTCTTTCAACCCATTCTTTGCACGCCGGAGCTTTCTGGTCACACGTCATACCCCTCTTGTACTCATAATCATACTCACTTTCTGTGTCCGTAAGTACCCGGACACCTGACACCACTTCTCTCACTGGTTCAACAAAACATTTCGTCATGGTTTACTCCTCAAATTCATACTCGTTATAGGCGTCAATGGTGGCAAGACAATCTGTAAGCCACTCGTCTGAGGGAACAGGGCATATATCCTTATCATATTCTACCGCGCTACCGCAAACAAAATAGCTGCACCTGTATGGTACCGGGCAGATCTTACTTAAAAGCGTAAAAGTATTTTTGTTAAATTCATGTGAAAATTTGGATGATTTAATTCCAAACGCATCCCCCCGGTGGCTCTGCTCAACTATCTGAATAAACTTTTGCCCTTTTTCTTCGGTCACTGCAACTTTCAGAACTTTGTGCATTGTCAGGTCTCCTTTTTCAGAACCGCCCCCTTGCGGTCACGTTACGGGCTATTCGTCCAGTAATTCCCAGAACTTTCTTCGAGTAGCTTCCTCATCTTTCATGGCACACTGAAAACAAACGCACTCGCCGTTCGCTCCATACGGTCTTAATTCAGCGATTTTTCCACATAAATCACACTGTTGTGCAGGTTCGGCGGCGATAATGAAGCTTTTGCCAACCTTTTCACTCATTTTTCTCTTCCTTTTCTTAACCGCTCTCACGGGCGG
>Ga0172381_10004562_pt1 | contig 14298 bp, 15 predicted proteins | sample Leawel6488metaG_FD_119754 | JGI IMG/M metagenome (GOLD analysis project Ga0172381, IMG submission 119754) | Leachate microbial communities from a municipal landfill in Southern Ontario, Canada - Leachate well 64-88 metaG | ecosystem: Engineered > Solid waste > Landfill > Unclassified | place... | reverse complement strand
CGGGCGCAAGGGTGACAGGTGACGGCGGTCGCCGGCCCGCTCGCGCCAGAGCCTCTCGGCTTCGGCTTGGACGCGAAGGCGGACGCCGTCGTCGGCGACCAGCTCCGCGATGATGTTGGCCGTAAGTTCGCCGAGGCGGCCGCTCGCCAGTCGTCGTGCTTCCCTGATGCGCTCGGCATCCGGTGCCGCCGCATGCGCTGACACAGCCTCGATGATCACTTGGTCGCGGGCGGCTTCAAAAGCGCGGTCGTCCGTCAGGACGCCGCCGATGTCGAAGAATATCCAGTCGATGTCCGTGTGTTTGGGCATGTTCTAATGGTGACATCAAATACATGCCTGTCAACGGCACAGCAGAAAAATCCCCCGCGGAAAGCGGGGGATGGGCGTGGAGTCAGTCGCGCCAGGGGACGATGTTCTCCTCGACCAGCTCGAGGCGCGGGTGGCAAAGGCCGCGGCGTTCATAGACCGTGACCGAGGCGTTTTCCGTGATGCGCTCGCGGTACCGGTGCATCGCCTCCTCGATGCTGAAGTGATGCATGAGCCGCTGGAGGAGGATGAGCCAATGGCCGTGGACGACGACGAGGCCGCCCCGTCCGCCGCCGTCGCGCGCGATCGTGCCGAGGAAGCTGTGGACGCGGAGCTCGATGTCCGGCCAGTTCTCCCCGCCGAGCGGTCGGTAGTGGTATAGGTTTTCTCGCTCGCGTCGCTCCCGCTCGCCGGGGAAACGGGCCTCGACTTCCGCTGTCGTCATGGTGTGCCAGACGCCGCGGTTGGCTTCGGCCAGGCGGGCATCCTCATAGACGTGCGCTTCCGGGTACATGATCCGCATCGTCTCGCGGGCGCGCTCGTAGTAGGACGTGTAGAAGAAGTCGAAGCCGCCGAACCGCTGGCGCAGGTAGTCGCCGGTGCGGGCAGCTTGCGCACGGCCCCGTTTGGTGAGCCGATAGGCATAAGTGGCCGTCGGAAAGACGGCGCGCTCCTCCGCCGTGCGGATGTTGCCTTCGGACTCGGCGTGACGGACCAGGACCAACCTTTTCGGCCAGGACATGCTGTCTCCTTTGTTGAATGACCCGCCTCCATGATGGCGCTTGCGCGTTTTCGCGTCAAGGCCGTGCGGGAAATAAAAAGGCCGCCGTGAAGGCGGCCTAAGCGCCGGTTCTTATGGCTTGGAGCCGGCGGCGTCGTACAGGATGCGTTCGAGCACCAGGCGGCCAACCGGCGCGTTGTCGTCACGCGCCCGTTGGTCGATTTTTCGAAGCGCCGAACGGACCTGGCCAGGTCGGATTTCGCTGGCGCAGAGGGCCTCCAGGAAACGGAGCTCCGTGCTGGGACTAAGCCAGCGACATGGGTCGCACGGCTTACCGGGTTCGGTTGCCGGGCAATTGTTCGTCGCGGCCATGGCCACGTACCGCATCAGCTCCCCGACCTCTCCGTAAGCGTCGTCGGCGATGCGCCATTCTGTCCAGGCCGCGAAGCCCATCATCGCCGTGAAATAGGCGATGTTGGCATGGGAATCAGCGGTCTCACCCCGGCGTTCGTATGCGCCGAGGCAGATATGGCCGTTCTCGTACGAGACCTCGGAGCCGCATGTGGCGTCTCTGGACAAGTGTACCGAGAGCGGCCCCGGCCGGCGCATGTCCGAGCCAGTGAACTTCTTGAGGCTCGCGAGTCCGGCGTGGACCAGCGGGTTCGCCTTGATGCAATAGGCCGTACTGCAGCCTTGGCACCAGACCTGCGGATTGTCGAATCCGTCCGGGGTGCAGCCGACCGTCAAAAACGTGACAACAGAGAGCAAAAATGTGAAAAGACCATATCTAGACACGCGACGTTCCTTTCTGGCTCAAGAGACGAGCCGACTCGACCTTAGCCCTATTTTGGTGTCGCGTCAAATCGTCGGAACCTCCAAAGCCCGCCTTTTTCGTAACGCGAAATATTCAATATTTTAGCAAAAAAAATCGCAAACTTAGCCTCTTTCCGCTCGGCGTCATTCGCCTCTTGCCTAAATCCTCGTATATTGCTAATCTTCGCCCTGTAATTCCTACGGCCGCCCGGGTCATGCCTCGGCGGTTCGCTAATCGAACGTCCCGGAGGGCAGGCGCCTCAACCAACCGCCTTCCGCCCGGAACGTCCGCGTCCTATGCTCGACAAGAACTACAAGGAGAAGATCATCGAGAAGTACAAGACTCACGCGAACGACACCGGCTCCCCGCAGGTCCAGATTGCCTTGCTCACCGCCGAGATCAAGGACCTCACCCAGCACCTGCTCGCCCACAAGAAGGACTTCAGCTCGCGTCGCGGCCTCATGCGTAAGGTCAGCGAGCGTCGCCGCCTCCTCAAGTACCTCAAGCGGGAGGATGCCAAGGCGTACGCCACTTTGGTCGAGGGGCTCAAGCTTCCGGCATAGGATGACGCTGGGCGACACCCGCCCGGCCTTCCTTTATATAAGATAAGACACGTTGAGTGCGTTACTGCGTTCGGTTCGTTCTGGCCGCGTGGCCCGTCGTGAATCGTCCGTCAAAATCATGATCAAACACAAATCCCAGCGCGTCGGCGTCTTCATCGACGTGCAGAACATGTATTATTCCGCCCGCAAGCTTTACGGGCACAAGGTCAACTTCGGCGAGATTCTCAAGGCCGCCGAGGCCGACCGCCAGCTCATCCGCGCCATCGCCTACGTCGTCCGCGCCACCGGCGACGAGGGCGGTTTCTTCGAGGCCCTGCACGCGCGCGGCATGGAGACCAAGATGCGCGACGTCCAGATCTTCGAGGACGGTGCGCGCAAGGCCGACTGGGACGTGGGGATGGCCGTGGACGCCATCCGCATCGGCGAGATTCTCGACGTGGTGGTGCTCGTCACCGGCGATGGCGACTTCATTGAGCTCGTCGAGTATCTCAAGCACCACGGCCGCCAGGTCGAGGTCGTCGCCTTTAAGGAGACCACTTCCGCCAAGCTCATCGCGGCGGCTGACGACTTCGTCAACTTGAGCGAGGACACCGACCGCTTTCTCATCGGCGCGACGGCCGTGGAGCCGGATCGCCCGCGTCGCCCGCAGGGCACGCCCAAGAACCGGCCGGCGGTGGCGCCGGCTAAGCCCGTGGTTGCGGCAGCTCGTCCGGCAAAACCTGCGTCGAAGCCGGTCGCCGTGAATGCCGCGAACGTCCGCACCCAGCCCCACGTTCGTCAGGCCCTGCGCTTGTCGCAGCCGGCGGTCAAGCCGGTTCCAAAACCGCAGCCGAATCAGCGCCAGGTCAACCAGCCGAAGAACGTCCAGCGCCCGGCCCAGCAGAGGCCGCAGCCCCAGAAAGGCCAGGCGCCATCCGGCCACCGCAACCAGCCGCTCGCCCGCCCGGGTCAGCGTCCGCCCAACCCCGGCCGGCGCTCATATTCGTCCGGCCCCGTCTAAGTTTCCCGATTCACGGCCGTCGCCCGGCAACAGGCATGCCGAGCGACGTGGCGAGTCGAGAAGACGACTCATTAACATTCGCCTTCGCCCGGAGACAAGTGGACCATCGAGGCGCCGTCCGTGCGCTTTCGCGGTCTGAAGTTTCTCGGCGAAGCGACCAACAACGCTATGGAAGTCAAGACGTTCCAGACGGAGTGGGGCGGAAAGACGCTCACCGTCGAAGTCGGCAGGCTCGCCCCGCAGGCCAGCGGCGCCGTCACCGTCCGCTACGGGGACACTGTCGTCCTCGCGACCGCCGTCCTCTCCGAGAAAGTCCGCACAGGCATCGACTTCTTCCCGCTCTCTTTCGAATACGAGGAGAAGATGTACGCATCTGGCAAGATCAAGGGTTCCCGTTTCATTAAGCGTGAGGGCCGCCCGTCAGACGACGCCGTCATGACCGGTCGCATGATCGACCGCGCCGTGCGGCCGCTCTTCCCCCACGATGTCCGCCACGAGGTTCAAGTCGTCGTCGAGTGCCTGTCCGCCGACCTCGTGAACGACACCGACATCCCGGCGTTCGTCGCCTCTTCCTGCGCGCTGCATGTCTCTGACATCCCTTGGAACGGGCCGATTGGCGGCATCCGCGTCGGCCGCGTCGGCGGCGAATGGGTCGTGAATCCGACCTTCGAGGCGCGCGCCAAGGGCGACCTCGAGGTCATCGTCGCCGGCACGCCGGAACGCGTCATCATGATCGAGGCCAATGCCAAGGAGGTGCCGGAGGATGACATGTACGAGGCCATCCAGTTCGGCCAGAAGCACCTCGGCGCGATCGTGAAGCTCATCGAGGAGGTGCGGGCCGCCGTCGGCAAGCCGAAGCGCGATGCGCTCGAGCTCACCGGCTTCACGCCCGAGGAACGCGAGAAGCGCGACACCGCCATCTCCGCCGCCAAGGCGTTCATCAAGGAGAATTTCCCGGCCATTCTCGCCTCCGGACCGAAGAAGACCAAGGCCGAACGCGTCACCGCCATGAAGGGCCTGGAGCTGGAGACGATGGCGGCGCTGAAGGCGCAGGGCATCGAGGAGGCGGCGCTCGAGGCCGCGAAGAACGCCTTCTACGGGCTCTACGAGCACGAGGTCTCGATGGCCATTCTCGACCGCGGTGTCCGTCTCGACGGTCGGGCGATGGACGAGACGCGTTCGCTCCAGTCCGAAGTCGGCCTCCTGCCGCGCACGCACGGGTCCGGCCTCTTCGCCCGTGGCGAGACGCACGTCCTCTCCGTCTGCACGCTCGGCGCGCCCTCCGACTATCAGATCATCGATACCATGGATGAGGACGGCAAGCGACGCTACTTCCACCACTACAACTTCCCCCCCTACTGCGTCGGCGAGACCGGCCGCATCGGCATGACCGGCCGGCGCGAGATCGGCCACGGCGGGCTCGCGGAACGCGCGCTCCTGCCCGTCCTGCCGGACAAGGAAGTCTTCCCCTACGCCATTCGCACCGTCTCCGAGGTGATGTCCTCGAACGGCTCCAGCTCCCAGGCCTCCATCTGCGGCTGCACCTTGGCGCTCATGGACGCCGGCGTGCCGATTAAGGCGCCGGTCGCGGGCGTGGCCATGGGCCTCGCTTCCGACGAGGGCGGCCGCTGGCAGGTGCTCACTGACCTGCAGGCCATCGAGGACGGCGAGGGCGGCATGGACTTCAAGGTTGGCGGGACGCGCACGGGCATCACCACCATCCAGCTCGACACCAAGACCAACGGGCTCACTCCCGAGATGGTGAAGAAGACGCTGGAGATGGCGCGCACCGGCAGGATGCATATCCTCGACCACATGGCGACCGTCCTCGCCGCGCCGCGCCCGGAACTTTCCCCGAACGCGCCGCGCATCGAGACCATCAAGATCAATCCCGAGCGCATCCGCGACGTCATCGGCCCCGGCGGCAAGGTCATCAACGAGATCATCGACAAGACCGGCGCCGAGGTGGACGTCGAGAACGACGGCACGGTCACCGTCTGTTCCGTCAACTTGGCGGGTTTGCAGAAGGCCGTGCAGTGGATCAAGTCCCTCACCCGTGAGGTCGAGGTCGGCGAGATGTTCCGCGAGGGCAAGGTCGTCCGCCTCATGGACTTCGGCGCCTTCGTCGAACTGGTGCCGGGCCGCGACGGCCTCGTGCACATCTCCGAGCTCGCGCCGTGGCGCGTTAATAAGGTCACGGACATGGTGAACATCGGCGACATCATCCCGGTGAAGGTCATCGAGATCGACGACCTCGGGCGCGTCAACCTCTCGCTCAAGGCCGCCAAGAAGGAGCTCGGCGAGGAGCAGGTTCCCCCTCCGGGAATGTCCTCGCAGGGCGGTTCCGGTGACCGAGGCGGCTTCGGCGGCGGTCGCGGCAATGACCGCGGCGGCAGCCATGGAGGCGACCGCGGCGGTTTCCGCCGCGACGGTGACAGGCCGCGTTCCTTCGGGAACGGTGCCTCGCCTGACGGCGCACCGAGGCGCGACGACGCTCCGCGGCCGGTTACGGAAGGCAAGCCGATGGATCTTGGGGGCGACACGCCCACTCCGCCTCCTTCACAGCCGAAACCGACGGCTGGCGAGGAGATACTGCCGCCGCTCGATGACTTGAACCTCTAAGGAGAATGAACGCCGCGTGGTCAAAATTGACTCGCAACATCAAGGAGGGTGACGATACGCTCGTCACCCTCTTTGTGGGTGCCTTGGTTGTCGCCGTGATTATCGCCGCTTGGATTGTCGCTCCCCACAACGGCGACTCCCTCCTGCCGATGGTTCCGCGTTCGTCCGTCGCCTATGCTCATGCGGCTGGCGAGGGGCTGGAGCGGTTCGGGGAATTCCTGCCCCCGGCCCTTGTCAGTCGCCCCGCCGGTGTCGAAGAGGCGGCCGCTTTTGCCCTCTTGAACGGCGACGAAATGCGCTGGTCGTTTCTGTTGAGGTTCAGCGAGGCGGGGGCCGACAACCGTCTCTCTCTGCCCTGCCGCGACGAAGTCCCCGCGCCACTGTGTCTCGTGACCGAGGATGATGCCACAGTCGGGCGCGTGATTGCGGCGGACAGCGAGGCGGCCTCGCTTTGGGGAGAGGCTTCAGTCCGCCGCGCCTTGGCCCGGGCGAGGGCGCGGTCGCTGGTACAGGCCTATGTCCAGCCGGCCAGCCTCAAGAGCGTCTCCTGGGGCGACGTTTTGCCGTCGGAACCGTCCGTCATGACCTGGCGTCCGGAAGGGACGGTTTCGGTCGTGTCCGTCTCCGGCCGCGGGCAGTGGCCGGCCGCGTCCCCGGATGAAGCGCCCATCCTGCCCCCTTGGGCCGTCTTGGTTGTCCGCGGCCATGACGAGGTCATGACGCCCGCCCTCGCCGCCGCCATTGCCGACTCATCTCCGGAAAAGGTCACGGATTACGCTATCCTGGATAGCGTAATCAGGCTCCTTGCCCGGGCCGATTTCTTGGCCGTCAGCGACAGCGGTCAGGGGCGGCTGTTTGCCGCCCACCTTAAGGGGGTGCGCGCCGACCGTATAGCCGAGTCCCTTGTCGCCTATTTGGCATCCCGGTCGCCGGTCATCCGGTCGTTGGACTTGCCCGACGGCGGTGAAGCGGTCGAAAGGGTGATTGACGACTCCCGGCTGTCATTTTCCGGGGAGTCATCCGATTACCGGCAATTGGTGAGTTCGCGCCCGGAGGAAGCTGTTCCGCCGCTTGTCCTGCGGACGGATCGATGCGGGACTTGGCTAGCGTCCGGTCCAGCTCAATTGCCCAGTTCCGGGGAAAGTTGTGTTTCTGGCTTTTATGGCGACCGAGCGGCCTGCTTCCGTTTCTCGGATGCGGACGTGACTGGCCGTTTGGAAAAGCTCTTGTTAGGCCGAGAAATGACGTGCTTTGTGGAGTTTGCCGATAAATCCCTGTTAATTATTAAGAAATAGGTTCGGTGTGGATAACCTCAAACGTATCCCTTGGCAACGCAATGGTCATCCTCTCGATGGATTAGGGGAATACCCTGGCCCGAGCTTGTTGAGGGGCACAAATTATGTCGCCGAGGGATGCATGTGGATAACCTGTTGATAAGAATTTACTATTTGAACAATTAAATTATTCAAATGAAAAATCAAAATTCATATTTTCTCTTAACTTAGCCATATTCTTAATCTTGACCAACATTATTATTCGTGTTAATATATATTCAGATACAGACAGGCTCCTTCACATCGGCAGGGACATGACTCGAAAGCGTCTTTGGGGTCATTTCCCTCCTCTCTACTGGCTCTCAGGGTCAAATCAGAAGACAAAAAACAAAATTGTCCAAATAATTTCGACCCGTCGGTATCCCCCTTCTCCCTTGGGGGCAGAACTGCCAAGAGCGCGGTTGAGGGGTTCAGCTCCTTTTCCTGCGGATTTTCCGCCGTGTCCCTCGGGTGTCCAACATCCGTATTCACGTGCGTGCCGCGGGTCTTCGCGGCGCAAGTGAGCCTCTAAATAACTTGGGCAAAACTTCTTGCGCCGCTTTTCATATACGAATATAATCTAGAACCGGCCTTGATCGGTGGGTGTCGACGGTCGGTCCTGCCCCGTATTGCCAGATGTCAGCCGTTCCGCTATCATGGCTACAGGTTATTCATGGCTGATTCAGCCAACCTGTTATGCGCAAAGAATTCTTGAAGGAGATGCGGGAGAGGCTCCATGGCGAATACGCCCGCCTGAAGGCCGAACTCGAGGAGTTCACCAAGCAGAATCCGAGGAACCGCGACGATTATGTCGCTCAGTTCGAGAACATCGGTGACAAGGAGGACGAGAATGCCGAGGAGGTCGCGACTTACAGCACCAATCTAATGCTGGAGCGCACCCTGGAATCGTCGTTGCGCGACATCGTTCGCGCTCTAGAGCGCCTTGATGAGGGGTCTTACGGAAACTGCAAGTATTGCGGCAAGGAGATTGACGAGAAGCGCCTCGATGCCCGTCCCTCGTCCAGTTCCTGCATCGAGTGCAAGAAGTCCTTTACGCAGGAGTTCTAGCTTGTTTGCCATGGCTTCGGCCAACCTAAACTTGAATAAGTGGCCGCGGCCCGTCACCTGGGTCGCGGTTTCCGTTTTCGCAGTCGACCGCCTGCTGAAGCATTTGGCAATCAATCGCGGCGCTTCGGACGGCGGGGCGATTTCCTTCGGGCTGTTCATGAACCGCGGTCTGGCCTTCAGCCTGCCGTTGCCGGCATGGGCCATGGCTTCGGCACTGGGGGCCGCCAGCCTGGGTTTGGGTTGCGCCGTTCTTCTGGCGTGGCGGAAACGCCCTGACCTGCTCCCGGCCTTCGCCTTCATCGGTCTGGGCGCGGCATCTAATCTCTATGACCGTTTGGCGCACGGGGCGGTCATCGATTACGTCGTGTTTTTTTGGGGCGGATCCGTGAACCTTGCCGACGCGATGATCGTCGGCGGTCTCGCTTGGGTGGTCTTGACGGAGAGGCGGCGGACGAAAGAGATCGAGATAAATTAATTGCTGAAACGAAAGAGTCCGCCGAAGCGGACTCTTTCGTCGGTTGGTGCTGTGTCAGTTCTGGCCCCGCGCCTTGCGGACGGCATCGGCGAGCCGCGCGACTGCCTCGGGGGAGCCGAGGTCGTTGTCGGTGAGACCGAGTTTTTGGGCCAGCCCCGCGATCTCGTTTTTGGCGTCAAGGATTTTTTGCGCCGCGACGTTTCCTGCAGTAACGTCCTCCCTCCCTATCGCGCCCACCGCCAGCAGCATCGGAACAGTCAGGCGTCTCAACAGCGCGCCTTTTTTGGCGGGATTCCTTGGTCGTTCTGATCGGGAGCCGCCGAGTCGGCGAATGACCGCTTGGTCTTCGGCTCCGAGTTCTCCCGCCACCGCGTCGAGGATGGCTGGGCGGAGGCGGGTGGCACTGCCGTCCCGTTCCTCGCGGTAGGCCCGCCGGATCTTGTCGGCGTCCACGACGACGATGCCGGTGTTCGGGCGCACCGTCTTTTCTCGGGCGGCGGCGACGACACCGGCTTGATGTTCGGCCCGGTATGAGTCGTCGGCCACGGTCTTCAGATCGAGACTGTAACTGTGGGATCCGACGGTCAGGTGGAAATCGATGCCGAAGCGCTGGTCGTCGCGCGGCAGGGCGTGTTCGATGGTGACGACGTGCTCGAGGCCACTGCGCTTTGCCCATTCGCGGAGCAGGTACATCATTTCGTATTCCGCGCGGTGGCCGGCTCCCTTGGCGCGGCCCGCGGTCGGTGCGAGAAGATCCATGTTGTCGATGACGTAGGCCAAGTCTTCCTGCGCCGCGTCGAGGGCCGCCCGGCGCCGTTCGTCGTCCGGAAGGCGGGCGGCGCGGCGGGCCGTGAGGTCGTTGAGGAGGATACGGGCATCGACGCTGTCGCAGCGTTCGATCCGCCAAATAGATTCGGTCGCGGCGGAGTAACCTTCCGCCGCCGCCGCCTCCTCGGCTTCGAGGGCCGCTCGGTCGGGATACCGTTCGTAGATGTCGTGAAACTCCCGTGGCGTGAGCTCGGCGGCCTTCTTGTTGCCGAGCGCGGACGCGGCCGCGTCAAGAGAGGTCACGAACCGGCCGTGGTCGATGACGGCCTCCTCGTGGTGCGGCAGGGCTTCCAGAAAATCCAGGGCACCGCCCTTGGTTTCGGACTCCTGCCGTGCCGCACGGGCCTTTGACAGCAGGGCTTGGTGAACCTCAGCCTTGTCACGCCCGCCGAGGCGGGAGGAGCTACCGGGTGCTTGGTCAAAAAGCAGGAGCTTCTCAAGGTCGGCGGCGGCTTCTCCGCTTTCCCGCCGGCAAATTTCGCAGGAACCAGAAAAATTCCCGTGTGGACAGAGGCTGGCCCCGAATTCCATTGTGGATGCTTCGCGCATGAGAAGTCAGAATGAATTATGTAGTAAATTTAGCATATTTTTTGTCATTTGTCAATGCGCGAAAGGGCCGATTTTTGCGGCGTTCATTTGTGGCAATCCCGCATGGGGGCCGCGCGGCCTCCGATGGGGGTTGACTCTTGCTGTTATTTGTGTTAAAATTTGGGCAACGTGAAATTCACGTTTCGTCGTTCCTTTCAATCGGCCAACCGTAACTCCGCATGGTGCGGGGCCAAGGGGAAGCCAAACGACGGGGGAAAGGATTGCCATGAGCAAGGCAACCTACGACCAGGCCGCCGCCATCCACAGCCTTCTTGCCGGTACGCCGCGGGAGCAGTTGCAGATCATGTTGGCGAGAGGGCTGCTCGCTGATTTGCGGGATGGTGACCTAGAACACGTCGATCGCAATGAGTTCCGCCGAGTACTCCGCCTTAAGCCACGTAACGCGCCGGCGCATGTCATCGACCTCGACGCTCGCCCGTTCGTCCCCGAGGGCTGGGAGGTTCGGCCGGAAGACCAGCTCCCGAACGCCGCCAAAGGGCAGCTCGTTTGGGACGTCAGCAAGATGCAATTGCACCTCGACGACGCCCAGAAGAACGGCGGCGTCATCGAGGGCGATAAGTTGTGCAAGAAGCTGGCCGAGCTCGGCGATGCCTTGCTGAACGCCAACGTACTCGACTGGCTCCTAGCCCACCCGGAAGAAATTCCGGAGTCCTGGAGAGGAAAGGAGGTCTTCTTCTGGGGAACGATTTACCGCCGCTCCTCCGGCTACCTGTGCGTGCGCTACCTCTACTGGGGCGGCTCCCGGTGGTACTGGAGCTACTTCTGGCTCGACAGCAGGTGGAACGGCTCGAACCCGGCGGCGGTCCTCGGCGAGTGAAGTCTGACCCTTGGGTTTTTGTCCTTAGAATCTTGACTTTTGAACTTCGGCCCCACACATTCGTGTGGGGCCGGTTCATTTTCCGTTGCGTCATCATTCCGGCCCTGGATCCCGGCCCGGCATGACGAAATGCTTGGCGGGGTGACAGGAGTTTTTTCGTCCGTTCATCCTTTGTCATCCCGGCCCCCGAGCCGGGATCTACACCTCCGGCCCCGCCCTATCCGCCAAAACTCCAGTGGCGGCGGAACCCGGCACCTAGAGTCACCCCCTTCCTGGACCCCGGGTCGAGCCCGGGGTGACGAGGTGCTTGGCGCGCGCCTCGGTGACGCCGAGGGCGATTTCATCGTTCAGCGACCAGACGGGGACGCCGTCTTTCTTGCGCCACGCGTCTTGCGTGTCGATTATGGCGGCGATGGTCTCGTTGAGGTTCATAAGGATGATTTTCTGGATTCCGGCTCAAGGCCGGAATGACGATTAGAGTTTCTAGTATTTCCTCACCACCGCCGTCACCACGCCGGCGATTTTCACTTCTGTGCCTTCGGCCGGGATGATGTCCTTGAACTTGGGGTTGGCGGGGTGGAGGACAAAGCCGCGGCCGCGGCGCTGGTAGTACTTCATCGTCCAGTCGCCGTCAACTTGCGCCACGACGATGTCGCCGCTCTTCGGCTCGCGGCCGCGTTCCAACACCACCGTGTCTCCGGGCCGGATGCCGGCGTCGATCATCGACTCGCCGGAGACGCGCAGGAGATAGCTCGCCTCGCGGTTGCCGATGAGCCACTCGTCGAGCGAAATCGTGTCGGCGTTCTCCTCTTCGGCCGGGGTGGGGAAGCCAGCCTCGACCGTGCCGAGGACGCGGAGCGGATGGAGGAGCGCGCCGGGCAGGAGCCGGCCGTTCTCGTCGGCGGTGACGAGGCCGGATTTTTTCCAGGACTGGACGAGGTAGTGGACGGCATTCTTGGACTTGAAGCCGAGGAGCTCGGCCATCTCGGCGTAGCTCGGCATGCGGCCGCGCTCGTCGAGGAAGCGGCGGATTTTTTGGAGGCGGGAGTCCATGGGAGAGTGATTGAGCTTGGAGTGGTTGAGCAGTTGAGGGGTGGGCCTCAACCGCTCAACCACTTCAAGCTTTTAGACTTTCAGCTTCGCCCCTGCGGGAGAATAGGGGCGGAAGTTGACCTTCATATTATATTGAACGGTCGTTCAATAAGTCAAGCGGGAGTTGTGCACAGCGGTGGGGTTACACGTTGAACGTGGGGTTTACGTTCAGCGCGGCTCTGACGTTCAATGTGACCATTACGTTGAATGCAGGGTCAACGTTCGGCGTTAGCGCGGCAGAGTGTCGGTACAAAGAAAACCCGCCGATTGAATCGGCGGGGGATTGGTCGTGTCAGGGGCGTTCCGGTTTCAGGAAGTCGCTCATGGCGGCCGTGAGCGCGGCGAGCGTCTCGGCGTCGCCGTCCGCGAGGTGCTCGAGGAACTTGGCGATGGCGGCGGAACGTCCGCCGAGCAGGGCGGCGAGCATGGGCGCGAATTTTGCCGGGTTACCTAGGAGGTCGGCGACCGCCTCGTCCTTTTCCGGCCCGACCCAGGTCAGCTCCATGCTCTGGCGCATCGAGTCGGCACAGCGGTCGAGGTGGGCCCCAAGATGCTCGAAGTTTTTCTCGCAAACAGGGCATTTCTCACAGCACGGCATGCAGTGCATGACGTGTCTGGAAGTGTGGCACTCGCACCGGCACTCGCCGTCGAAGGAACAGCCTATCATCTCGGTCTCCTTTCGGGCCGTAGCTTGACCCGTCGTCATGATAGCGGATCGTGCGTATCGGTCAAGCGCCAATGAAAAACCCGGCCGTGTGGCCGGGCAAGAATGTTCATTCGTCGTCGTCCTGTTCCTCGACTTGCCCGCGCCCCGACTTCTCGATGACCGCGCGTAGCGGCGGGCCGTCCTCGCGGAAGAACAGCCGCGCCCAGTCATCCGGTTCCCAGCCGCGCTCTGTCCAGTGGATCCACACGCCGAGGGCACAGGGCTGGCCGTGTCCGGGGTTAAGCGGGTATTCTCGCCAGCCGGCCTTGAAGTCGCAGTCGATGGTGCCGTCAAAGAGCGTCTCGCCGTCCGGGCCGAAGACTGTCAGGCGATCGCCATGCTCGATGAGCACGAGATCGGCGTAGCCGGACAATGCCCCGCGCAGGTGGCACTTCATCCGCCAGAGCAGCGAGGCGGGTGCGCGGTACCCGTGCTGACGTGCCTGCCAGTCCTCTTTCTCGAACGAAAGAACCATCTTCGGCAGTTCCGTCACGAGGGTCGTGAGCGCAACCGCCCACATCCACCAGCGCGGTCGCGGATCACGGATGATTGTCCAGACGACGCCTTCGGTGCCGGTTTCAAAGAACCCATCAAGAGTGCCGTGGTATGTCTTCACGATTGCCTCGCTTGCGGTCATGCGGTGGCCGCGAGCTAAAGGTAGCGGGTCGCGCGTGGGGCGTCAAGAAAGAAAGACCCGTGCCGATCGGCACGGGTAAGGACGTGTTGTCATGCGGCGCGGCGCAGGCGGCGCGGGGCGCCGGGCGGGGGCGGAAGGAGGAGCACCGAGAGCGCACAACGTTCGGATAAGTCCTCGGTGAGGAACCAGATGAATTTGGTCATCTCCCGCGGGTCGTGGGCAAGCTGGTTCGCGAGCTTTTGGAGCGCTTCCGCGTCGCCCAGCAGTTCGCTGACCATCCTCGCCTTGCGTCTAGTCACATCATCCTTGCTGTCGCAGATTGACGTCACCATTCCGGCCCGCGCCGTCACGGCGTGATGACGGAGATGGCCGTCATATTTCTCCGGCCATTGCGGCAGGTGGCATAGCGGGCAGAAAAAGAACCATGGTCGTCGGGATGCCGTGTGCTCCCCGGTCTTGTCGTCCACCATTTCCGTCTCCTTGGCGAATCATCCCCCGAACATCGGTAGAGCCTTTCGTCGGGCGAAATTTATCATCCGCCGCGCGTCGCGTCAAACACCCTCGACGAAAAACCGCCCCAAGCGGGGCGGTCGGCCGATATATAACGCTGTCTAGGCGTTGTCGAACTCCTTTTTGGCCATGAGCCTCGCCCAGGTGGCCGTGTCTTCTCCGGTGAGGTGGGCGATGAAATCGCTGATCATCTCGCGGTCAGAGCCGAGGAGCTCCG
>Ga0172381_10004561_pt1 | contig 14299 bp, 15 predicted proteins | sample Leawel6488metaG_FD_119754 | JGI IMG/M metagenome (GOLD analysis project Ga0172381, IMG submission 119754) | Leachate microbial communities from a municipal landfill in Southern Ontario, Canada - Leachate well 64-88 metaG | ecosystem: Engineered > Solid waste > Landfill > Unclassified | place... | reverse complement strand
TGGCAAAAGTCGCAGCCACGCCAAAGACAGCCGCGATAATTAGCACGACCAGAATCATAACTATGCCTTTAGGTTTGGCCTGGATCATATTATCGTTTATATATTCGGCTAGAAGCCGAGGTTTGCAAATATATAGTCTTACGTTCGGTAACTTTGACCGCCTTGGACTGAAAACCCAAAACTATGGTCACGCGCGGCTGATAATCAAAAGGCAGACACAAAAAAGTATTTTGATTGGTAACGCAATTTTGGCTGGCGCACTTGGCATTATCGGCTACATTATTGGTCGCGCATTGGCAATAACCACTTTGACCACTATTATCATCTATCGTACAAATTTTTTGTCCATTCAGACAACCACTCGGAGATGAGCCATTGTTACATCGTTCGGTAGTAAAAGGATTAGTCGCCGGATTAATGTAAAAAAGCAGTTTAACAACGGTTACGGCGTTCGGATCATTTAAAGCAGTCTCTTGGCCATTAACGGAAACCTTAACCACGCCGCCACCCAAATTGTCTAAAAAATAACCGTACCGATTGCCCTGATTATCAATTAAATGCAGCTCGGTTTCTGAACCGCTGATGCCGGCATCCTGATCCAAACTATAACGAGCATCGGGGTTGGCAATATCTTCTTGATAGTCCAGTTCGGAATTTTTTATCTGCCTAACCATACTATCAAGCGTAAACCGCAATTCGGATAAATCTTGCTGACGCGCAGATGTTTGACGCTGGGCTTTCAGTGTCATCATAAAAATATCAGTAGCCACTAAAAAAATTAAAGTAAAAATACCCAAAACCACCACGATTTCCAAAAGAGTAAACCCAAAATTATTTTTTAATCCTGACTTATTTCCAATCATAAAGTAAATCTTCCAAAGTGACTAACCGATTACGATTTTTTTCAACCCAGCTGACGTTTGATCGCACGCGCAAACCGATTTTTTTCTCGCTGTTGGCCGTGCAAGCCGTCTTGATTGATTCCTGCCCGGCATTAGTGACGGTCAAATTTAAGCAGATACTTCTTATTTCCAACCAACGTTTATAATTTGTAACCTGGCCGGTATGGTTGTGGGAATAAACGCCATCATTGGAAAGATAAATTATATTTGAAACATTGCCGGATAAACTGATTAATTGCCACAAATTGCTGGCTGAATTGAAATCAGCAATGTACGATCCGGCGAGCAAACCCTCATCCCAAGCTCGGCCGGCCAGCCAATTACTGTCACGTTGATTTCTAACTATTTCGACGCCTTCTCTGGCCAAATTATTGGCAATCACCTGGTATTCACTCTCTTTCTGCCCGGCCGCATTGGAGAAACTCAAAGCTAAAATAGTTGAAACGGCCATGATTAAAATGCCGATCGAAAAAATCATTTCAAGCATGCCCTGACCTCTTTGTCTTAAAATATTTTTCATAAATAACCCGTGCTGACTAATCCGGAGATTAAAGAAATATAAAAATAAGCGCGTTTCTTGGTACTATTTTGCTCAAAAATCCCACCAATAAATTTATAACCCTGAGCGCTGGTATAGGCCGAGTAGTTAGCAATAACTTGGCCAGAAAGATTAAAACCAATTTCCACAAAATCACCCGAGGCGCTAAATTTAATATTTTTCCACTGCTTCTGGCAAGGCAGGCCGGTATTGGCGTCAATGGCCAAACTGTCTAACCCGCAAAATTGGACGAATTTGCCGTCGCTGAAATCCTGAATGCCATTGGGAATTAAATTAGCACTTAGATACCGCGAAGCATTGGACGAAGTAAAAGCGGTAAATGCCGAAGCTAAAGCTGAACGATTTTGATGTAAAAAATCAAAATGGATTAAATATCCGCCAGTCGGGTAATCGCCTGAAGTATCTTCTATCTTGCCCGCAGAACTCATGTTCCTCAAAGTTTTTAGCTGGGTGTTAATGATTTTCAAATTCGATTCCAATTCATTGCTTCTCTGGCCGGTTCTAAAACTGGCCAATACCACCAAAAGCATGACGGCAATAATCGAAATCGAAACCAACAGTTCAATTAAGGTAAAACCAGCGGCCAAATTGTTATTTTTTAATTTTGTCTTAAGCATCAATAGAGTAGATTGAGATACCAATTAAGGATTAATTGCCCATAAAGCATGGCCACCAGCGTCGAAAAAGTTAAAAATGGTCCAAACGGTACTTCTGATTTCATGGCCTTTTTTTTCAAACCTATAGCCACTAAACCATAAATGGCTCCAACTACATAAGCCACTAACAGAGCCACAAGCAGATAAGGCCAGCCCAGCATTACTCCCATTAAGGCACCTAATCTAATATCACCATCGCCGACCCAACGGCCACGCGAAACATAATATTGAAAAGCAAAAAATCCGCCACCAAGCAACCCACCCAAAAGAAGGTTTAAAATATTCTGACCCAATAACAAATTTAGAATTAGCGCCAAAAGTATAGCCGGTAAACTAATAGTATCCAGGATTAAATAATATTTAAGATCATAAATAAATATTACCTCCAGAATGCCGCAAAAAATAAAATAAACCAAGGTTTGCCCAGTCAAGCCAAAGCGCAAATAGATTAGCCAAAAAACCAAACCGGTTACCAACTCAACCAATGGATACTGCCAGGAAATCTTTTTCTTACATTGCCGACAATTTCCGGCCAAAAGAATAAAACTCAAAAGCGGAATATTATCAAACCAAGCGATAATTTTTTTACAATAGGGACAAAAAGACCGGCCGGACAAAAACGACTTTTTTATATTTAGACGATAAACAATCACATTCAAAAAACTGCCTATCGCCAAACCAAAAAGAAAAATAATAAAACCAATCATACCTTAATTATGCCAAATTTTCCAAAATTATACAAATAAAACACACTTCTTTTGGAAGTGGTGTTTCTTACAGTTTTAAGCAGTATTTAGAATGGAACCTGAGTCGTAATTGCCCCGTTAGGTTGAATAAAATTAAATCCTTGATTATATTGGCTAACCCCCTTCTCTAAATAAAAACGCAGGAAGTAATTATTACGGTTAAGGCTCGGCCGATACATGTAGCGCAGATTGGAATCATTTCGCTTAGGATCTTTGGGAACCGAACCCATATAAGGCTTCGAACAGCCCGCGGTTGTCCAACCATCAGCGTTTAAGCACTTTCGATCGCTGGCCTCACCCAGTTCAGTTTTATTCCAGGAACCGCCCGGATAAACTTTTTGATCATTAAAGTATAATTCCAAAGCAGTCTGGATTGCTTTAATCTCTGAAATTCGTTTTGTGTCCACGGCTTTAATTCGGCTATTATTTACGGCCGCCAATGTCATCATTGAAATAAAACCAATAATGGCAATTACCACCATCAATTCAATTAGCGTAAAACCGCCTCTTTCTTTTATCCTAAACATAATGTTTAAATTATAACATTTATTTACGTTGCCAACAAGAATTATTTATTATAGTTTTTCCATTCAAATCGATAATTTAAAAAATTGCGATATTCGTGGCTGAATGGCAGCGGATCCAGGGTAAAAGCTTTAATCAAATTAGTTTCAGCTAGTTTATTGTCACCTTGAGTCAGAAAAAAATGAGCCAAACCGTAATAATAATGCGCCGCCAGGCCGCGATCCGTCAAATCACTGCTTTGATTTATTTGGTCAATACTTCTCAGCGGATAAAGCTGGCCAGAAAAATTTTGTTTTTTGGCTTCGGCCAAACTGGAAAAAATTTTGAAAGCATAACTATTGGACAGGCTAAAAACTTTTTGCGTGGTATCACTTTGAGTAATGGCAAAATTCGTATAAACCGGACGATTGTTAGCATTGGCCAAAACAATGTCTAATAATTTCTTACGACGTTCATCAAAGTTTGATCGAAAATAATCATCGGGCAGGGTAATCTTTAAATCTTTTCTAAAAAAATTCTGCTCCGAGACAATAGTCACATCCGGTCGCAAATGTTCAACTGTCTTAAAGTATGCCAGATCAAATATTTCAGTATCTCCTTGCAGGGTAAAATCATAGGCGAAATAATAAATGCTATTTGGCTCTAAGCTATTCAAAATATTTTTAGCGTAATCGTATCCCAACCAGTAGCGGCTTTGATCAACCTTTTGATAATTCATCAGCAAAAAATTAACCGGTAAAGAAATCAGCGTCAAATAAAAAAATATTTTAATGACAGCTAATAATTTTTTTCTGTCAGCCAAAGTCTTGAGAAAAAAATCATACGCGTAAGCTAAAGCCAAACCCAACCAGATCATTAAAACCAAATAAGCCGGCAAATAATAAACCCGATAAACATAATCAATCATTTCTCCCCAACCAAAGCTTCTGAGATAAATAATTCCTAGACTATTAAGCAAAAAAATGCCGGCCGTCAAAATCAAATATTCCTTGCCCTTTTTCCAAGCCAGGCCGATACCAAAGATTGCCAAGAATAAAGTAGGCAGAAAAAACTGGTAACTCAAGCCGGCGATAAAAGAAATGGTCAAACCAATCTTGCCCAACTCCGAAGCAAATGGGGCAAAATCCCCATATTGTTTGCGCGAAATCGTATACCAAAATTCCTGCCAATTAGTCACCGGCGCCCAAACAAACGCGTCTTGACTACCGCCGCGCCAGAAAAGGTATAAATAAACCGACAAACCCAACAAAAATAAAGAAAACATTTTTAATATTTTGACCGGATTTTTCAGGATACTTTTATCTACCAAAATAATAAAAGTAGCGTAAATCGGCGCTAAAAGTATGGACATAGTATGGTTAGTTAACGACAACCCATACAAGATTGAGAACCAATACAAATATTTATCCTGTCTTTTTTCCCGCCAACAGCAAAGAATATAAATTAGACAAGCGACAAAAAATGAATTTAGCGGATAAAATTTCGCAATCAAGCATTGCGACCAAAAAGTCTGACTAAAAGCCAAAATTAAAGCGCAAATTAATGAAATTAATTTATTCTTTGTAAGTTTTTCAATGATCAAATATAATACGGCGCAAGTTAAAGAACCAAAAACCGCCGAGACCAAATTTATTTTCCAGGCGATCATCCCCACGGGCAAAAAGGTAAAAAGATGACCAATAATCACCCAGAGCGGGTAACCGGAAGGATGAGCAATGCCTAAAGTATAAGCGGCCGATACCAATTCACCCGTATCTTCTTTGTTAATTGACGGCGCCAAGGTGAATAAATAAACCGTGCCAATAACCAAAAAGATTAGGCAAAACAACAAATAATTTAAACGGATTTTTTTGGAGAGAAATTTTTTCAACATAAATTTAGAGCTAGCTCGAAGATCTTTTTGCTTTAAACCAATAAATTAAAGCCACAACAAAATATCCAAGCAAGACGATTAACGTAACCAAAGAAATAATCGCGCCCCAAAAAAAACTTTTTGGCCGGAATTTAAAAATTACTTCGTGGCTACCGGCCGTTAAGGCCACGACCGAAAACGCGGAATTGGCTCGAATAATTTCCGATGGCCGGCCATCCACTTCGGCTTGCCAACCCGGATAAAGAGTTTGGCTTAAAAATAAATAGCCTGGCTGCGACAATTGGGTCTTAATTTCAATTTCATCTGAAGATAAATTTTTTATCTGAGTTTGGCTGGAAACGACCTCATGCTCCGACGGCAATAGATCTTTGCCGTCGTCTAACAAAATTTCTTGGTCAAAATCAATCAGGCCTCGAACCAGCCTCTCGTTGGCTAAATTGATCTTTTTTTCCACTTTAGCTTTAAAAACAACATACGCCCGCGGCTGAACAAAACCATTTTGGTAAATTTTGAGCCCGGGCAAAAAAGTTTGTTTCACTTCTTTAACCAGATTCAGGTTATCATTTTTTAATTCATAAAAAGACAATAGATATTTAATATTTTGCATTCCGGCCATTTTTAAATAATTGTCTGTAACTTTCAAATAATGCCCGTCATTTTGTACCGTTATTTCCTGGTTCCCCCGGCGCCAAAGACTGGCCAAATGACTTTCAAGCTGACCGCCCTCCTGCCAAGCTCGATCGTCAGCTTGGGACAAATTATAAAATACATTCAAGTTAGGCTGAATCAATTCTTTATGTTCATTGATCAGGGTCAATCGATCCAACCAGCCACCGGACAAAAGATTGGCCTCCGACCAAGAGCCCGACCATTGAATGCTTTGATAACGAAAAATGCTTTTGTCTTGCTGTAAATATTTAACAGTAGACCCCGGAGAAAAATATTGATAAGGCATAGCGCCCAGATAATTGACCGCGGTTAAATAAAGCTCCAGAATCAAAACCAAAATCATAATTGCCGGTACGCCCCAAAAAAGTGATTTCGATCGGTTAAGATATTTGAATTTTTCCTTTAAAATTTTTAATCTGCTTAATATGTAGTCAAACCCCAAACCACCTAAACAAGTCAAAACTAAAATAGCCAAAAGCAAAAATCTTTGGGGAAAACGAAACACTTTAAGCCCAGGCAATAAAATCCAAGCCCAAGCATAAAACCAATTATACTTGCCTAAAATAAAAAATAAAGAAAACAGCAAAAGAATTAGAAAAATTTTAATTTCCAATTTATTTTTTCTTAAAAATATCACAGCCGCCACTGCTAAAATCAAGGTTAAACATCCGGCATAAAAACTATTCTCCCAAAAGATACAAAATGAATACTGCTGCTCCACCATCCCTTTGGCGGGATTGGCGAATAGATAGGGATTAATTACGGTCGCCAAATATTTCGGCGGAAACAAATTGATCGTTGAAGCTTCATAGCCCAGCCACTGGCTGCGATCTGACAAGCGGCTAAGCTCCCAGGTTGGTAAAAATTGGATCGCCCCCAAACCAAAAACGATAACCCCCAATACCGCCCAGGGCAACAATATTTTTTTGATTATATCTAAAAAATTAATCAGTTTAAATTTACCCGTCAAAAAAATAATTTTGAGTAAAAAATAAATAAAACACGATAAAATGCAAATATAGCTAATTTGCGGATGCCCCGCGAAAAATTGGATGACAAAAACCAGACCTAAACCCACCAGCCAATTATTTTTGTTTTTCGCGGCAAAATATTTTTCTATTAAATAAAATTGTAAGGGCAGCCAAATAGCGGCATTGATTAAATTCAGATGTTTAATGCGAAAAATAAAAAAACCGCTAAAAGCAAAAGCCAAGGCAGCCAAAAACGAACCGGCCCGGCTGATTTTTAAAATTCGGCAATAGGCGTAGGTAAAAATTGCCGCCAAAAAAAAGTTGATAAATAAATCAAAATTAACGGCCGGGCCGAAAGGCAAAAAAACAAAAATTAAATTCAAGGGATAAAAAACTCCGGCCTGACCCTCAGCCAACAAAGGAAAACCGTCAGAAAGCAATTGCGTCCAAAGCGGAAATTTGGCTTGAGCCAAAGACTGCGCGGACAAATACCGTAGGGGCAAATTTAATTCCGTTAAATCACTCCCGGAAAAGTCCCCGGCATAAAAAAAACTTTGATTAACCAAATTTGGCAAAAAAAATAAAAAAACCAACAAAAATATGGCAAAAACCGGCCAAAATCTCCTTAATAATTCTATTTTCATAAAAATATTATAGCACTATTTTTTTAAAAAAACGAGCGAACTAAAACAAAAAAGAGGCCGATTAGCATCGCCTCTTCTTTGTTGAGCTCAACAGTATGCAAAATTATTGAATACCATCCTGGTTAGCCGTTAATACTGTATTGGGTAGCAAAGTACCAACCTGAGTTTCCAAGATAAAAGTTAAATTGTAGGCGTTAGTGTCACTGCTGGTGTAAGTATAGGCTCCGGATCCTGGTGTTGGATTGGCTGGCACTGAACCCATATAAGTCGTCGCGGCAGTACCACAACCACCGGCTGAAGTGAAGCCGCCGGCAGTCAATGAAGCGCCCTTGCATAAAACCTTAGTGGCCGTCTCACCTAAAACAATACCGGCCGTAGCCGCCGGATAACCATTGGCATCATTATAAAGTAATTCCAAAGCAGTTTGAACCTGTTTAATATCAGCTACGCGCTTGGCGTCTCTGGCCTTTTGACGGGCAGAATTCAAAGCCACCACCGCTAAAGTTGATAAAATACCAATAATAGCAATAACCACCAACAACTCAATCAAGGTAAAACCTCTTAATTTTTTATTCATTTCTTTCACCCCCTTTCAAGGTCGGACTGACATAATTTGAATCAATCCAATATTTTTTATTATTAATAATTATACCACAAAAAAAGATTTAAAAAAACTTTTTAAAAACCCAAAACTTCCCGAGCGCCGCCTTCTTCGAGATTGAAAGTAATTAAAAATTCACTGCCGTTACTGTTGTAGCCGTAAACATATGGGTCTTTGTTCGAAGGATCCTTAGGTACGGAACGCATATAAACTCGGCCGCCCGAAGTACCATTTAAACCGTCGTTAACAATCGGCCAATTAGCCACGGCATGCTGCGTATCCATGTCCGCAATGGGAAATTCATTGTGATCGTCGAAGTAAAGATAAAGAGCCAGCTGCAACTGCGAGACGTCTGAAAGACGCCGAGCATCCCGGGATTTAACCCGAGCGACATTTAAAGAAACCGTAGAGAGGGTGGCTAAAATTCCGATAATGGCAATGACCACCAATAATTCCACCAGGGTAAAACCACGACGATTAATCATAATTTTTTATTACATGTTTAAAGCTAAATTATACATGGGTAGCAATATCGCGGCGACCAATCCGCCTACGGCCACGCCAAGCAAAATCATAATGACCGGTTCAAGCAAAGATACTAAATTGGTAACTTTATTATCTACCTCGCGCGTATAAAAATTCGCGATTTTGTCCAGGATCTCTTCGAGTCGTCCGGTTTTTTCTCCCAAATTAAGCATCTGAGAAACCATCGGCGGGACATAACTGCTTTTAAGCAAGGCGGTGGCGATCGGATTACCGTCTTCAACTTCGTCGGAAGTTTCTTGAATAATTTCTTTGTAAATCGTATTGCCGACCACTTCCGAAACCACTTCCAAACTTTTAGTTAAAGCCACACCACCGGTCATTAAAGTATTTAGACTGCGGGCAAAGCGCACAATCACAATCTCCTGATTCAACGGACCAAAAATCGGCACTTTCAGAATCAGCATATCCCAAATTCTCCGCCCGGATTCAGTTGATAGGGCGAAACGAAAACCGACAATCAGCAAGACACCCACCACAATTAAACCCAAATAATAGCTGGATAAAAAATTGGAAGTGGCAATAAGAATTCGCGTCGTCAAAGGCAGAGCCGTACCCGATTCAATCAAGACCGCGGTTAATTTGGGCAGCACGGAAACCATCATTACCGCGCCAACGACGAACAAGCCGGCCACAATAAAAATCGGGTAGATCATGGCCCCGCGAATTTTTGAAGACAAATCGTAATCTTTTTCTTGCTGATCCGCCAGATACTGCAAAACTTCGTCCAACTTACCCGAAGTCTCACCAGCGCGAATAATATTAATAAAAAAATTGCTGAAAACTTCAGGATGGCGGCTCAAAGCGGCCGAAAGCGTGGCGCCTCCCTCGACATCATCACCAATTTCCGAAATAATTGATTTCAACACTTTACTTTCAGTTTGATTAACCAAAATTTTCAAACCCTGAACCAAAGGAATGGTTGCCGAAATAATCACAGAAAGCTGTCGAGAAAAAATTACTAGATCCTTTGATTTAACCCGATTAAAAATTTTTAGGGACTGGCCGATTAAACTTCTTTTTTCTTCGGTTAAAGAAAGAATGGTATAATTTCGGTCTTCTAAAAGCTCAGCCGCCACTTCGGCCGAAGCGGCCTGAATCATTCCTTCAATATTTTGATTGTCTTGGTTGGTCGCTTTATAACGAAAGTAAGGCATAATATTTTCCTACGCTTTTTCCGGCTAGCATCAAAGTGACTTCTTATTTTATTCTAGACAAAAACGTATTTGACTGAATAGTTGATAAAAATTATTCTCCCAATAGTTCTTTAATTTTTTTCACCACTTCCGAAGGCATAAAATGGGCTTTGATCAAATAATCTTTGGCGCCCAGAACCAAACCTTTTTTCACTTCATCCTTTTGACTCAGATTGGTCAAAAGAATAACGGGTAAATTCTTGATATTTTTATCATCCTTAATGGCTTTCAAAATTTCGAAACCATCCATCTTGGGCAAAATAATATCAAGCAAAACCAAATCAGGCTTCTTTTCTTTTATCATCTTCAGCCCCTTTTCTCCATCAGCGGCTAAAGCGACTTCGTACCCCTCCAAACCGAGCTTCGTGCCGTAGAGTTCGGCCAAAAATTCGTCATCTTCGACGAGTAAAATCAATTTTTTTGTCGCCATAGAATATGAGTTTATTAATCTAATTTAATAAATAAATTACAATTGAGCTACCCGCATCACTTCGTCCAAGGTCGTAGCCCCCTGTAGCGCCTTAACCAAACAGTCTTGGGTCAAGGTGATATAATCTTGTTTTTTCAAAGCCTGATTGAACGCCGAGGAATTTTTAAAACCGCCACTGATTAATTCGCTAATTTCACTGTCAACAATAATAATTTCTACCACCGCCGTTCGACCCTGGTAACCGATGCCACCGCATCGCGCGCAGCCTTCACCTTTATAAAAAACTAATTTCTTTAAATTTATTCCAGTCAAATATTTTTCCGGAATAGCCGTTAATTGTTCCTTAACTCTGGCCAAAAGCGGCGCCGGAATCGTAGTTTCTTTGATGCAATCCGGACAAATCTTGCGCGCCAAACGCTGAGCAATAACCAAATTTAAAACCGAGGACAATAAAAACGGTTCCGCGCCCAAATCAATCAGCCGGGGAATCGCACCCACTGCGCTATTAGTATGCAAAGTTGATAAAATCATGTGACCGGTCAAACTGGCATGAACCACTAATTCCGTGGTTTCCCTATCACGAATTTCGCCCACCATAACAATGTTCGGATCTTGGCGCAAAATCGCTCGTAAACCCGTGGCAAAGGAGTAACCAATTTCCGGATTGATTTGGGACTGATTAACACCATTGATGTAATATTCAATGGGGTCTTCCAGGGTAACAATATTGGATCCCTCTTGATTAAGCATGGTTAAAATCGTATAAAGAGTGCTGGTTTTGCCTGATCCGGTCGGACCAGTCAAAAGTGTGAGACCATGTGGCCGTTTAATCGCCTTCTCCACCATTTCAATATGAATCGGATTAAAGCCCAAAGTTGCCAAAGCCGGTACCTGCTCGCCGGTTTCTAAAATTCTTAAAACCACTTTTTCTCCTTCGAAAAGCGGCAAGGTCGAAACGCGAAAATCAACTTCTTTGCCTTCAATAGTCAAACGAATTCTACCATCCTGAGGTTTTCTGGTCTCATCCAGTTTCAAATTTGCCAAAACTTTGATTCTGGCCACAATCGCCGCATGAGTATACTTCGGCAGAATTAATGAAGTTCTTAGGATGCCATCAATGCGATAACGGACTTTACTGTCTTTGAGGGTTGGTTCAATATGAATATCGGAGGCGCGGCCAGCTAAGGCGTGACGAATAATTACCAAGACCATTTTAGAAATCGGCGCGCTTTTGATTACCGCTTCCATTTTTTCCATGTCTTCCGATTTGGCCGCGCCGGTAATGACCGTTTCCGACATACCCTCTAACGCTTCTTTGGCTTCCTCGGCTAAAATTTGATATTGATCAAAAACCGCTTTAAAACTTTCTGGGGAAATAACAAAAAATTTTGCTTCTAAATTTGATTTTTGAGATAAAAATTCAACCGCTTCCACGGCCTTAAAATTTTGCGGATCAACCAAACCAACCGACAAATTATTTTCCACCTTATCAAAGGCCACCATTTTGTAATTTTCCGCCACTTCCTGAGGAATCAAATTCAAAACCGCCTTATTGACTTGCTTACCTCGCAAATCAATGTAACCAAAATTTAAAATTTTGCTTTTTACTTCCGCCAACTGCTCACTGTTAACCAAATTATTTTTAAGCAATAAATCATCAAGTCCGGATTTTCCCCGGCCAGTTTGCTTTTTCAAATCTTCGGCCGCCTCGGCGGTCAAAAATTTGTTGGCAATAAGCTGATCTAAAATTTGTTGATCTTGAGCCGTCATTAGTTTTAAGGTTTAGTAGAAGTTGATACGGAATTATAATTGATGGGTGAAAATGGATTCGACCGGCCCAGCTGATTAATCACCAACGGCTTGTCACTGGCCATCTTTAAATTTTGATAAGGCGCGCGATGAATAAAATCATCCGTAAACATTAATTCGCTTGACGGTACGGTTAAATTTTCCACCGGAGATTCCATGGAATCAGATGGTTCACTGGGAACAACAAACATGCCGGCAATAAAACTCTCGTAGAGCAAATAGAGGCTGCCTAAAACCAAAACAGTGATTATTACGATATAAATAATCAAACGGCTTTTGCTAAGTTTTTTTTGCATCAACATATAGTAGAGCCTATTGACTTAGGTAGTAGGTAATAAGATTGATCGCATAATTTGGCGAATTGGGAGTAAAATAGACGGCTTGAATATCAAACAACCTTAAATTATTCTCCAAGGCCGCCAAAAAATTCTTCAATTCTCCATAGCTGCCCTGACCGGTACCGACTAAATTTAAGCTGACATTAAGTTTTTTGACCCGAGTTAATATTTGGTCAGTTCCAGCGCTCTCTGAATTCTCCGTCTGAGCCGGCGCCGTCTCGCTGAAACTAATATTCGATAAAGCCAGCTTGTTCTGAGTCGCTAATTCCTGAAATTGCACAAAGAGTCCGGCGATATCAGAATTATTTGGCAAAGTGATTTTTAATCGGCTGATTTCTTCTTGGTTAATCTGATGAAATCTTGAAGAAATATCCTTAAGCTGGGTCAAATAGCTTTGACGCTTATTTTTTTCCGATTGTAAATAAGTAATATTGTCATTACTATTGGCCGCAATGGCTTGATATTTCGGTTTTAAGACGATAAAATAGGCCAAAACAAAAATTAAAACCACCAAGCCAACCGTCAGCAACGTGTTGTAATTAATAAAAGTCAGCAGCAATTTTGACTTTGAACTTAATTTTTCTTCTTTTTTATCCGCCATATTATTTTATTGGATTGGAAAAAACCGAAGGTAAAAATTCTAAATTTATATTAAACGTTACGCCATTATATTTTCCTGACTGATCGACTACGGCCGCCGCCGAATCGATGCGAACGCTTTTAACAAAATCCGTCGCCTGCTTGAAAGCTAAAAGCTGTCTGGCCGCCGAAGTATAGTCCTGACCCATGGCGGTAATGACTAATTTCTCCTGACCAGCCATGGAAAAATTAGTGTAATAAACATCACTGGCGGTATACTTTTCCAGCAAAGAAAAGAATTTTGTCCAGTAGATATGGCTATTCAAAAGTTCATTGATAATTTTTAAATTCTGCTGCAACTGCTGAGCGGAAATTTCATCATCTTTGTACTGCGAAATTTGCGAATCCAATAAAATAATATCGTCTTTAACGGTTTGAATCTGCCTGGCCACTATAATTTGATACCAAGTTAGCCCCAAATAGGCAAAAGCCACGCCCAGTAAAGCTAAAAATCCAAAGCCAAAAAAAACCAAGGCTTTCTTGGAAAAATCAAGTTCCTGGTGCTTGGCTAATTCCTGAGGAATTAAATTAACATCCAAAAACATCATTTTTTCTTCCTTGGCCGGCTTGGTCTTACCTGATTTGGAATCGTCAGCTGCGACTTTCAAAGATTTTATAGTTGGCGCCTTGGCCTTCAAACCGAATAACCGGCTAAAACTAAATTTCCTTTTTGGTTTTTTTTCAATTAATTTAACGGGTGGTAAATTAATTTTAGACAATTCGGGTTTCTTATCTTCTTTTTTGCCGCCAGACAATGTTTTGAAATTAAAATCCATCCCTTCTTTAACCTCAGGTTTAAATTCCACGCTCTTAATTTTTGGCGGTCCAGCCGACAAAAACGTGTCATTTTTAATTTCTAGAGCTTGAGGCTTAACTGATTTTTCATCAATTCTAAAACCATTTTTTGATGGTTCAGAGGGCAAGGGCTTTTGAGCAGAATTTTTTTTCTTTTTTTTGTCGAAAAAACGCGACCACCATGAAGGTTTTTCCATCTTTATCGGTTTTTCCTTGACCGGTTCAGAATATTTAATATCAAAACCTTTCGACGGTTTTTTATTAGTCGAATTAATCTCCCGGTTTTCTTTTTGCCTTAAATCATCAGGCAGCAAATTAATATCCGGCATAGAAAATAATTAATTACTCAATATCTCGCATAGCCAAACCCACGGCCACGGAGAATCTTGAACCGATATTATCT
>Ga0172381_10004560_pt1 | contig 14300 bp, 22 predicted proteins | sample Leawel6488metaG_FD_119754 | JGI IMG/M metagenome (GOLD analysis project Ga0172381, IMG submission 119754) | Leachate microbial communities from a municipal landfill in Southern Ontario, Canada - Leachate well 64-88 metaG | ecosystem: Engineered > Solid waste > Landfill > Unclassified | place... | reverse complement strand
TTTCTCTCATCATCTCAATATAAACATAATTTATATTGTTTACAACATCCGGATATGTATTTTTGACAACATTGCATACACCAACACCGGATATATCAAAACCCTGATTATCTTTACTAACCGCTTTAACTACAAGTAATCCTTCCGCTGCCAAGAATGCTGCCTTATCACCATTGCATATCATTCCATTATCAAGCAGTCCACCATCAGGATTGGTTACTACAAGAACCGTTCCATATTCAGTAGGAACTTGTATTGTTTCTCCAAACTGCGGTTTAACCCGTATCGTATGGTATACCTTTGTTCCTTTAATCAGTGGTCCTTTAAAATCCATTACGTTTGGAGTATGAACTTTATCATACACATGTGTAGTCGGATTTAATACCCAGGCATCGGTTCCATAATCTTTTGACCATTCGAGTTCTGAACCAGTAATCCTCTCATCTCTTACCAAGGATCCCTTTCCTTCACGGGTCCAAGGAGCCATTGAAATGTAACCGGGATGCACATAAGTATCACAGGCACATCCTATGCCATTAAAATTCCCACGGTAATTTATCCACTTGCTGTATGCAGAATAACGGTTTTTATTATATATTTTTTCGATATGACCCTGTTCTGGTATGAAATTCCCATGTAGATCTATTCCACTCTGAACATCTATCACATATCTTTCACCGACTATCAGATATGCAGGAGCACCATCAAAATGACACAATCCATCAGCAGGACTCATATCTCTCATAGTAGCACCAGATGAGTCTACTATAACCGGCATATCCATTTTTATCTCATATTTAGTATCAAGATAGTCGTAATATATGAACCCAGTTCCAATTATAGCCCCATCAGTAGTTTTCCCCTTACATGCATCAGGACCAAGAGGAATGGAAAGATTAAACGATTTGCTACCAAATACTTTGTCGGATCCAAATTCTACATGCCCAACACCTTTGTATTCAAATGGATGCAATCCATTATTTGTCCATTCCTGGATATAATTGATTATGAATTCACGGGTAACGTATTTGGTGCAATTTGATGTGCAAGCGATACTGTAATCAGAATTGCGGGTAATACCACTTGGATGGACATGAACAATTCTAAAAATGTTGTGATATAAATCAGCCATAATAAGCACCACAATCAATTATGGCGTTTGCAATCTTATTATTGGCGAGATCGAACCTACTGTATTCATCGGTTTTTATTCCATTGGTAAAGGTTCCTTTGTCTCCATCACTGAATACTACATGATTTACCCGGGACGATTGGACCAGTGGAACACGTAAAAACAGATTCTCATTTTGTGTAACCAACGAAAATATATTTCTGTTTACGAGTTGTCCAGTTGAATCAACTACAAATACATCTGCTTCTTTAACATCTGTAGCAGTTACATCACTTAAATCTACAAATGCTGAAGCACCACCACTACCACCACTGCTTATTACAAATGCAGTTCCATTCCAGTAATACACCTTTTTATCTTGGATGCTGTAAAATGATATGCCAGGTTTCGCATCGGTGATAACCCATGCACCATTTACCCGTTCAATGATCTGACCACGTATCAGTTCATCTTCTGCAAGTTGTGATATGGCATATCTACTACCGTTTGATGGATTTGATGGATATTCGACTACAATATCGTTTACTGGATTTTTCCAAACAAATGCATCCACCATCCCTTTTGTAGCAGCATCTGTAGGAAGGATCGGTTCTCCTACATCAGTAATCCTTTTTCCATCTGCATCGAGACTCGATCCGTCCTTTCTTAAATACAGGTTGTCATGATTGTGATTAACGTCAAATACAGGCAAATCACCAGGAACAAAAAATTCTCCCTGTTTGACAAATACTTGCCCATTTTGCATGTTTCCAACATTAACATCTTGTAATTTGCGCAGATAATCATGCGGAACATTTCCAATTTCATCATCTACACCATCATAGTAATTGTGCAAATCTACATTTTCATGACGTTGTGTAGTCAGATACTGTGTATGATCGTCTGCATCGAGATTTTGTATCTCATTATGGGAAATGGTCCCATTAGTCCATTTATATCCGTTATACTTAAAGAACTGTCCATTTTGTGGATCTATTATCTGAACATCGGTATGACTATTCAGTGATTTTGCCCCACCTTCAAGAAGACCGTTATGTAGCAATAAGTGTCTTACCTGATCAAGATACTGCGGGTGATCGTCTTCGTATAGTCCTTCTAATTGATCGTGATGCAATCTCTCATCATTTAATGCAAACAGTATATTCGCACCAAATGTTGGATCGTTTTTTGTAAGACTTATCGATAACAAACTATTTTTCGATCTGAAAAGTAGTGATTCGATTTCTTCAATGTCTATTTCTGTAAATCCATCATTGATTTTCATTTCCTACCCTCTTATAATACAGAAATGGTATTCTGTTCTCTGCAATTGAACCGGTAAGGTCTTCTATAGCCTTTGATACATTATTGTCTGCTTTTAAAGGACCAACTGTAGCAGAATCTGGCAATAAACCCGCAAGTTTCAATTTGGTAACTACAAGTTTCAGCGTTTTATTGTAGTGATGATTATAGTTATCACCGGTATCAATTTCCGCTACATCAAGCAATGTCTGTATATCTGCATCGGATATAAGACCTGACGGCAAAACTGCCTTTATTTCTGCTACAGTTGCCAACATGTAATGTCCTCAAAAAATGTTTAGAGTTTTGTAAAGTGCTGGATTGTCTTTGGCTGATAGACAACAGGCACAATCGACTCATAAATCCTTCCCCAAAGATCCTTTGATTTCTGGAGAATTTCAGTTTCAACCGTCATATCCTGTGCAATGATAAGTTCATACTGTGAATTTGACTTTCCACCAGTGAACATTCCATGACCAGCAGGAATCCAGTTGGTAACCTTTACACTACTTACCAGTTTCTCTACCATTTCAAGCTCAGACTTTCCACCGGTCCACAGTGAAATTCCAAGTTGGGTCCACTGCTGCGGGTTGATAGTCCACTCAAAAGGTCCATAGATTTCATTGGCCATTGCATTTTCAATTGCAACAGCAGTTGCCTTTGCAAAGTTACCAGGGGTCGCTGCATCGTATGAATCGGTAACTTCAATTCCTGCAGAATTCAGAAGCCCTTTGATCTCATATGACTTTCCATCACGGGAATACCCATTAATGACCATCTGGTTTTCAATATTGGTAACCTGGTAAGATGCTGCATTGGAATTTGTAGTCGTAATTGGATAACCACCACGGGTAGCAGACGCAAGATCTCTTCGGCCGACACGGAATTCTTTCTGAATCAGAGGAATTGCAATGTGCCCTCTGTCGTATCCTACGGTATCTTCTGCAAGGTCAATGAACTGGTAACTGACCAATGCCTCAGACATCTCTTCGGTCTTATCGTATGACCATTGCTGAACTCCTATACCACCGATAGGACCGGTTACCGGGAGCATACCCCGGCAGATATTCTGCTTTCTTGCTTCGCTGATGGCACCGGATCTGATTGCCCGATACCATTCAATTGGAACTTTATTTGGCATTTTAACCTCAAATCATAGCCAGAACTGGAATTCTCTTAACTTCTGCAGTTGCATCCGTGGTTTCCTGGCATCTGGCAACTGGTATAATGCCCTCTGCTTCAACTGAAAGCAGAATGTAACCTGCAACAGTGTGATTGCTGGTCGTATACGAAAGCCGCATGGTCGCATTAGGGATCACATACGGAATGACATTCGTGAAATACACTGCAGTGTCATCAGCCGATTTGATGGTTGATCCCTTGAGCATTGCACCAACAGTAAACGATGCGGCAGCAGCAGCATCAATCACTGGTTTGATGTAACCTGCAGTTTCGAGACTCGTTCCTTTGAGGAATCCATCTGCATCCCCACCAGAAAGGCTTGAAAGGATACCAACATCGATAGTTGCCCCAGATGCTGCAGTAGTTACGAGAAGTCCTGCACCGGTAATACGAATACCCTGTGGAATGAGTAGTGCAGTATCAAATTCGGTTGCTTTCTTGGTAAACGGAATCGCAATTGTAATCCCTTCACGGCCAAAGTATCCCGGAATAACTTCTCCATTGCCCCATGAAAACAACTGCATACCCATTTTAGCATAAGCCCCACGGGTGAGGTGTAGCATCGGGAAAGTGTTTGCTCCCTGGAGAATAGGCACCGGAACATCTTCTCCGAATGCGGTATCAATCGTTTCAGGACGCATTGACCCATAATCCAGAGGCACGATTGGATTTGCAAGGTAAGACTGTTCAAACCCACAAATCCCAATTACTGGAAGAATACCATTTGAACGAACAACACCAAAGTCATCGGATCCATCGGCAGTTACCGGTGATATAATATGGCCAGGCTTAACTCCTGCTTCACGGGTAAATCCTTCAGTCCATGTAACCGATTCTACGGCACCGTAGATAATTTTCTTTGTCGATTTAACGATTGATGCATATGACATTAGTTCCACCCTCCTTTGCCATCAGGGATACCCACAGTGAGTTTTCGCGTGTCATCAATGAACTCATCAGGAATAGACTGATACATCGGTTCTGGGACCGCTACAGATGCACTCACCGTCTCAAGAATTGCAAGATCTGCAATAACCATTGCTGAAGTCTTTCCGGCAAAGAGAGTATCCTCAATTTTGATATTCTTGCTTGCTGCAAAGTTCTTGTAGTTTGCAACTGCTGCCTGTAGTGATGCTGCTTCCTGTGCCTCTGCAAGACGGGATGCTACAAGTTTATTGATATCGGCATCGGTCTTAATGGACCCCTTAATAGCCTCAATTTCGTCTTTTGATGCATACATAGGAGTTTCGTCCTTTTCCTCTGGTTTTACTGGAGGTTTCAGACTTGCTACAAGATCTGCAATATCCTTCGTCTGCTTCTTTACAAGGTCGGTAAGATCGTTAATTTGCTTATCCTTCGAAGCAATCAGATCCCCGACTTCCTTTTTTATGGCCATCTCACTGTCCTCGATTTTTTTATCAAGGGATGCAATGAACGCTGCCTCTTCTTTATCATCTGCCATGATATCATCCTTTGAAAAGGAATTTGTCAATGTAAAACGCTTCGATGCTGCTACATTGAATGTTGCAGATTTCCACGCCGGATCAGCCACAAGAGTAAGACTTTTGTTTTTGTAATCAACAACAAAGCCATTATCCTGCTGATCCCCCTGTCCATATACAGACCATGCTTTGACTTTACCGGTTTTGACCATCGATTTGGCATTATCACTGTTGATTTTGGTCTTGGCGTTGATGTTTGTCCCATCATACCAAGCATCAATTACGGCGCCGATTTCATGAGGTTTCGATTCGGTTAAATCGCAACTATGTGCCATGTCAGGACAGAGCCGGACAACTGATTGCTTCAAGGATTTAATGGTGTTGGCAATTTCAGCGGAGGTAATACCCCATCCATTTGCATTTAGTTGTCCAACAGGCATTACGATGCCTTGAAGAATCATGTATATAAGTATATTGTCTCATATTAAATGATTGCCCCATGTATAGGGCACGAATCGCGTATTGTGGCACAAATAAAAAATATCGTATCGCGTATAGAAAACCATAAATATTAGTCAATCGTATGTAATTTGCATACTATGTTGGATATACGTCATGATAGGAACAAAAAACCACGATTTGTAGGAGTAGACATTGATACACCATTAGATTCAGAAAAAATACGCTTATTGATAAACATTTCATGTTTCGACGAAGCAATCAGAATGATCGATGAAAAACGTCAAGAATTTGTAGCAGAATGTGAAAGAATTGATAGTTTAAAGCCGGAAGAACTTGTAATCGTGTATCACACAAGTAAAATTGTAAAATGTTCACATAACAAGTACATGACTCGCGCAACGAAAAAAGTGACGTCATATCATGTGCTTTTGAAAGAACGTGCCACTGATCGCGTATTGGATTACTTTGATGGAATTGGAAAAAATGAAAAACCAGCCGTCCTTGAATATTTAAAAATGCTGAAAGAAAAATATCCCAATGTGGAGGTAAAATGATCGACCGTAGAGTAAGATTTATTGAAATGTATCTTGACAGCCTTGGATTCGAGTATAAATCAACCGGAAGTCCGTTCGAATATGTAACAGAGCCGTCAGCCAGGATCGTAGACAAATTATTGAATTTGAGAAAAAATGGCATAAATGCTGGCCGAAACCAGATCATGGGGGTCAGCACCGAAATGTTGTGTAATGAGCGTATGGTATTTTTGATTTTGCCTGATGATGATTCGGCAAATCTGAATTACGACACGTTAAGCACCGATGAACTGATCACATGGTTTACAAGCAGATACAACAGATTGAAAAGACACGGTGATATTGTAGTATCGGATGAAAACACAGATAATATCCCGGATATATTGAAGGATTTGTATGTAATGTCACGTAGCCCCACGGTTGTCAATGGGATCCCGGTGATGATCAAATCGATTATTACGATCACCAACCGTCTTGAGATATCACTATCAATTTACTAACGCAAACATTTTTCGTAGGAAAATGATGAAAGTTCTTGTAGCATGCGAATTTAGCCAAATCGTTACAAAAGCATTTAGAAATGCCGGACACGAAGCATATTCTTGCGATTTGCTCCCAACAGAAGGAAATCCAGACTGGCATTTTCAAGATGATGTGTTTAATGTTATAGAACGCGGTTGGGATCTTATGATTGCCCATCCACCATGCACATACTTATGTAGCAGTGGGCTGCATTGGAACAAAAGAAGACCTGAACGTGTTCAAATGACCGAAGATGCTTTGGATTTTGTAGCAAAACTATTGAATGCAGACATTGCAAGAATTTGCATTGAGAACCCCATAGGTTGCATTTCTACCAGGATCAGGAAACCTGACCAGATCATACAGCCGTGGATGTTTGGACACCCGGAAAGCAAGGCTACGTGCCTCTGGTTAAAGAATTTACCAATATTACAACCTACAAATATCTTAACACTGCCTGCTACAAAAAGGTGGAATAATCAAACTGCAAGTGGCCAGAGCAACGTGCCAGAATATAAAGACCGATGGAAAATAAAATCCAGAACTTATACGGGTATTGCTGATGCTTTTGCAAACCAATGGCATTTTCCGTAGCATTTCGCTACTGCAAAATGATCGGGTATAGATTCAAAGTAATGAAAATGCACACAACCATTAGCAATTTCGGCCACCATACCCCCCCTTTTCTGATTCCTGGCACGCTCGGCCCCGCTCTCATCCATTGCTCTCTCCACCATCGCGTATTACCCTAAGCCGCCGCCGCTATAGTAGTTTATACGAAACCTTTTATAATAGTAAGAACATAAACTATAGGGTAGATGTAACAGGTCATCTGGCTGGTGCCTGTTGCCTACAGTGGAGATAGAAACATGAGCAAAATAGAGATAGCAACAATAGAGGCCGAGTTAAAGCGCTTGGCTATATGGCATAATCAGAACAGACGTGCATTAGGTTTTCCCGATGATGAAACGAACGATCAGGCATGGAATAGGGGTTTTGGTTCTGGGTATGAATCCGGACGTATGGAACTTATAAAATCACTGATTGGCATGATTGCAATGCTAAAAATAAAGGAAGAGGCAGAGAATGAATAACTCCCTTAAATATCTCGTTTTACTATTGAGCGCAATTTTAGCACTCTTTTCATTTTCTATCAGTTATACTGCACTTGCAACACTTGCATTGATAAACGGGATTTATCCCGCTGAACTATTTCCCCTGATCATAGATGGTATCATTATATTAGCACTTGTATGGCGCCTGTATGGTAACGATACCGATATGGCACGATTAGTCATGGGATCCTATGTGGTCATGAGTATCGGCTTTAACGCCTTATCACATGGTAGTGTTGTATCTGCCCTTATGGCTGCAATAGCGCCCATATCCCTATACATTACAAGTGAGATATGCGCAAGTATGATCAACCAAAAGATCATACCAAAAAACAGAGATGAAAAAGGCAGATTCAAAAAGGTTGAATAATCATGGCTGAAAATACATTAAATGCTATTTTTTCCCTTGAACAACAAATTAAGGTAAAAAATGCAGAATTAAAGGCATTACAAGACGATATAAAGGCTATCACCGAACAGCATAATACCATGTTAAATAGTGCTATACTATCAGGTAAGACAGAAAACCGCTATTATATCGTTAAAAACAAAGTTGCCCGCAAAGGTGACAGGGAAATACAAATTGCCTTACTCAAAGAAAAATACCCTGATGTATATACCAAATGCCTAATAGAAGTCGTAAACATCAAAGACGCCCAAAAAGAACTCTCTGATAATGCTATCACAGAGATTAGCATCAAACACCCAGATAAAATTACATACTGGGTAGAAAAGAAGAACCAAACCCCTATAGTGGTAGCATGATGACTCTGATATATGACGGGTCACTCAAGACCAAAAAAGCCCTAAAAGAGTCTGGAATAGGAAAATACCTTCCATTTTATGACCCTTCGATATTTGGGCAAAAAAATCATCCTCTTGATGGCGATGCTATGGTATTAGACCACCCAAAAAGATCAAAATTCGCGCAAGTATGGACCGATGAAAATGGAATTTTGTTGAAGGTCAAATAATGTCATATGCCCTTTTTAACGGCCTTTGGATAACGGAACATCGCAAAAGTGGTAAAATGGATGGAAAGGATAGCATAATGTTATCTCATCCTTACTTTTGCAAAAACAGAACTTCTGGCATATGTGCAAAATGCTACTCAAAACGAATATCAGGATATAGGCCATGTTTGGCAACAAGACAGGATCAGAATACCAACGTACTGAAAAATAACAAATTTATGCCCTGTAAGTTGCATACAGTAGACAGTACGTTACGTTGGTCTTCAACCGGCGAAATATCCAACGATCAGATGTTCCGTAATATCTGTTCTATGGTTGATCACAATGATCATATATATCACCAAATATGGACAAAACAAGCGGGAATCCTGAAAAGAAATCAGGATATCATACCATACAACCTTACAATTGTATGGTCGGCAACAAAAATAAACGTCAAAAAACCGTTTATTCCCGATTTTGCTGATATTGGGTTCTTTGTTTACTCTTCAGAGGACAAGATACCCGGTAATATCACCCATAGATGTAAGGGCAAATGCAAAGACTGTGGTTTTTGCTACAAAATTGATTCCAAAGGCATAGTGGCCGAGGTTCTTAAATGATTGATGATTATATCATACTTTTGATTCTAATCATAATCGTAATTGTCCTAATAATTCTCTAATTTTTAAAAAGATGTTCAAAAATGGTTTATCAAACAAATAAAGAGGAAAGCGCAAATATCAGAAAAATGATGAAAGAAAAATACCCTGATTACAAATTAGGGCGGAATTCTCACGGCAAAGGGACCGCTTACGGATGGATACACTGTGATGTAATAATTCCTGACCGTATTAGTTCCGGATTGACAAAAGATCAAGTGTGGAACCTTGGAAAACCTGTATACAGGGATGTTCTGATAGCAACAAACAGACAAAACCTCAAAGATGACATTATGACCGACTATTTTGAGGTAAATACTCTATTTTCGATATGGACCCGGAAAGATTGGAATGAACGAACGGGAAAAAACATAAAGGACTGGTAAAAATGAAAACCATCCCTAATTTAGTCTACGAACAAATAAAAGAACAATACGGAATACCAGAAAAAATCCGTATTACATGTAAAGAGGATATTTTACAAATCAAAGCAGTTGCCGGTCTTTCCTCTAAAAAACAGGAACATCTTTTGGTGATATCCCTAAACGGCGCTGCAGAAGTGACAAAAGTCAAAACCATTACCATAGGACTCCTGAATCACTCTTTGGTTCATCCCAGAGAGGTATTTAGAGATGCAATCATAGATAATGCCCACAGTATTATAGTGGTCCATAATCATCCTTCGGGGAATTTAGAACCATCATCACAAGATATTGAAATTACCAAACAATTATCCCAATCTGGGGAAATAATAGGAATTAAAGTCTTAGATCACGTTATTATCTCAAAAAAAGGCATATGCAGCCTTCGGGAGTGTGGATATGTATGATCTGTGATGTCTGCAAAAAACAAATAGATCCTAAATACGGGTTCGTATATCACAGGAAAGAGAAAAAGGATGGAACATTATCAAGGAAAAAAACATACGAGCATATCAGATGCTCTGGAATAATCGATGATTAGAATAGGCACGAAAGTAAGAACGGTCTATCCATATCGTTTTTCTTATCCGGAAGGTGTGGTAATCCAATCACCCTTCTGTGATGTAAAAGGATGGAATAGAGTCTATGCGTGGGTAGAATGGAAAAACGGACATCACAGCGCCGTAGAAAAATGCAATCTCGTCAGATTGTAACTCTTTTTTAAATCGCAGTTTATTTTATCTTCCGATTATCCTAACGTGCCAGGTATACCTTTGAACTACATATCTGGATAGATTGGGATGCGATTCCGATTCTAAGATAGCAATGAACTGCGATTTGAAAACGGTCTGGAAATCTGCTGTTTTGGCCCCGCTGCCGCCGGGGATGAGTGGGATAATATCGCGTATAGGCAAGTAGATTCCCGTTTTAAATTGTGCAAAATTGTATGAGCCATAAATGAAAAAGCCCCATTGGAAAATATTTCAATCAGATTGTTACACAATCAGATCAGGTGGGGTATATTGCCACGCTATTGAGGGGTAAGGGTTGGGGTGGTGTGATTGATCGTCTCATGTAGCAGATTCAATGGTGGGGTCACTATGATTGCATCAAAAGATAAATTGTGCTAATGCAAAAAAAGTTGCGTTGTGGATCACACTGCTGTTTCATTGATCTTAGCTTAGATCTAAGCTTAGAGTTCATGTTTTGTAGTCGAGCGTGATGGTATTATATACTCAGTACTTACTTAGGTACATTATACCCTCTTGTAATGTGCAATATTGTTTGTATTAACGCAAAAAAAGTTTCATTGGCAGGACCTGCCTTATTGAATGTTGGTCTCAATATAATTACTTAGTATTAATGATATCTGAGATCTATCTAAGGCAAGTAAATGTTCGTTCGTGAAATCTACAAAATCAAGTTTTTTTGTTCGTAATCTTACTGCAAATTGTTTTCCCATCGCATTTACATATGATTGCTGCTTGGCATCAAGTGATTGGTAAAGTGATAACATGATTTTTTTGTGTTTTTCATCTTCAACACCTGGTGCTTCTAATATAACTGGTTTTCTTTCTTCCTTCGGATACAGAAAGTCTTCCATGTAGCGATGTGTAGCCCACTTCCAGTCCCTGTTTGCTTCGTCTACCTTCTTGAATCTGTAGCCATATTTGAACATATACTCTGCCCTGGTCCGGACACAATCCCAGCCAATCCTGTAGTATTCTTCTGCTGATACAAAATCTTCAACATCATACAATACACCGTCTTTGAAACCGGAATAGAGATACATTTCACCCATATCTTCTATGTATTGGATTTTTTGTGCCATGTAGCGTTCTCTATCTGTGAGCATTGCCGTAAATTCTAAAGTAACACTCCCATGAGATACTTTTGTGATTTTATATTTGTCACCAAATGAAATTTCTGCCTTTTCCATTACTTCATTAGGAATTGTTATTTTGCCAGATTTTGAATTTTTATTTATTCTGATTAACGCAAGTTCAGATTTACATTTTCCGGCCATGTGATTCACTCTACATCACTTTTGTGATTTATTTTTCTTGTAATGATTTTACCATCCGGGAAAAATTCCAATTCTACATTTTTACCTGGCACTTTCACAATTTCAGAAATTACTTTTGTAAATATTATCTCGCCATTATCCACCCTAACACTAAACTTGTCGCCAATTTTGTAGCCACATTCTTTCATTATTCTTACCGGAACTATCAATTTTCCAGTACTGCTATCTTTGCATATCCTTCCAAGTATGACATTCACTCTTGCCATACAGTATTATTGTAGCATATTGTATTTAATATATAGTAATGTATATCAAAGATGATATGACCTATCAAGATTGGTATATCAAAAATGGGATAGCCTATCAAACAACACATGTTAGCGAAGATGCGCATGTTAGATAAGATGGCCATGTTAGCGAAGATGATCTGCCCAAATTGAAGAGAACATGTTAGCGAAGATGCGCATGTTAGATAAGATGGCCATGTTAGCGAAGATGCCTTTATCGACACCATTATCAATACAAACGACAAACAGTATTGTGTAGCAAGTGAAATGCTTGTTACAATATCGTAAGCGCTCTAAACCATTGTAGCAATATTCAAACCAGCCAGAATGAATATTTGAACTATCTCCTGCGTCTTTGACCATCGGAGACATATACCACGAGCATTGGGGTTATTACCCCTTTGCCTCTTTTAAAAATCGATTTAAAGCAAAGTATGTTTTTTGCATACTTTAATTTTAGAATTGATCCTGATCATTCCAACATCGTTAGATCTACTATTTTGTAGCCAAAATAAAAGAGACCAATGATCAATATACCCCCTTCATGTAAGAATATAATATATACTCTTAGTATAATAGTATCAAAAAGGTAGTATTGGACAATTTTTGTTCGTTCATCGAACGGGCAATTATGTATTGGTTGTTTGAGTTTAAATCATTTTCCTCATTCTTACAAAGGTGTGCTATTGAATGATATTTTGAGACGATCAATCATACGTGTGAAAAAAGTTACGACATCTGCGATGCCTTGGCAATCGTTACAAAGAAGTTTGGAGGGGTATGATCACCCCCACCTGCCCGTTAGAAAAAAATAGTAACACAATCTTGTTCAACCTTAACACCGGCTACGTCACCAAATTTTTCCAAACTTTTGATCATAAGCTTAGAAACATGGCCGGGATTATGGTGGTATACCTTCTCATAAATTTTCCACATAACCACGAAATCATTATTATACACTATTATTTTAGTACGCAATTCCATGTTTCCTTTTTTGTAGCACACTTTTTGGTTCTAATGCCGCAATCTGCACATTTTGCTATCCAGCCTTTTTTCTTATGCTTCAAAACCATATCGCCATTACAAAATGGGCACTTTCCAAGTAATTCCAAAACATGTTTATATGCTTCAATTTTGCCAGTTACAATAAACACATCTTGTAATGGCATCTGTTTGTGTTTCAATTCCGCTTCTAATGTGGAGATTTTATTGATTATTGTTTTTTTCACGATCACACCTGGCTTTGATATCTTCATACAATTTTATAAATTCCTCGCTGCCGTCATCACCAACATATTTTGTTTTTCCATCAGAATTTATCAATATCAGAAAACGGTCTACATGATTTGAATAATTTCCAGCAACCCTTTTCCACATTGTATCCTTGAAAAATCTAAGTTGATATCTATATCCATCAACTTTGTATCCATCAGGTATTTTCATGACCATGCCTTGTAAATTACGATTCCGACATTTATAATACCAATTATTACTAAAAGCAAAACAAATAACATCCACTTATCTTCGTTACTCATGGGCACTCCTTAAACATTTTCTTGAAATATTTGGTCAAACACTGTTTGCTACAAAAATGTAAATTTCTCAATTCAAATCTTCATCTTTGTTCATTTTAATTCTCCAAAAATCCCGAAATGTGAATAACCTTTTCCATATTCGTTAAATTGGTATAAAGATATTTAACCGAATCACCTCTACATTCTTCTTTTCCACTAATCGTCAAATTGTCCCCAGCAATGATCATTTCAACGAAATCGTTACTATTTTCATCCATTACATAGATTACAACTTGATCGGCAACACAGACACTCACTAAACACATTATTACAATCAACCATTTGATCATATTTCCCTCATATCAAAATCCGGCAATTCTTCAATCTCTATAATCTCACAAGCGTTCATCTCATTCAAAATGGATTCTATCTGGGATTTGTCATTTACCCAGAAATCCTTTTCATGAACAATTTTGTATTTTACCCGGAATCGTTTCATGTAGTTTTCCTGATTTTATCAAGAGCATATTGCATACATTCTGCAATCAATTCTTTATCGACAGTCTTATTGAATTCCTTTGCAAATTCCTTGAGTTTTATATTTACAATCTCTTTTACGACTTTGGTAACCGGACTTTGATCACTGTCATACCTTGAATCTTTCCACACCAATGATGTTTCGACAGATTTACAAATCTGGTTTCTTAACGTAGTCTTTTTATTCCTATCACCATATGCCCCAGTTGGTATGAATTCTTTATCAAGGA
>Ga0172381_10004559_pt1 | contig 14301 bp, 18 predicted proteins | sample Leawel6488metaG_FD_119754 | JGI IMG/M metagenome (GOLD analysis project Ga0172381, IMG submission 119754) | Leachate microbial communities from a municipal landfill in Southern Ontario, Canada - Leachate well 64-88 metaG | ecosystem: Engineered > Solid waste > Landfill > Unclassified | place... | reverse complement strand
TTTGTTTCAAATAGTAAAAATTTAATTGGAATTAGATTAACAGATACAGTTAATAGTATTGATAGTTTTGTTTTTAATACATCTATTCTTGGTTCTAGTAACTCTTGTTCAATCCCCCTTAGAGTAGATATTTTAAATGATCAGTCTTTTGAGTTTAGTTCTGAAGAGGTTTCAGATGAACTATGTGCCTCAGCTACTCCTTATGGATGTTATAATGAGGGAGATTCTTCTTCAGATAAAAGTTTTTTAATAACTGAAAATGCTTATTGTTCAAAAGTAAATATTAGTTCTGGTAAAAAATTTAAGATTGGAGCAGATATTTTAGAAGAGACTGGAAAAGGAGGAGAGGTTTATTTTAGGATGGAGATTAGACTAGGATTAGAATCTCAAGAATGTATTGCTAAAGCAAATGCTAGTGGAAGTATTAGTTGTATTACTGATGAACTTAGTAGTGGAATTTTAGAACAAACAAATGCAGAAATCTGTATTAGTGTTGATGATGAAGAAGATAGTGGAAAATATAAAATAAAATATGAAACTGTTAATCCTTGTGGTTCTGCTGGAACAGGAAAATATGATTTTCCTATTTTTGTTTATGCTTTTAAATATTCAAAAGTAGATAATTTTGTTTTTAACCAGGAATTAATTGATGATGAGGGTAATGGAATAGATTTAAGTGAAAAACTTTCAGAATATATCTCTGATAAATACGATGGGGAGTGTGACCCAGAGTGTGTTATACCCATAGGTTTTTATTCAGGTCAGACTCAGGATGTAATTATCTCAGATTTAGAAATGATTTATACTGCTGACGGTTCTAAACCTGAAACAAATATTTATAATATTAATGAAACAGGAGCTTTAGTTAATTCTGGTTTTCAAAAATTAGATTTATCAAAAGCAAAGTTTATCACTCCTGCTTCTACTGGTGATGAAACCTTTACCTTAACCTTGGATGATACTGAAATTTTAAGTGAGGATATTACACTCTCGATGGTATCAAAAATAACAGGACTTGAACCTATCAAGGCTGCTGCATTGGTCCAAACTGAATTTAGTATTCTTTTATCAGAGAATCAAGATAACTTAACCTATATTTGGGATTTTGGAGACAACACTAACATAGAAACAACTGACACAAATCAAATAAAACATACTTATACTAGCACTGGAAGTTATTCAGCTTTGATTATTGTAAAAAGCAGTGCAGGAAGTTCATCAAAAAATTTTACAATAAAAGTAATTCCTCCTGAAGAAGCTGTTCTGGAGTTATTAGCAAAATACAAAGAAGATTTAATCACAGTTAAAAGTCAGATAGAGGGTCTTCCTGAGTGGGTTAAAACTGAGGTTAATAAAAAATTAGATATGCAAGGAATAGAAGAAGAACTTAATCAATATGAAGACCAGTATGAAAATGCATTTAGTGAAGAGTCTTATGTAAATATTATGAAATTATTATTGGAGTTCAAGATTCCCTCTAGTTTGACAGTCAGCCAGCAAGTTCCTGAAAGTGCTTTGTTTTTAAGTGAAGAACAATTAGATTTAAAGATTTTAGAAAATCTTGGTGCAGGTTCAGCAGAAGAAGGAGAGGATTATAATAGTTTAATTAATACTTGGTTAGCGAGTTCTTTAGATGCTTACATAGAGTTTACAACTTATGCATTAGATTATAATGGAATAAAAGAGGATTTTCTTTCTTATGTTAAAATTAGTTTAATTCCTAATGATAATATTGAAGAAGTGTATCTAGTTATTAATGGAAACCCTGAAGAGATTATTTTTAGCACTAATCAAAAGACTAAAGAGATTGGAGAAGAAGCAGAGGCAGTTATTTTTGATGAACTTACTGAAACAAAGACTATTGAATTTTTATATCCAGGTAGAATTGATATAGGAAATTTTCCTGGCTATCTTTCTCCAGAGTTTAAAAATTTAGAATTAGGGATTACTCCTGGTATCTGTAATCTTAATGGAGTTTGTGAAAAAAACCTTCAAGAAAACTGGAAAAATTGCAGAAATGACTGTAAACCTTATTTATGGATTTCTGTTTTTTTAATTGGATTAGTTATTATTTTCTTAGTGGTTTATATTATATTACAAGAATGGTATAAAAGACATTATGAAACTAAATTATTCCCTGACAAAAATCAATTGTTTAATCTAATTAATTTTATGAATACCTCAATAAATCAAGGGAACAGAAAACAAAATATTTTTAATAGCCTTAAAGAATTAGATTGGAGTGACGAACAATTAACATATGCATGGAATAAATTCAATGGGAAAAGAACTGGAATGTGGGAAATACCTTTGTTTAAATGGGTTGAAAACAAACAAGTTAAAGCAGAAATTGAAAAAAGACAAAATATTCCTATTCAAAAATCTCAGCCAGTTCTAGAAAGGACTCCAAGTAAACTTAGACCAAATTTAAGGAGACTGAGATATAGATAAATAAACACAGAAAGCTTAATAAAACAAACTTTCTTTTCTAAAGAGAGTTAAAGAACTGTTAATAAAAAAGATATGAAAATACTAACAAATTTTACAAAAAGAATCTTCGGATTATTTTTTAAAAAAAGAAAGGACATTAGTCTTGGATTTTATGGCCCCCCTAATGCTGGAAAGACCAGCCTAGCTAACAGAATCTGTAAAGACTGGACTGGAGAGGAGATTGGGAAAGTAAGTAATGTTGCTCATGAAACAAGACATGTACAATTTAAAGAAGAAGTTGAGGTTAAATATAAAGAAAAAGGATTAAAATTTAAACTAATTGATACTCCTGGAATTGCAACAAAAATTGATTATGAAGATTTTATGAAAGTTAAATTTAAGAAAAAAGAGGCTCAACAAAGGGCTAAAGAAGCTACTCAAGGTGTTGTTGAAGCAATTAAATGGCTTGATGATGTAGATGCAGTTGTGGTTGTTTTAGATGCAAGTGAGAATCCTTATTCACAAGTAAATATTACTATTGTTGGAAATTTAATTGCAAGAAAAATACCTGTGTTAATTGTTGCTAATAAAATGGATTTAAAAAAAGCAGACTTAAAAAAAATTGAAGCTGCTTTCCCAGAATATGAAGTTGTTGGAATTTCAGCTAAAAAAGGGAAGAACATGGATGAATTTTATGAGTCTTTGTTTAGATTAGCTAAAAAAACTTAGGGGCCGTCTTTTTAGAAAAAAGATGGTGACAAAAATTAACTTTTCTGAGAAAAGTTAAATCAAAAGCAAGATTGCCGTCTTTTTAGAAAAAAGATGGTGACAAAAAATAAACATTTAAAAATATAAATATACTGATATAAAATATATAACAGAGAATATAAAAAAGACATGGTAAAAAAGAAATCACCTACAGGCATTAAAGGAGTAACATTACATTTTATGCCTTACTCAGAGATTGCAGGTTTAGAATCTATTGAAAGAATTAAAAAATTATTAAAGATAATTTTAAATCATAAAGTTGTAATTTTACAAGGCAGACTTACAGCAGAAGAAGAAACAAGATTAATTGAAGATACTATGATTATGATTGGGAACATCAGTGGATTTAAAGGAGTAGAACTTGCTGTAATAGAACAGGGGGATAATTTAACTGCTATGCAAAAGATTAAGTTTGGTATTGCAAAAGCAATTACAGGACAGCAAAATGCTCTTACCATTATTGGTCCTGCAACAATTGTTAAAGAGATGAAAAAAGACCCAAAAAAGCTAGAAGTAATGATGAGATAAAGTTTTTTAGAAAAAAGCTTTAATTAAAAATTAACTTTTGCGACAAAAGTTAAGTCAAAATCAAGAAGTTTTTTGTTATTTTTTAATTGTTTACTCTTAAAGCTATCAAAGATTAGAGAAGATGAAATTTTATAGATTTAAATAGAAATAATTCTAGATAAAATAATTCTAGATAAAATAATTAACTTATCTCCATAGAGATTATCAGATATTGATAAAGAAAAAATTAAAGTTAAAACTTGTTTTCTTTAAATCAAATCTAACCTAATTAATTAATAGTTATAAAAAAACAAATAAGTATTTATAAACCGGTTACTATTCTTTTTTGTATAAAAAAGAAAGTAAACTTAATCCAAATGCCACACCAATGTACTAAATGCGGAGCATTATATCCAGATGCTGCTAAAGAAATTCTTACTGGTTGCAGTTGTGGTGCTAGATTTTTTTATTATATTAAACAGGAAAAATTAGATGAAATTTTACAGGGCAGAGCTAATGAAGTCAATGATACAATAAAAGAACTTGAAAAATCAGATAAAGTTCAGATTGAAAAAGAAATAAGGGAAATAACTGGGATAGAAGAACTAGATACACCAGTTATACTAGATCTTGAGTCTGTAAAGGTAATTGCTCCTGGAAAGTTTGAGATAGATGTTGTAAATTTATTTACTAAGAAAAGACCTTTAATTTACAAACTTGAGGAAGGAAAATATATTATTGATTTAGCTTCAGCACTTAAGACAAATGCTAGTGAGATGGACAAGAAACTAAAGGATTCAGAGAAATTATAATTTTTCTAGATAAAGGAACAATTTTTAAATAAAAGGAGGTTTTATAGAATATGATAACTAAGAAAGAGAATTTAAAGAGATTAAATCAAAGGATAGCAAATTTAAAATTAAAGGGCAAAATTATTCTAGCATTTGATTTTGACGAATTGATAGTTCCAATACATATGACTAGAAAAATATGCGGGGCTATTTCTAAACCTATAGACAAAAAAAAATTAGAAGAACTTAATCCTTGTTCTTTTAAAGGAATCCTTTATCTTACTAATCTTATGAAAGGAGTAAATTTCAAAAAATATGAAGAAGTAAAAAACAAAATAAATAAAAAAACTCCTTAGAGTAAAGGTTTTAAAAAACTATTATTAAGATTAGATAAAAAATATTCTATAATTATTATTTCTTCAGGATTAAAAGACATAGTATATTCTAAACTTAAGGAAATAAATTTATCAAAACAAAATATCTTGGGAGGAGAACTTTTGATATTAAATAACAAAATTGTTAGTCCATCATTAATAATTTCAAATAAAGATAAAGGAGAGATAATAAAAAAATTAAAAAGAAATGGGTTTTATCTAATTTCTATAGGCCATGGTCTGGGCGATAAAGAAATGATAGAAAGAAGTAACTTTGGTATCTTATTTAATAAAAAAATAAATTCCTTTGGAGATTATAAAACTGAAAATGTTAAGGATATTGAAAAAAAGATAGACGAAATCTCAAATAATATCTAAAACCTCATAATCTTTTCCTCTAAAAGAAAAACTTTCTCCTTTTTTTCTTCCAAACATCTCATTAAAAATTGGGGCATCGGGAGTGATTATCATAAACTCTTGGTCTCCTTCTATTTCCATTCCTCCAAAGAAAGGTAATATAAAATAATCTTTTGGATTTTGTCCAGATTTTAATTTAACATAACTGCCTTCAGTTATTTCAGAAAGATTTAAATTTAATCTAAATGCTCTTGCTATAGATAATTGTGTTTCTAATTCATTAGTTCTTTTAGACATTCCATTCACTACCCAGCCATTTTCTGTTCTTAATGAATCATATCTAGTTTCGTTTCTTCCTGGAAGTTGTGCAGCACTATTCCTCGCCTCTTCAGTAATCCTTTTTTCATTTTCAACATATTGTTGCATAAAATTAATTAAGTTATTATAAATTGCAGTTTTATTCATGATTATAAGAATTTAGGGGTATTTTATTCTCCCTGTTGCAATATCACAGAGCCAGATTTTCTTGCAAATATTCTCCTCGGGTATATTTAATTTCTTTAATACCTCTTTACAGTATTTCTTTTTTTCATCAATTTCATTTTCTTCACCATCAACTTCTACTTCAATAAAATTGTCTATATTCTTAACCTCATCTATAGTTATTGTTGCGTCTCCTAAAATATATTTTTCTCTTTTTTTATCAATAACTCCTAGCAATGGAAATTTTAACCCTTTTAAAATATCTTTAAAAATTTTAATATCAGAAATTTCTACTTCATATTCTTTATTTACCCCATCCTGAATATTTATATGATAAGCAAAAACTCCTCCAGAAAAATCATCATTATATCTTAGTCTAATGTATTCATTTGTTTCTCTTGTGTCTATAGAAGGGTGATTATAATATTCATCTATTTGATGTTTTGTTCCTTTTTCTTGAGCACCTAAATCACGAAGCCTTTTTTTAAGCTTTTCTTTATCTTTAAATTTTGCTTTTATCTCTATTTCCATTTTAAGAGGCAACTAGCTCTGGGCTATTTACATTATATTTATTTTCTACACTTTTTAAAGCTACCCTTAAATAATCTGTGTCAATAGGAGGATTTACAAAACGACTATTGGTAACTCTAGATAGCTCATGATATTTATCCACCATTTTATTTACTGCTCCAGGTCCTAAACTAAGCGGATAACAAACTGGTTGCTTATGAGTATATCTGTCTAAATTTTTAGATATAATCTCTAATCCATCTTTAGATAATGTTCCTGGATGAGGAGTCATAAAAGAGATATAAGTTATCACATTAGGATTACTGCCTATTTCTTGGATATTTTTAGAAGTTATTTCTAAATCAGACTCTGTTTGCCCAGGTAATCCAAAAATATATACTGGATTAACCTTGATTCCTGCATCTAAAATAGAAGTTATATTCCCTCTAATTATACTAGCATCAATCCCCTTCTTAACTCTATTTAATTCTGATTGTGAGAATGATTCAACACCAGTATGAATAGTGTCTACTCCTGCTAAAACCATCTGTTCTAATACTTCAGGTGTGACTTGATCAATTCTAGATTTTACTTTGTAATTTAATTTTAATCCAGAATTTTCTAATTTTTTAAACAATCCTTTTGTAAATTCTAGGTCAAGAGTAACTGATTCATCTTTAAAATGAACTCTTTTAAATCCTGCATCTTCATAAATTTTTAATTCTTTGATAATGTTCTCTGGAGATCTTTGTCTAAGACTAAAATTCCACATCCTACTTAAGCTACAGAAATTACATGCATTATTACATCCTCTTGAAGAATAAATTGCTCCACTTGTAAAGGGCATATAATCTTTAAGAGAAATTAAATCATAGGCAGGCATAGGCAAATCGTCTAGATTGTGAATTAGATTAGGTCTTGGATTATCTATTATCTCTCCATTTTCAATAAAAGAAATACCTTTTAGATCTTTTGGATTTGAATGTTGATCTAAAGAGTTAATGAGATTATTTAATGTAATTTCGCCTTCTCCACGAACAACATAGTCCACAACTCCTGAAGATAAAACCAAACTACTATTAAATGTTGGAAAAATTCCACCCATAATTGTTGTTTTTCCCATATTTTTGGCTATTTTCATTATTCTCAAAGCCTCATTATATTCAGAAGTGCAAGCCCCTGTTGCAATAACATCAAAATTTTGAAAATCTCTTTCTAAGTCAAAGCTATTTTTCCTAGCTTTCTCGAGTCGATAATCCTTAATTACAACTTGAACCTTGCTCTTTTCCCTAAGATAAGCTCCTAAATATAATAAATTTAAAGGAATTCCAACATCTCCGCCATCTCCTTGAATTTTAACTGGGTATTTTATAGGGGATTTTACAAGTAATACTTTCTGTACCATAAAAAGCTATATTAAGAAAGATATTTAAATCATGTTAAACTTTTTATTTAATAAAAAATTATTTAGTTCAGTAAACTTATGGAAATCAAACACTGGAAAGTTACTAATGAAGATAAACCTAATCTAAATTTAACTGAAAGCAAGACTGTCTTTTGCTCATTTACTTACATAACTCCTAACTATTCAATTCTTTTTGTTTTAAATGAATTAAAAAAATTTGTTGATTTAACAAAAGACTCTAAAATTTTTATAGTGTTATGGGATATGAACACCTTGTCAAATCCTTACTTTAAGAGACTTTGTGGTTCCGGCATAGTTAAAGATCCAAAAGAATTTATGGACAACAGAGTAAACGAAATTAGAAAGATTATGCTTTCATTAGGATTTGAAAAAAGTAATTTTAGTATATATAAATCTTCAGATTTATGGAAAAGATTTATCAATTATTCAAAAAGGAATATCTTTCAAGAATTTTATTCTGTTTTAGCTCAATTGAAGATAAATGATTTTACAGAGAATGTTAAAGTGTCACATTTAGTTCAAATTCCTTTAGATATCTTTTTCTGTAATTATTTCCATGAGTTCTACCCTGAAGATGTAAGCCAACCTATTGAGGTAGCTTTTTTAGGAAAAGATAAAGAAAAGTTGTATAAAAGCACAAGAGAATTAATGATTAAAGAAGGATTTATAAAACAAAAAAATCCATTGCTTGTAGAAGTAGATCTTTTTGCATCATTGTTATATAATAATAATCTGCCTGAGTGGAATATGAAAAAAAGAGAGATAAAAGATTTTATAGTAAATATAGAATTGAGCTCAAAAGATGTTCTTACCCTATTAAGTTTTACATGCTCAAAAGAAAATCTTATAAAACTTGGAGGCAGTGAACTAGATTATGAAAAGTTTTGTCAAAATTATCCTAATAAAAATACTTATTTTCTAAAAGAAGTATTAATTGAAAATCTATTTGATTATTTGCAATCTTTTAAAATAAAATATGATGCTATAGGCTCGGACATTGAAGAAGAAATTGTAAATATCTTAAATGAAAAAGAAATAATGGAAATTGGGAAAGTTTTGAGGAGTAAAATTGCTCTTAAAATTGTGTTTTTATCTGATGGGACTAGGAATACAACTCAAATATCTAAAGAATTGAAAAAATCCATTGCAACAATAAGTATGTATACCAATGCTTTAAAAAAACAAGGATTAATAAAAGTTTTAAGTGATGGTAAATTAAAAAGGAATATTAAAGGAATTAAAGTTAATTTTGAGTTTGGATTAAATAAATAAATTTAACCTCAATTGGATATAATTTAAAAACTATCCTCTCTTTCTTATTTTATGAATATTAACCAGCTTCTTAGAGAACAGATTGAACTAATTAAGTTAAATAAGGAAACCATGGACAGACTTAATAGAGATGCTAATAATTTTGTTAAAGAATTAAGTGAGAGACTTAAAAAGAATAAAATAATTGCAGATGTTTTTATTGGAGGAAGCTTAGCTAAAAAAACAATTGTTAAGAAAGATGGTTATGACATAGACATTTTTGTGAGATTTGATAAAAAATACAAAGATGAAGAGCTGTCTGATATTCTTGGAAAAGTCTTGGATAAAAGTGCAAAAAGAATACATGGTTCAAGAGATTATTACCAACAAAAGGTTAATGAAGTTATTATGGAGATAATCCCTGTTATTAAAATAGCAAAACAGCAAGATGCTAGAAATATAATGGACCTTTCTTATTTTCATGTTGCTTATATTAATAAAACAATAAATAAAAATAAAAAGTTATCAGATGAAATCATACTTACTAAAACTTTTGCCCATGCTCAAGATTGTTATGGTGCAGAAAGTTATATTCATGGATTTTCAGGGTATTCTCTTGAGTTGATTATATGTTATTATGGAGGGTTTTTAAAATTTATAAAAGAAATAGTTAAATCAGGCAAAAATAAAATAATAATTGACTCTGCGAAGTTCTACAAAAACAATAATGAGATTTTGAGAGAATTAAATGAATCAAAGATTAATTCTCCAATTATTTTAATAGACCCTACATTTAAAGAAAGAAATGCTCTTGCTGGATTAAGTGATGAAACATTTGAAAGATTTAAAGAAGCAGGAAAAAGATTCTTAAAGAACCCATCTTCTTCTTTTTTTAATAAAAAAGATATTCAAAAAGAACTAAAAAACAAATATGGGAACAAACTTATTATTCTCGGTGTTAAAACAAATAAGCAAGCGGGAGATATTGCAGGAAGCAAAAGCAAAAAATTCTTTGAGTATTTTTGCAGAGAATTAAACAAAGATTTTAAAATTAAAATAAATGAATTTAATTATAATGAAGATAAGAATACTGCTTATTTTTTTATTGTTATTGAAAAGAAAAATGATGAACTAATTCAGGGTCCTCCTATAATTGAAACAGATTTTTTAAAGAATTTTAAAAAAGCACATTCTAATGCCTTTGTTAAAGGTAAATTTGCTTATGTAAAAATTAAGCATGATTTAAGTTTTAATGAATTTGTTAAAAAGATTAAAACAAGAAGAGGAAACATCCTAAACCAAATGAGTATAAGAGAAATAAAATTAATGTAAAGAAAATTTCATTGGTTGCATTGTTGAATACTTGTCTACACTAGCTTCTAAAAGTTCAAAACCATCTACTTTTACTTCATTAAATTTTTGTCCTTGTAAGCCTGTTGCATTTGCAATAAATTCTATACCTTTTTTCATTTTAGATAATATTTGCTTTTGCAAAGATGCCGAATATCCAAAGAACCCATTTTTTAAACCACATTCCTCAAAATCATGTATATAATTTTTTATTTCTTCTATAGCATAAATTGTTCTTTTAGCATAATCTTCAAAATGAGTATTAAACTTTTTTTGTTTCTTAATTCTCTCTAATTGTCTAAACGGATTTATAATTTCTCCTCCAGTTAAACTGTAACCAAGATCTTCTTTTTTGTTTTCTTTGGCTAAAAGGGTATCGATATTTAATAAATTCTCAATAGTTGAAAGATCTAGGGTATTGTTTTCCATTTTGTTATTTTAATTTTAGGTTGTTTTTATTTAAATATTTAATTGGGGATATTTCTTTGTTTACTTCTATTAGATCTAGCAGCCTGTAATCCAGGATGACTTACAACTTCTGCTACCCAATCTAAAAATCTTAAACAAGATGAATATTGGGAATCAAAAACATTCAAAGCTTGAGATGTTACATCAAATCCAAAATAATTTATCTTACTTCGTTTATAGAGGTCTAAGGATTTTAAATCACTTACTGCCATGTTTTCATAGTCTCTTCTTTTGTCTAAGCTTCTCATAGCTATTTGATTTGCATAGGCTACACCAAATTTTATAAGAGAATTAGTTGACATTTTTACCTCATTGCTTGGTCAAACATAAAGCTTAAAGCAGTAGTAAAGAAAGGGGTGTTTAACCATACTGCAATTTCTTCATCAGGCATATTTCCTTTTGAAATTATAAATAAAATCTGGTCATTATCTGAAATATAAAATCTTGCATCAATATTCAATTGTTTTGCTTTTATCTTAAACTTAGCATTTATTTTTTTAATTTCTTTGTCTTCACCTGATAAAGCAACTTTTATTTTTATATCTGATTTGTTTAATCTTTCAAAAATCTGAGAATAAAATCTTGATTTTGTCATTAGTTCATTAACAGAAGTACAAATTAAAACTTCTTTTTTAGAGTTCTCTAAAATTTCTTTTATATGATTGTAAATAGTTGATTTTCCTTTTATTGCTCCAGAAATGTCCTCGTGTCTTACTGGCTGAATACCAACATTGTAAAGCTGTTCTAGTTCTGTGTATTCTTTTGTTTCTTTTAATTTTCCAAGAACTTTTATTTTTTCGTCAGCATTTGTCATTGTATTTGATTTTAATTTTTCTACAATAACATTTGGTTTCACTGCAATGTATTTAACTGGTTTTCCTAATTTCATTATTGCAAAACCTTGTTTTTCAAGACTTTCTAAAACATCATAAGTTCTACTTCTTGGAACTTCTGACATCTCTGCAATTTCTCCTGCAGAAGCAACACCTTTTCCAAGTAAAGCTAACCAAACTTTGGTTTCATAAATGTTTAATCCAAAGTATTCTTTAATTTGTTTTACAAGTTCTTGTTTAATTATCATTTTAATTAATTTGAATAAGAATCATTATTTAATTGAGAATAATCTGGAATAAAAATACTATTTATATTAATTGGGCGTCTTATGCTATGAATATCTATTTGTTCTGTTGGATCTAAATCAGAATCAAAAGCAAGAACATCTGCTAAGTTTATTAAATCACTAACATTTAATTTTTTAATCATGTTGTTTTTGTTTTAAATTATTTTTTAATCACCTCAGAACCACCTAATATAATATTTATACAAGCAAGCCCTTTATAAATCTTTTGATTGTTGTCACTATACAATCAGGACAAACAGTAAGATTTATAAGTAGAGTGTATCTCTATCAAGTAATAACAAAATGAACTTTGAAAGAATAATCAAATTCTGTATTATATTCATGCTCGGATTTCTTAGTGCAAACCTTATTGGATTTTATTTTGTTTATGGAACTGAAACCCCTCTTAGTTTTTTTAATATAACTCTTGATAATGATAGTGCTTCTACTCCTTCGGATTTTGTAACAGAAGACCAAATACAAGTTTATGATGATAAAATTGTAATTAATATTGAGGATGCAAGTATTTCTGAATATGCTGCAACAGGGAGCATGATTCCGATATTAGATGAAAACACCAATGGTATAAGAATTATACCTGATTCAGAGTCAGATATTCATATTGGAGATATCATTACATTTACTCAAGACAATATGTTGATTATTCATAGAGTTATAGAAATAGGAACAGATTCTGAAGGAACTTATTTTGTTACCAAAGGAGACAATAATTCTATAGACGACGGAAAAATAAGATTCAAGGACATTAAATATATTACAATTGGAGTGATTTGGTAAAATGGAAAATAAACATAATATGGGATGGAATAACAAAAAAAGTTATCTCGATATTTATGTTGGAAAACCTGTTTGTGCATCTCATAATGGCCAGACAGTTCATGGAGTATTAGCAGAAGTAAATCTTAATGAAGGTTATGCTGATTTTAAACCATCTATTGTAGGAGAAGGAGATAATTCAATTGCTATAAATAAAGAATTACCAACAAGAGTTCTTTTACCCTTAGGAGTAATAAGACCTTTAACACAAACTTTAGAGGAATACGTTGAAAAATATACCACCTCAGATTCTAAACATAAACACCAAACAGAAGAAAAATGATACCAACATGCCCAAAATGTAGTTCGCCTTTTGAAGAAAGAGATAATTTCTGCATGGAGTGCGGAAAAAATTTAAAAACAATAAAAATCCAGAATATTAAAACAAAAGAAGATAGAAATAAAATACATAAAAGATAAGGTGAGAAGAAGATGGATGAAAATTCTAATGAGAAGAAAAAATTGTGTGTTAAAGCAACAAAATTTATTCTTGAAAAAATAGAAGATAAATGGCCAGAAGATTCTATTTTTGTAGCTTATACAGGAGATTGGTCTTCTATTGTTAAATCCAAGTATAAACAACATGGATATGCCTCTCTTGCAAGAATTAAAAATAGATTTAAAAAACACATTTCAGAATGCCTTGATTGCCGTGTTGCTTATATTGATTTTTTAGAAAATAAAGTCAGCTCTGAAAAAACTGGTTCTATTGAAAATCTTAATAAAGACTATTTAAAAGTCAGTAAAAAATATTTAAAAAAGGTCAGAACAAATTAAAAATATTAAATTATTAACCAACTAATAATCATTCCTAAATACATTGCGATTGTTAAAAACGGCATTGCTGGATAAAACTTCTTTTTCTCTGTTAAAAATGATAAATATAATAATCCTAAACTAGCACTTGCAACAATTATCAGTGCGGAAAAAATTCCATATACCATATAAAACACTCCTGCAGTTATTATTGGAAAAATAATATCTCCGCCACCAAGTATTGCGAGATTAACTTTTATTTTTGATTTTTTGAATGCATCTTGTCTTGCTTTTTCTGATTTATTTTTGTATTTTTGTTTTAAAAATTTTATTTTTTGTTTGGTCTTTTTATCTGCATAAGGAATAAAAAATCCTCCAAAAATCCCTACTTTATTTATCTGAAAATTAGCCATTTTTTGCATAAATCCTGAATGCCAGACAGCCCATATATCATATAATGAAATTAATAAAAGAAGAATAATTATCCCTAAAATTCCTAATATTGGAACAAAGACTGCTGCAATTCCAGGATAAACCAATAATTTATTTAGATTAACCATTGCAATATTTTTTTTAAATATTTCAAAATAAGCTAGAGGTAAAGCAATTATTAGAGCTATCATTGAAGAGTAAGCTATATTCAGATTAGATAAAAATACATTTAAAGCAAGTCCAAGAGCCATAACTGAAACCACAAAAAACCAAAATCTAATAAATTTTTCTGAGTTTATTTTTATTAATAAAAAGAATAAGAATATAGCAAAAATAAATGCAAATATAATATTTGTGAGAAGACCAGTCCCTTGGGTGTCTGTTGTTTTTTCTGGAGGTTCCATACCATAAGGAAGAATATTACCAGAACCATAAAAATTA
>Ga0172381_10004557_pt1 | contig 14303 bp, 29 predicted proteins | sample Leawel6488metaG_FD_119754 | JGI IMG/M metagenome (GOLD analysis project Ga0172381, IMG submission 119754) | Leachate microbial communities from a municipal landfill in Southern Ontario, Canada - Leachate well 64-88 metaG | ecosystem: Engineered > Solid waste > Landfill > Unclassified | place... | reverse complement strand
TCATCGTCCAATATGTTAAAGATCGTATTATGTAGACTTGAGAAGGGCAAATAGAAGCGATCTGGAAATAGTACCTTCGCACTCACTTTCGTAGAAAGAAAGCATTGTGATAAGAGCACTTTCACTTCGTCTCTATTTAATCCTAGTATCTGTTCCGCTTCCAACATAATCAACCTTCGTTAAAAATTTTAATGGAGATCAAATAAACTCTTCTATTCCCGCATTAATAGTATGTTTCTTCCAATATACAAAGTTCGGACACACAGCTACAAATCCTGCCTTAATGAATCTCCAGCCACAATCCCAAGACTTCACGTACCAAGGTCGAACTTCAATAGTATCACGTCTATCATCTTCCCACTTCTGAAACTCATAATATACTTTAGCGGCCAATATCTTAGAATCAACCCCACTTCCATTCCTCGAAGCCCAATCATGAATAAGACCTGCAATGGAATCTTCACCTCTCCAAGGTGTCGACTCTACATCACATATAAAGCCTGCCTTTATGTCTATAAATCTCTTAAGTACTTTCGAATAAGCACTTACAAAGTTAATAAGCCTTTGATATGTAGTCCCTGGAATCACTTCATATTGTGGAATACTAAATACTTCAGTCTTCACTTTCTTCCTCCATCCATTATAGAATAATGATTCCCATCTTCAAAATCTCCTCCCCATGCACATAAGGAATCAAGGCTTTTCCAATAAGCTCCATACTTTGCATGAGACTCTGTTCCTTCCAAGTATACTCCATCCTTATCCTTCAAGTCTATATCCTGTGCCAATCCATCAAAGTGCAGACTATTCTTCTTATGCTTAAGTCCATCTCTTCCAAGCATAGGCTGCATTCCATCTTCCATCATATAGGTTAGAAGCTGCACAAGAAGCCTTGTAAACAGAACTCTTTTCTCTCCTAGTGTCATCCTAAGCACCCATAATTTTCTTCTTAAGAATTGCCCATATGTCTATGTTATGCAACATAGCTAATATGATTAAAACACCAAGAATTACATATACTACTACTTTTGGCAAGTTATCCTTAATCCCGTTTGCCCAATCTCGGAACCATTTAAACTTAGCAAGTTCCTCGCAGGTTGCCAACAACTTATCAATCGTGTTCGACATGGTGGCAAGTGTCGTGCATTGAACACTCATCTTTGTATTGATTGAGGCAACATTGGCGTTAATGCTTGCGTATAATCGCATCATCTCAATTCGTGCTTCTTCCAATTCAGTCATTCTCTGTTCCATACTTCTAATCCGCTCCATGTTGCCTGAGTGTTCTTCGCAGTGTTCCATCATTGACTCAGCTCCTTTTTTTTGTTATTGACGTTTTAAGGGCGCACCATGTTACCTTTCCATGCACGCAACGGGTTCTTCGGGAACAAGATCATCGTTTTCATTGTCAGTCACCATAATTCACCTAGTTCAAAAGTTTGATCTCTGACGAAGTAAACGTCACCGTGCAAACTGCATTGGCCGTTACGGAGCAACTCTTCATCCCGCCCTCAGTATAAGAGCAAGATGAAACAGAGCAATTCGTGTTGTCCGTACTCGTCCATGCACCCTTCCAACCGTTATTGAGCGTAATAGGAATATCCACAGAAGAGCCTGTATTCACCGTGCTTACCCCCGTTGTCATCGTATGCCCTGCCCCGCTTGATGCTATCGTTACTTCTACCGTCGGAGGAGAACCGCCCAAAGAATATCCACTCAGACCCGATACGCTAGCTGTGCAAGTACCGTCACCAACAAGAGGATGAGGGCAGGTGTACGCTGTGTAAGTTGTTTCAACACCATTGCAAGTCGCAGGCATAGTTGTCGTAGCTAAACAGTAATCCCTGTCCGCAACGATGTCGGTAGCCCCGCCGTCTATAATGTTTATCTGAATAGGTGCGGCGGCCTGTCCACTGAATGTTATTGTGTTATTCCAAAGAAGATAGGGAGCAAGTGTCTGATCTGTTCCACGGCCTATCTGGTCACGGCAGGGATACCCCTTGCCATCACCGGACGGATCGTCGATGTATTCGCAACCCGTACCGCTTGAACATGTTGAATCACTATATGATACATCACCAGCAAGAACACCTTTTAACGCAGAAGATGACGATGAGCATGTTTTTGCGTTTGCCCATAACGCAGTTTGACCTCCCGGCCCATCAGAGGAACGGTAATTCATAAAGTGCGTTCCTGTGGGAGCGTAGGTCATGTTTGAAGTATTGGCCTTCCAATAGTACATACTATTGTTGTAAAAAGCTCCCGTCCCGCCACGATGAGAGATAAAAGCTAAATCGTCCCGTTCACCTATATAAAGGTCATTGTTGTACGCTTCATAAAGAAAGCCAGATCGGTTGGTAGATGACGCATCATGCCCACCGAGATAATGGTTTTTGACAAGATTGTACCGGACAACAACTCGTCCTCCGTTATCAGTATCGCAAAACATCGTCGGAGATACGCAACTTGTACCCGTGCATTGAATGTCATTATTTTCGATATAGACATTTCCCGCCCCACCCATAGAGTTGGCACGATGCCATGAACTGTTTCCACCATAAACTCCATCGGAAACGTGAAACACCTGCCCCGGCCCTGTACGTGTATTGGAATCTATAACACCGTCTAAATATCCATTTACAGCAACAGCTCTTGATGCTGAGTTGAAACTCATATGGTCAACTCGGAATCCACCACTTGACGCAACCTTAGTTAAACCTGCAATGAATATAGAGGCCACGTTGTAACCTGCCCCGGCATTGTTCGGTGTTCCCGTGAAGGTGATATTTGATATTCTTAACTTCTTGGCTGCGGCAGTTGTAACGTAAAACTGACCCGTATTGTGATTGATGTTCGTCCCACCCGTGCTTGCTGCGCTTCGTGTTCCCGCAGTTCCCGCGCCTATAATGCTTAGACTCGTAACATTCGTCCAACCGGAACTCATGTCGAACTCAACATTCGTTGTCCAATCGGTAGCCGTACACGCAGGGAGGTTGACAATTACTGCACCTGTCTTACTTTTTGCATCCGTTATACAGGCGTTAATCTCAGTCGGTGTACATAATGCAGCCGTTCCGGTATTATCGACCCATGAACATGCCGCCCAAGTGTTTACCGGAATCAGAAATAAAGTTAATATAAGGAATGATACTATTTTATTGTTCATACCATATCTCCATCGACCAGTCTTGACCTCGTTCAGTATTTGCGGTTGTAGCCTTATAAGATGTGCCGCCAAAGTAACTATCCTGAGAACCACCGGAAGCGCAATAATGTGTTAAGGAGTTTGCGGCATAGTAAACAACAACTATAAAGTCGCCCGGAACTGTTACCGCAGGAGAAAATGTAAAGGTATATTTTGCTATAGTCGAATCAGCAGGAACGGTCACTGTGTCAGATGTTCCGTATAAAGTCCCGCCTGCTCCCGATTTAAGTTTAATAACCGGACTATTTTGAGGCCCACCATTGGCTAGATATAGGTCTATTTTACAGATATTCTTAGACGCAGAATTGGCGACTTCCTGATAATTGTGGTCTTCTGTCGTAGTACCTGAGTAATAATCGGAGGTGTCCGTGTTGACCCAATTTGCCCCCGATCCTATGGTGCATGTAAGGGCCGCACCCCCCTTATTCACCATCATAAACGCCTGATTCAGATTCATCGAGTGCGCCTGTATCGCAGCGCATAGAATCAATATCAGAAAAGGTATAATAAGTTTTAATCTCATTATAAATCTCCTACGGCAGCACTTGAGTCGTAATCGTAACAATACCAATTCGTCCCGTCACTCATGCATGAGAAAACATCACCCACGGCAGGAGTATCGAACTGAATATAGTCTTTTCCGCAAGTCCTATTCAGGCAGATGGTATTCGCCGCCGCAGCCGTCAGCCTCCAATACTTGTCAGCCTCGGCAGATGTAGCCAAAGCCACGAAGCATTTACCAGCACCAACAGCGGGGAGCGTATTGTCAATATTGGAATCAGCCTGTGAAGCATTGTGAATGATCGGGCATGAACCGGGAATCAGAGTAATCGTTGTCGAAGCCGCATGAGCGTCGATCACATAAGTTGCGTTTGCGACATAACCGGAAGCATCCTTAATAATGCTATTAGAAGCAGTCGAGTTATCCGTGGTCTTAGCACCGCAGGACTTTGCTTTAGTCGTTCCGTCAGTGTTCTCTCCGCACAAAAGTTGCTCATCAGTCATGGAACCGGATAATCCTAACGCACCAATGGCGACCCTCACCGCTTCAGGTGTCTTAAACTCCAACGCTGAATTATCTGATGTTGAACCCAAGATATAGTTGTTCCCGCCTGACGTAAGAACCGCACCCGCAGCAGCACCCGTTAGTTGAATGATACTAGCGTCAGCAAAGGTCAGACCGGCAATTGCAGTCAGTTCGGCATCGGCAGCTTGAGGTGCTGTCTCCGTACATTGCAACCCATTCGCAGTACTATAAGAACACCATTTAGCATCTGTAAGTGTTCCAAGTTTAGGTCCATCAACAATAGCATTTTCTGATGCTCCCCATTTAGTTAAGTAACCTGCTGTAGGTGATACGACACCAGTAACTGGATAAGTCAAAGCAGCTTGAAATGTAGCGGGATCAACATTGCAATCTAATAAGGTTCCAGAAGCAGTATACTTACACAAGTAAGTGTTGGTATATGTACCCTTAACAAGACTAAGGGCTGCCTGTTTCAGCGCAAGCTGGTCGTAGATCTTATCTGCTGACCAAGTATAGGTCGTGTCTCCATTTCCTTTAGAGTCATCAATAGCGGCACTAGTTGTACCGCCCCCACTTCCCCACCAGTTAAATGCATAGCTACTACTTGTTATGCAAAGTATCATAAGTAGTACTATTAAGAATCGAAATCTTTTCATATGCCTCACCTTCATTCAAAAATTTAATGTAGAACCATTAAAAGAAATACGTGGCTTTAACAATAGCACCACTACTAGCAACCGCGTTTATGCACTTGAAGTTCGCTATAGCTTGTTCACCACTAAGGACAAATCCACCTCCAAAGGCCTGCAAGTGTATAGCCGCAGTGCCTGCGGTTATGGTAGGTGTTGTGCCATCCAACGTATAACGAATGTCAGCTGTTTCCACAGTGACAAGTGCTTTCTTCGCACGCTTCCCAGCACAGTTACCTGTTGTTGGTGCAATCTTGGCAGACGTAAAGCCTACTGCTGTGGCTGTAGTTATCGACTCACTATAAGCCGGAACACCATCTATTTCAAATACTCTCATGACTTTTCCCTCTCATTAAAAGTTAGTCTTAATTTGCTTAATGCGTATAACACGATGGACGTGAATAGTATTCGTGTTACGTAGTCTATGCCATATGAACTCATAAAACTTTATTCTTATCAAGTCTATCATGCTGTTATCCTTATTGTCACATCAGGTTTTACTTCGAAGAAGTCTGATATGACTGTAGTTATATTTCCAGAGCCATCCTTAAGTTGCACGTCCCAGAAGTACACGCCTGACAAGTATTGCGTATTCGCTGCTGTTATTGTCCAAGTAGCAGTACCATCCGTGGGAGTTGCGGAGAGAGTTAAGGAGGCACTTATCTTGGCAGCTGCATCAGCATCATCCATACTTTGCTTGACTGTTGTAAAGAGTGAGTAGCCTGTAAGGTTAAAAGCCGCTCCATTTTCATCATAGAAGTAAAACGTAAATGTTGCTGTATCACGCCTCTTGACTGTCAGCATCTTGTGCCTCCGTCGTGATTATGTCTGTGAGCAAGCCTACTTCCCTTGCCCTTTTCTTAATATCAAGTATCTCATCGGCTGTTAAGTGTGCATGAAGATTCTCAGTACGAATGGTCTTAACAGCTGCAAAACCGGCGCGGTCAAGAATGTCTTGTGCAGCCTTAAGTTGTATATTAGCAACAGAATCATCAAGAAGAGTCTCCAACACCTTAACAGCCTTTGGTGCAAGTTCTTGTATTTCCTTAGAAATATCAACAGCTTCCAAATCCCTGACAGCACGCATGTTCTTAAGTTGTTCTTGCACAATGGGAGAACGTAGCGTATATGACACCGTCACGGGACTAATGTTCAAGTGATTCGCAATATCCACTTGCTTCATCCCAATAAGCGCAAGTCGTGTGATCTCATGATGCACAGACCACATTTGTTCTATCTGATACTGCTTATGTGTGTCTTCCAAAATATGTCTTCCCATACGAAATACCTTTCTCTTATTCCCCAACAGTATAACACAAAAACAGTAAGTTGTCAACCATTTCCACAACTCCTTCCCTCACCACGAACCACGCCTTCGTTAAAAATTTTAACGTAGCCAACAACGCCACAGTGGTGATAATCACCTATATGTAAATGTGGAATTACGAAATCTCATAAATTTTCTAAAAACGCCTTATGCGCGCAGCATGGATGGGAAGCCCCCGTAGCCGGATGCCACTTGACAGGGCACGTAACGTGTGTTATGATTGTTTCAAATAGTGGACACGAACAATGTGTTTACACGTTCGTCGGCTGGTGACCGTCAATAACCATGTGTCCATCACGTTGGTCGAGCACATTCACATAATGATGATTTGCATATCCAACGTATGCATCATCAACACAGCACCGTGACGCAAATGGGAGCGCATGTGCCATAACATAAATGCACATTCGACGGTGATAATGAAACACGAATCATATGCCACATTATATCCATCACGATTCTACCAATACCTTTGGAGGGATTACGATGGAAACATATTCTTACACTTTTGAAGAAACAATAGTCGTGAGCAGTACCATTGAAGACAGACAAGCCAAGCAGGGTACTGAAGTTGCTGTGAAGTTTGTCTTCACGAATTGGACAGCGAATGAGTTTGCCTTACGGCTTATGAGTTCGAACAGTCCCAAAGTCAGCGTGCAGGCTGTTCTCAGAAAGATGGCAGTTATTCCTAGCACGTACACGTATAACGTGCCAAAACCAGGCACAAGGGCAGTAGCCGATCCGGCACAGACCCTTATCAACAAATACGATGGCGACATTGACGCCATCATTGCTATGCTTGAGGCCCGCAAAGCGGGGAAGTAATGAACACATATCGTGGTGGATATTATCTGGTGTATGATTAACAACGTGCTCAAATCCCACAATTGGGTTTAGGGCCTGAGGTGGTTATAATATGCGCTACATTAAAAATTTTAACGGAGGTGAAATATGGATAAGTATGAACTAGAAGTAACGGATAAGAACATATCCGGTAGGTTTAATGCTATTCTCACAGCAAGTGATGAGTATGGTACAATGGTGAAGATTATTCTCCCTAACAACCAAACACTGGTAGTAGCCATAACTCCTGACCATATTGAGAAGCCTACTGTCTATGTTAGGCTTAAATAGGTAATTTGTATGGCTGTAGCCCGTATGTTTTTTTGTAGCCTCGCGGGTCCGGGGATGGTCTTAATTTGTATTAATATAGGCTGTATACCTATCTCCTGACCCCCCGTATAGTTTCATGTTAGGTGATGTGTATATATCCTTTAAAAAAAAAAAAAGAAAAAAAAGGAATAAAGAAAGATAAATACTATATACATATTAAGAGGATATTATACTTATATGGGACAGCCTACGTTAATAACATTTTAAACATGCCTGGGACAAATCAGGCTACATGTTGCATACCATACAGGATACAACATACATTTTACCTTGTTGACAAATCATGCGAGTTGTGATATAATGGGCTTTGAAAGGTGGTGATGAATATGGCTACACAAATAGGAAATACTAGTGATACACAGCTTATTAAGAATATGAGAAGTGTTGATGTGAAGATAGGATTAGGCACTACGGATGTGCATAAGGAAATACTTATGCGAGTTGATGAAATTAAGAAGTATAATAGTATTGTTGGGAAGAGTCCAGTTGTTAATAGGAATAATAGAAGGCGTATTGAGTATGTTCTTAGAGAGATAAATTACTTGAGAATTAAGTACTTATCAGAGTGAGGTGATTATGTTGGAGGAAACGAGGCTTGAAGAGTTGTATGAGAAACTTACAAAAGCGAAGACAGAAGGTAAGGGTTATGACCTTACACCACAAGACGTTGAGGACGTGTGCTTGGCTATAGCAATCTTTATTGAGGACACGTATATGGAAAGAGATTACGATTATAATACAGATTAACACAAAATAAGGAGGGATTCTTATGGGAAATGTATCTGATGTGCAGAAGTTGTTGGAAGAGATAGGTGATGATGATCTTATGGACTTGATGAGGGAGATGGGCATAAGCTCAGCATCGAATGGGAAGGCGAAACGAACTTATAACCCAAGCCTACATAGTACAGTCAAGCAGTATACAAGTGTAACTCGGCACTATACATGCTTGGTATGTGGTTATAAGTGGTCAACCACTCATCAGTTTCATAAGGGTGAGACTGTGAGAACAGTCAATCCAGACGGTACTGTAGATACTCACTATATCAGAAGGGATGGAGATGAACTTAATTTAACAAGTAGTACATCCCACTGCTGTAAATGTGAGGAGAATGTAAAGACCTGGGAAAGGGATAAGCTTGAGAGAGTGTTCCTTACGCTTCTCAAGAGCGTCTCTGCTTATCATCCGATTAAGGAGGAGGTATGTTAAGATGGGACGGATAGTTTACAAAGTAACTACAGAAAGTAGAAGAAGTATCACTATGAGTAGAGATAGCCTTTCAGTAGATAAATACTGCAAGACCTATGAAAAGGATACTATTGTAAAAGCAACTTATGGCTCATTAGGCATATTCGTCTTTGGTACATATGAAGATGCATATGACTTTAAAGAGTGTTATCCTCTTAATACACATAAAATACTTAAGTGTGAAGCAGTTGGAAGAAAGTTGCTAGCTCCAAGTAGAATACCCGTAATACACACAGGATATACTAATGAGAAAGTAAGACGTGCGACTAAGGTATACATGAATGACTTAGACTATATAAGTACTCAACGCATACCAAGTGGTACACTTTGCTATAGAGCAATAAAGGTGCTTGAGTAGAAAGGAGAATAATATGGCAAGAAAACATAGAGAACTTCTCATGTGGCTAATAGCCATGCTCATGATGTTCTTCATGGGATGGGCAGTTGGATCGCACGTATGCGAACAGAGTATGTTGGAGGAATACTACCATGATCAACAATAGCTTTGACTATAACACGATGCGCTCGCCTCCTGAGCAGATGTACTTGTTTCTATTAAGTAACACGGGCATGAACATTGTGCAAGTATCAGGCGATGCGACGGTCACAGTCACGAAAGAAGGCATAAATATCATCCGTGTTATGCAACCAGAAGAAGCACTTAACTTTATGTTTGGAGGTGTGAAGAATGAATAAGGCTATTATGGAAAGTATGGGATATAAGGAAGAGTTAAGGCTCATTAAGGAAGGAAAATGTCCTTTGTGTAAAGAACCTATTTCTGAGTTCAGAGATTTCTTGTCTAAGAAAGAGTATGAAATAAGTGGATTGTGTCAATCTTGTCAAGATGACGTGTTTGAGCAACAAGCATTTGGGGAGGTGAGAGATGAATAAGAAGGAATATGTCTATATAGTGTGGGAAGGTAATGATATTGTAAGAGTGTATAAGAGTGAGGAAGGAGCAAGTAATAAGGCAAATGAAGTTATAATAGATAACGACTATGATCCTGAAGACGAAATAGTGTACGTGACAAAAGAGGTCTTGTATGAATAAGACAGCAGTAATTGAGGGTCGTATAGACTTGCGAGACTTAGCCTCTTGTGCAGACTATTTCATAAAACAAGGCATGGGTGCAGAGAATAAGAGTGACTTGTTATATAAGATCGTCACTACATTCGCTCGTGCTTCTCAAGCGCAGGGTTCGCAAGTATTCACGTCAACAGAAGAGGCTCTTGGCTATATGCATGACATAGGCCTTGGACCTGTTAATCGAATCAAGTATAAAGAAAGGAGGGCTAATGCATTTACGTTGAGTAAAGTTATAAATGCAGAACGTGCTATGGAGGAGGCTCCTTCTAAAGAAGAGATTGAGATTGACATAGAAGAGCTTGAGAGAATCATGAGAACAAATCCTACATTTGGAGGTGAGAAGAATGGATGAGATTAAGGAAGTAGACCTTATGGCGTGCTTTAAAATTGATGACTATCATGATCGTAGGATCATGGTCAAGGCTCTTGCGTGTGCGGGATACTGTGTGCGAATACGAGAAGACAAGTCAATCCTCAATAATACTTCTTATTATGTAGAAGTATATGCTGTTGTGGAGGCACAAGCATGAGAGAGGCTATTCTATATATAGGCGCAGCTATCTTGATAATCATAGTTATTTATTGTCAAGTTGGACACTTATGAACCTACATTAAAAATTTAAATGAAGATGCATAATAAACACCGTGTTGACAAATGATTAACCTTATGTTATTGTATAAACCAATGGACACGGAAAGTGTTCATAATTCGACCGAGATGTCAAAAAACTATTTGAAAGGAGTTGTTATTATGAGTAACGAGATTAAGGCTACAAAGAAGATTGACGGGATTGACAAAGAAGCAACAGTCGCATACGATTTCGGAGGAGATCTTGATAAGGCTGTTGAGTTATTCGGAAAAGACGTTGTTTATGCAAACTTCGTTCGTTCGTCCGTTATCACCATGCAGGCAGCAATGCGTCGTTATTTAGAAGACGGCTTGGACAATGCTGCTATCGCATCTAAACTCGCTGGTTGGAAACCTGGCGTTCCGATTGAACGCGTGGTTGATCCAGTCGCCGCTGTCTTCAACAAGTTCGCAAGCATGACGACTGAGGAACAGGCTGAGTTGATTAACAAACTCAGAAGCATGAAGAAATAACATCTGGGCATAGTCCCTCCCTAGGTGTTATGTATGGGAGGAGGGTTAATGGATAACTCTTCTCCCATTTTCTTGGCTTTAACTAATTCCACAATTTGGTATGCTTGAGGTTAAGATTATGACATGGGTTAGACGTAAGAATATACAGTTGTGTTATCCTTACGAAAGCGAAAGACTCCGTAAGTGGGGCAGAGGCCCTTACATTGTCCAACCTAAGTTGGATGGAGATCGCTGTCGTGCACTTATTAATGAATATGGAGATGTAACGCTACTAAGTAGCGAAGAGAACATTATCAACTCTGTTCCTCATATCAATGAGCAACTTAGAGAATCAGGCTTGCGAAATATCGAGTTGGATGGTGAACTATACGTCCATAACGCAAAGCATCAAGACATACATGGAGTTGTTGGTCGGACTGCTAATCTCCATCCTGAGTTTGAAAGTATCGAGTATCATATCTTTGATATAATTAACGAAAAGCGTCAAGCAGAGAGGCTCCTCGAACTTACACACCTCCCAACTGCTGACAACATTAAACTAGTAAAATACTTCATCGCAGATGATGAAGAGACTATAATGGACACGCTTGATGCGTGCATGGAAGATGGATATGAAGGCATCGTGGTGCGTCATGCAGGTGCGCCTTATATACGAAGACGAAGTACTTATGTAATGAAGTTCAAGCCACGCAGAGAAGATTACTATACTATCGTAGGCTATGTCGAAGAGTACTCACAATATGGAGAACCAAAGAATGCCTTGGGTGCATTAATCCTTGACTCAGGCATCATTAATGAACGTAATGAACTGGATACTTTCAATGTCGGAAGTGGCTCATTCTTAACAAGAGCCAGAAGGGAGGAACTATGGGCAAACAGATCAACTTTAGTGGGCGCTATAGCCCACGTCAAGTACCAGCATCTCACAAACCGAAAGGTTCCTCGCCATCCAGTATTAGTAGATATCATAAAAGCTCGTTAGAGGTCAAGAATTCTATAGAGAAGGGAGAATTCATATGTCTATACTGTGGAAAAGAGTTACCAAACACGAAGCGGTACAGAATGCAGAAAACGCAGACTTGCAACAACACTTGCAGAAAGCTTCTTACACAAAGGGAGAGCTCGGAAGCCTCTATGGTTGCGGCGAAACTACGCTATGCAGAGAAGCGTCACAATCGCAGGTGTCAAGTATGCGGGAAGCCATGCTATCCAAATTTTTTCTTCTGCACGAAACACGAGCAGAACGATCCTTATTAAGTACATACTTGAAGAGTATGCATGATAAGACTATTGTGTACATAGCAGGACCTTACTCATCAGACCCTGAGACTAATGTAGCAAATGCTATGTGCGTTGCTGAGTTGGTCTTAACCAAAGGTGGCATTCCCTTCATTCCACACCTCACACACTTTTGGGAACTATTCGCTCCTAAAGAATTTGAATTCTGGATGGCTTATGATCTTATACTCATAGCCTCATTTGATAAAGTAGTACTTGTTCGTATACCTGGAGAGTCAACAGGTGCAGACATTGAAGAGCTATTCTTTAACAGAGCTGGATATCGAACTTATATGTTGGAGGATATAAAGGATGAAAACTTCAGGTTCTAACGTAAGCCTATACAAAGGCACCTTTAATTGGTATGGAGAGGTCATTAAAGACCTATATGCACATGCCTACTCCGAAGTGCAGGCATTTAACTTTCTGTGTAAGCAAGTAAGCATTAAAGTAGACCGAAGCCTATTCGATGTTCGGCACTACTTCTATGACTCTAATAAGTATGAAATAAAGGAGGTGAAGAAGGATGGAGGAGATGATGAAGCAGTTCCAAAGACTAAGACGTGCGATTGACCTTAGTAGATATATCTCACTGGATCGTGGGATAGCACGAAGCTCATCTACTAATAGAACTTTGGTTATGTATGAAGCGTATATAGGGCCAACTAGATTAGTAGAAAGCATCACGACTTGTGGAAGAACAGCACAAGTAGCAGTAAACAAGGCCTTAAAGAAATGGAGGAAACAGAATGAATCTACAGCCACATGAATCTTGGAACATAACGGATAGTACCAAGCTCACCGCTTACATGGAATGTCCTCGTATGTACTTCTATGAGTATATGCTTGGCTGGAGGCCTGAGACACCGAATATCCACTTGGAGTTCGGCAAGGCATGGCACTTAGCTATGGAGCACTTCATACTATTCGGTTATAGCGACAAGCAAATAGGAGGGGCTTATAACCTATTCCTTAACCACTATAGGCAGTTCTTCTCAGAGGAAATGGATAGTGTAAACGCTCCTAAGGACCCTGCGAATGCGCTTCGTGCCTTAGTCCAGTACGCTATCGAATATGCAAGAGAAGAATTCACACCTATATATACAGAAGTGTCAGGCACAGTACCTATTGATAAAGATCACGTTGTTCACTTCCGCTTGGATAGTATCCTCGAAGTGGATGGCCTAATTCGGAGCAGAGAGCATAAGACTGGCTCCCAGTTATCCAGACAATGGACAGATCAATGGAGTCTTGCTGTGCAGACCTTTGTGTATAACCACGTGCTTTGTTGTCTATATAAGCCTGAGCAAGTATGGGGTGTAGAGATCAATGGAGTGTTCTTCCAAAAGAAGGAGAACAAATTCGCTCGAGTTCCTGCACGTCGGAATCTTAACATGATGCAAACTTCGTATTGGAATGTTCTTGATTACATACATAGAATGGATCGTGACAAGGAACGCCTCATGAACGATTGTAAGGAAGTAGATGATGTCATGATGTGCTACCCGATGAATCCTACGAACTGTGCCAAGTACTTCGGCTGTCGCTATTATGACTTCTGCATGGCTTGGGCGAATCCACTACAGCGGTGTGATGAAGTACCGATGGGAATGAAAGTTGAATATTGGGATCCTTCGCTTGAAGAAAGTAAATATAGGTTTAACTTAACATAAGGAGAATAATATGGCTGCCACAAAAGAACTTGATTTTATACATAAGGGCCTTCGTTGTATAGTACTATTCACTGATATGGGACATAGGTGTGGCTATGTAGGCATAGACAAAACTCACCCTCTGTATGAAGTTGGGTATGATGACGTTATTCCGGATAGTCTTAAGAAGAGGCTCAATACTATATATAATGAGCCTATAGGCAAGCGTGGAATACTAAGTGTATTCTGCCATGATCCCGAGAAGCCTAAAGTAGAAATACTCTTCGACGTACATGGAGGCATCACCTATTCTGGAGTAGGTATAGACAAAGAGAGTAAGCTTTGGTTCTTTGGCTTCGACTGTGCTCATTGTGATGACGCTACTGATGTTGTCACGATGTATAAGTACGGATATGGTACAAGTAGAGTCCTAAACTTAGATGGAGAAGTAAGAACTAAAGAGTACGTAAGACAAGAGTGTGAATTATTAGCAGAACAACTTTCTAGTATAAT
>Ga0172381_10004555_pt1 | contig 14307 bp, 16 predicted proteins | sample Leawel6488metaG_FD_119754 | JGI IMG/M metagenome (GOLD analysis project Ga0172381, IMG submission 119754) | Leachate microbial communities from a municipal landfill in Southern Ontario, Canada - Leachate well 64-88 metaG | ecosystem: Engineered > Solid waste > Landfill > Unclassified | place... | reverse complement strand
GAGGCAGCGGCAAAGAAGCGAGACAAGTTCGCAGAGGACCAGGTCCTGCGTTTGCAGGGCGCCCTTGCCAAGGCCTCGGCAGACGTCCAGACAGAACTGGCCAAGTTCGAAGCCAAGGTGGGCTTGGAACCGTGGCAGACGATGCGAGTCACGCTTCTGAAAGACCTGCAAGGCGAAATTGATAAGATCGGAAAGGAACTGACTGACACGTGGAACGTCGGTTCGGTGCCGGCCGTCGAGGGTGCGCTCAAGTTGGGAATCGAAGACGGCCTTGGGCAATTGATGGCTGGCCAGGCGGGCCCGTTCAAAGACCTGTCTGACGTCTCGAAGAACTCGCTGGTCAAGCAGACGTTCACGACCATCGATCGGTCAGCGGTGAAGTTCCTCGCCGGCTACGACATGCAGTTGCTTGGCGATGTTTCCACGACGTTGACGAACAAGATCCACACGACGATCCAAGCGGGAATCCTCACTGGCAAGTCCATCCGTGACGTCGCACGCGAGATTGGCAGGGTGGTGCCGGACAAGGAAGGCTTCCGTACGGCAGGCAAGACGGTCTTCTCTTCTGCCAACCACCGAGCGACGCTCATTGCCAGGACCGAGACGTTGCGGGCCCACAACGAGGGCCGCAAGACGTTCTACGACCAGTTGGGTGTGACCAAGATGGAGTGGATCACGGCAGAGGACGAGCGGACCTGCCCGGTTTGCGCCCCGATGAACGGTAAAGTGTACGATATAAAAGGCGACATTTCAGCGCCCTTGCACCCGGCTTGTTTGGTGCCGGGGCAAAAGGTTGTGGCGCAAGGCATCAAGGCTGCGTCAAGGCGGTGGTACTCAGGCGATGTTTGCAAGATCGAGACGTCTGGAGGGGCAGTCCTGACCGTCACCCCAAATCACCCGATACTCACGCCTTTCGGGTGGCAGCCCGCTCGTGAATTGTGCGAAGGCGACGATCTCGTTTGCGCAGATTTCCATGAGGGGATGAAAAGTTCGTGTCCCATAGTAGATGATAAGGACATGCCATCCTGCATCGATCAAATCTTTGATGCGCTGCGGCTGTCTGGCGCCATGACGACCGTAACGGTGCCATCCTCCCCCATTCAATTCCACGGCGATGGTGCCGTTGACGGCGATGTCGATATTGTACTTCCCAACAGCCTTTTGCGGCGTGACTTGCAATCCCCGATCCTTCAGCCATCCGCAGACCAAGAGTTCTGCGGGCGAAGCGAACCTTCCATCGGATTCGATGGTCTTGGCCCTGGCGACCAAACAAGAGAGTGGCAAAGGCTTTCCCCTGATTGCGTCGTGCGCGGCCATGCTCAATTGCTTTCTCTCTTCGGGAGTGGTGCGAGCCATCCTGGCGAACATGCCAGCGGATCGGTTCCTGGGCTCTACCCCGGCAGCGAGCAATCGACGCCGGAGGAGTGGACGGCTCACGGAGTACGCCTCAGCCAACGCATTCTCGGATTCACCAGCCTGGTATCTGGCGATGATTTCGGACATGGGAAGAATGATTTTGTGGGACATCTTGACTCCTTGAAACGGATTTCCGTCGAGAAATACTCTGGGCACGTCTTCAATCTGGAGACGGCAGAAGGATGGTACATCGGCAACGGAGTAGTGTCAAGCAATTGTCGTTGCACCGTTTGCAGTTGGTTCGATGACGATAGCGATATACATCTTCCTATTGAATTGCAGCAGCCCGAGTAGCCCGTCTTTCCATTGCCATTATGGCAAAATCCATCCACGCTTGCTAAAAAGTCAAACCGTAGTGCCATTTTGGCAAAAAACTGTTGACACTTTGGCAAACAACCCGGATATTGACCTCATTCGGAGGCCGATTCCATGGCTGAAAAAGACCTTGCGACCGAAGCGATGTGGGAGGAAACGGTAGGCGATATCCGCTACCGAGTCCGTGACCCGCAGCACTTCAAGGCCGATACCTACCGCAGAAAAGACCTGCCGGGCATCGCTGGCATCGCCATAATCATCGGCCAACTACTGCCTGAGTTCGTACCAGAAGGCGGGAAACCCGATTCGATGGTCGTGCAAGCCTACCGTTTTGCGAAGGCAGACGACTGGACGCTCGAAAAGGCCCAGAAATGGGCAGACGACCACAAGATTCTGTCCGAAGTGGCTTCCATCTTGGCCCAGATTGCCGACGTGGAAGGCGTTGAACTGGAAACCGAGGAAGATGCCGAGTTTTTTCAGTCGCTTGCTTCCTACTGCGGTCCCGACGTGCTGGAAACGTGGGCAGCGCCCAAGGACGAAGACGCCACGCGTATCAGTTCGTTCGTCGGAAGCAAATACAATATCCTCGACTTCCTGTGGAAACACACGCCAAAAGAGGCGAAAAGTGTGCTTGACGCCTTCTCTGGGGGCGCCAACAGTGCCTATTTCTTCAAAAAGAAGGGTTTGAGAGTCGTTTGCAACGACAAACTGGCCTATCCGTACCACATCGCCCGTGCAATCGTCGAAAATTCTACCGAAACGCTCTCTGTTTCGGACGTGGAAAGCCTATTCGTGGCCAATGCGAAGGCCGGTGACTTCTGCGTCCAGAACTTCTACGGCTACTACTTCACCAAGCCGCTCCTGGCGTTCCTTGACCAAGTTTGGGCGAACATTCAGAACCTTCAAGGGTACAAGAAGGACTTGGCGCTTGCGGCACTCGGTTGGACTCTGGTTACTAGGGCTCAATTCGGACGATTTAGCCAGTCGAAAAAGAACGGCGTGAAACTGGATCACCAAAAACGAGAGTCTTCCACCTCGAACATTCCGCTGTCCGAGTTTAAGTCCCTTTTCGAGTCTAATATTGCAAAGGCCAATCGTCTGGTATTCGAAAACGGGCAGAAATGCTCGGCCAGTCGCCTTGATGCCCTGACCGCAATCGCTTCGACTGACTGTGATCTTGTTTATGCAGATCCGCCATATATTACCAAATCTAGTAATCACGACTACGCAATGTCCCTTCATTTCGTCGAAGGCTTGATGACGATGTGGGAAGGCAAGGAACTGCGGCAGAACGCGCTGCATGACTTCGCCTCGGGCACCAAATACACGAAGGAATCCATCGGCACCCTTATCAGCGGCGTGGTAAGCGCAGCCAAGGGCAGGATGCTGCTGTTGTCCTACCAAGACAAAGCATTCCCGGACGAAAAGACGATCAAGGAATTCTTTGACGCCCAATTCGGAACCACAAAAGTATCGTCCGTGGAAGTCGAATATACCTCGGGAAGTCCAGACCGCGAAACGGGTGGCAAATACGCCAAGGAACTTCTGTTCTTTGGCACGGGCGAACTCAAATCCAGCGCAGCGGCCGCAGAGGGGACCATGCACGCAACTGGCCAGAGCGCAATCAGCGCACCTATTACGCTGAGCACCGATGCAGCCGAAGGGACCGACAAAACGTTCGGGTTCATCCTGACCCACGTCGGCGCCAACCGGAACGGAGACCACTTCACCAAGGACGAACTCAAGAAGAACGCTGAGACGGCCGTCGGCAAGAAGGTGGACCTCTCGCACGATCAAGCCATCGCAGAAATCGTCGGGAAGATCACCGATGCCAAGTACATCGAAGACGGGGACAACTCAAGAGTTGAGTGCTCTGGCGTCATTTACACCGCCGAGTCGCCCAATGGTGCGTTCGCTTACCGGCTCATGAAAGAGAAGTTGATCAAGAACGTCTCCATGGAGTGCGACTACCAGCAAGGTGAGTGCTCCATCTGCGGCAAGAAGGTCAAGTCGAAAGCCGAGTATTGCACGCACCTTAAGAACTTCAAGGGCAAGGCATACCAGGGCAAGCCTTGCTTCGAGATTCTGCACGGCGTCACGTTCACGGGCGTGGGCCTGCTTGACCGCGAGGGTGCAGACCAGAAAGCAGAGATCAGCCGGGTGGCTGCGCTCGATAGCCAACAGGTGGAGGAAACCATGGCAGACAAAGACAAGGCGAAGGGCGCACTGGATCCCATGGGGGATCCCACTGGCTTGCCCGAAGCCGACCTGATGAAGATGATCAAGATGCTGCAGGCCGACAACGAGAAGTTGATGAAGGACAATGATGGCCTTCAGCAGAAACTCGACGGTCTCGCAGCCCAGCAGAAGGCGACCGAGCGCAAGGCCAAGGCTGAGAAAGTCCTGGCCGACATGGAGAGCGCCGGCGAAGAGTTCGACGAAGCGGGCAAAACCGCCGAGTTGGATCGGCTCATGAAAATGGGCGACGAAGCCTTCGACGCCACCGCTGCGATGGCACAGCGCCATGCCGCCAAGAAGAAGGTCGATGATCCCGCTCCGGATCCCAACGCCGATCCGAACGCCGATCCCAAGAAGTTCCTGTTCGGGAAGAAGCCCGGCAAGAAAGCCGACCTCGATGCCAACGCTGCTCTGGCGAAGAACTCGCCCGACGGAAAAGGAGCGACAATTGAAGCCAAGGCTGCCGCTCTCTGCAAACTGATGATCGTCCGCGACCGCGGCGAAGAGTAGGAGGAACACCATGTCCAAGTACGTTGATCAGAAAGTCCCTGGATTCCGGTATGGCGAAGGCGTGGCCGTCGCTGATGCGGACGCCGGTCTGTTCGTGACCGCCACGGGAAACAAGTCGTTTGCAGTCCTCGGCTCTGCCACCGCTCGTCCGTTCGGCATGTATGCCGCTCCGGCCGTCGCCGGTGAGTTGTGCGCCGTCTGGTGCTGCGGCGGTATCTACGAGACGGACCAGTATGTGACGACCAACGTCGTTGCGGGCTGCGATCTGGCTGTGGACGCGTCCACCAACAAGCTCAAGCTTGCTGCGGGCGGAAACTTCGTCGTTGGTCATGCGATCTCCGTGGTGAGCGGCGTCCTGACCTTCAAACTGTTGGTATAGGGAGGTTACGACCATGGGAAAGAAAGTCACTATGACCGACTCCGAACTGAAGGCCATCGGAGACATGATGGTCGAGGCCACGGAAGTCGAAGGCGGCATGAAGGCGCTGGCTGCGATCATCGCACCGCCCATCGAGCAGGAAATCGACCGCAGAGAAATCACGTCTCTGCTCCTGACCAAGATCGACCTGCCCGCATCTGAGTCTGCCAAGTTCCAGATGGCTGGCGAAGGCATCCATGCGACCTGGATCTCTGCTGATGGCGACGTCTGCGAGGACGATATCAAGGGCGACGAAGTCGAGTTTCCGATCGGGCGCTTGGCATCCAACCCGATGGTAGACATTTCTGTGCTGAAGCACGGGAACGTCGGGACGCTTGCAGACATTTTGAAAAAGGCCGGAAAGAAGATCCGCATTGCCGTTGACACGCGGACCATCTCTGTTCTGTCCGCTGCGGTTCCAGCAGCGAACATCATCGAATGTTCGGGCGGCAAGTTGACTGAGGATGCTTTCAGCCAAGCGGAATCCTTCATTGAAGACCAGGAACTGCCGGTGAAGTACATCCTGATGCGTGGCGCACGCGTCAAGGACATGGCCGGTTGGGAACTGGACCCCGTCACAGAGCGTGAACTTGTGCTCAAGGGCATCTTTAAAAGGTTCAACGGAGCAGAAATTATAGCGTCTGCAACCATGAACGCGAACGAAGTGATTTTGATCGGAGACGACGAAGTCGGCAAGTATGCCATCAGGCAGAAACTGACCACGCAGCCTATTGAGGTGCCGCTCAGATTCAAGACCGGCTGGCTGGCTTGGTTGGAGGCCGCCATCGGCGTCACGAACCCAGGCATTCTGGCCAAGATCGTCATCACTGCATAGGGGGCTGCCATGTCTACTGTCGTAAAAAATGCGCTGGCCACCTGGCTCGATGTGCCCGGAACGGGACTAGTGTTCCCTCCTGGCGGCGAGTTGACGGTGGACGGCATCACGCCTGAGTTGGCCGCAGCCATCCAGGCGGGTAAGGTGACTGTGGAATCGCAGAGCGACAGCAACAAGATCATCGCCGCCAGCAATGGCCAGACGGTCTTCGACCTTCCGTTCGCCTGGCCCGGTCCCGATCATGCGCACCTCGTTGTGGCTGGCTTAGTTCGGACGTACGGCAGCGACTTCACGGTCGACTGCATCACGAACGAACTGACCTGGCTCAACGGCGGCGTGACCATCATGCAGAACGACGTCCTGACCTTCCTCAAGACTGGCTCGTACCCGGCGAACATGCTGGGCAACCAGGTTGTGGGTGGCGGGATTGCCGACGGCGCATTGACCTTCGCAAAGCTCAACGCTGCGCTTCTGGCCAAGTTCGTCGTGGTGGCGTTCGAGACTCCCGATGTGGAAGCCGGCAACGAAATAGCCGTCCAGATGCGGTTAAAAGACCTTGCTGGCGACTATCTTTCCGTTGAGCACATAGTACGCGTCACCTGCGACGATCGTGCCACGATGACAGTGGGTGTCTCCGGGACTGCGCTGCAAGGCGATGGAACCAGCGACCTCATTGCCAAGACCTCGGTGCTAGGCAAGTTAGATCTGACAGTCGCCTATGCAGGCGTTGCCACGATCTCTCTGGCTGTTGGCCCGACGCAACTGAGCCCGATGCTTGATTGCGCCGTTGGTGTTGACCTCGTTTTCGCATAACCGGGCATTGTGCCCGAAAGGAGAATGATCATGGGTATAGCAGATGCAGTAAAACCAGTCAAAGAAGTGGCGCTGACGGAACTTGCCGACGCCTTTTTGGACAACCTTCACGTCGTTTCCTGGGGTACTCCGGGAGCCGAAGACGCAGACACGATTGCAGTGACCTTGCAGATCCAGAATCCTCTGGACGCAGACGTCGTCTGCGTGGAGCGGCTTCGTCTGACCTGTACCACGGGCGGCACGCTTTCGCTGGTCCCCGATGGCAACGGCGAGGTTCTGCAGGGCAGCGGGACCGATGACATGATCATCGAGACAGACGAAGTGACTGGCAGTTTCGACCTGCTGGTTTCCGACGCCGCTGCAGAGACCATCACGGTCGTGGCCGGCGTAACCCAGGGTTCTGGCATATGTGTGTGTAGTATGACTGTTGACTGTGTGTTCGAGTAGTATGCTAACCAGGGGCGGGCGACCGCCCCGCAACCGAGGTTCGTTTGAGATGATCACCATCACCAACCTACTTAAGACGACGCTGATCATTCCGGCAGGCTTGCCTGGCGGTGGTTCACTGCGTCTGACCCCGGAAGGGACAGCGAAGGTTACGATGTTGACCACGGCCATGCGCAAGGTAATTGACGCCGGCCGTGCGATCTCAGACGCGCCTCCACCTCCTCCCGAACCAGCACCACCGCCGCCTCGTTGGGCCCCGCCGCACCCCATCAAATGGAAGAGCGTCGAGGAACGAACGAGGCTGGTGCTGGAAATGGCTGCGCAAGGGATGAAGCAAGTCGACATCGCCCACAAACTCGCAATCGAGAGAGTGTGGGTAGCCAAGGCGATTCGGGAATCCAAGAAGAAGAAGTAACCAGATGAAGGGTGGCGACGATGCTTTCGGAACTGGTAGCGGACATCCTGGCAGAATTCGTTGACGAGTCAGGCGACCCGCAGGTTCCCGAAGTGCTCATCACCCGTTCGGCTCAACGAGCGTTCTCGCTCATTTCCAACGACCTCGCTGTTGCCTACGTTCTGGCCGAGGATGGAACGGTCATCCCGACCATGCCAAACCCGCATCGGGAACTCTGGGCACTCCGAATCAAGATCATGGCGTGCCGGTATCTGCGGGCAATCAGCGCGAGCCGAATCAACTTCTCGTCTGGCGACAAGAGCATGGACCGGTCGAAGGAATGTTCGAACTGGGCCGCTCTGGAAAAGGACATGACGGCAGAGTACAACGCTCTGGCGATTGCGCTCAACCCAGTTCTGGACGGCAGCATCCTGCGGTTGGATCTGGACGTGGCCCGGTACACGATCAAGAACCACGCACCGCACAACCCAGCAGACCCGCAGTATTTCTGCGAAGAGGAGTAGATATGGCTGAGAAACAAGTTAAAATAGACCCGTTTTTCTACGGCAATGCAGACATGCTAACGGCGGTCGTTCAGGTGGCTGTGGCTGTCACAGGAATCGTTTTAGCCATCCAAGGCGACACGAGTGCTCTGCTCGGGTTGGGTGCTCTGGCTGGCGGTACGAAAGGGAGTATGCTTGGCGACATCATCAAGATCGTAGCCAAGGCGAAGAACAAAACCTTGTTTGTGGCTTTTCTGGCGTTCGTTCTTCTGAGCGGATGCGGGACGATGGCAGTCACGAGGCAGTTCATTGTCGATTCGCAGAGCGCGGTCACTGCGGTGGCTGGCGGCTACTTAGATGGGTGTCAAATGATCACGGTAGCGCCCTCATTTTCTTTGACTTTTGAAGGGTCAGAAATCAGTTATAGCGGGGGTCTGTTTGCTGGTTGCGAAAATGCAGGCCAGTTGATGGAACTACGCTGCGTCGGGTTGAAGGATGAGATCACCGGGAATACGAGAATCCAGTGCGTCCCGTTTGCATTGTGGGAGCAGGTGGAACTATCGAAATGAGATCGGCTTACCCAGCGCAGGCAGTTCGGGAAGTGGCGTGGATCATTGCCCAATCGGGCGAGACCGCTGTCGTGACTCGAAAGTCTATCGCTGGGCACGATGCATTCTTCGGGCCTCATGAAACATCTGAAACGTTGGTGGGGACCATTCCTGTCGAGATGAAGGATATGCCAGCGAAAGATCTGACTGAACTCGGTTCCGATGCAGTGGCTTGCGTCTGCCCTGACTCCGGGCTGCAAGAGCAAGATTTCCTCACCATCGAGGGCGTTCGATACAGAGCAACGGCTGTCAAGCCGTTCAACTTCTTTGGGCAGATCACCCATATGGAAGTTCAACTCACGAGGGAACGCCGTGGGTAACTTCTGCCAAATCACCATCGATACCAAGAAGATCGCCAGACTTAGCGATGCCATGAAGGCTATGCCTGGCATGGTCAAGAACGAGATGGGAAAGGCCGTCGTCAGAATCGTGCTTATCATCGAACGAGAGGCCAAGAAGCGGTGCCCGGTAGATACCGGGTTGCTCCGAAGCAGCATTACCCCCGTTGTAGAATCATGGGCTTCTGGCTACGTCGGAACGAATACCGAATATGCACCGTACGTCGAATATGGAACCAAGTACGCAGGGGCGCAGCCCTACTTTGAGCCCGCATTCCTGGCAGGCCAGAAGGCTGCTCCGAAAGAGTTTGGCAAGGCCATGGCTCGTGCTGTGGCCAAGTTTGACAAGAAAGCGCAATGAGTGGGTCGCTGAAAAGAGCATTAGGTTTGTGGGTGGCGTCGAAGGCGCCGGGCCTGCATGTCTATTCAGACGACCTCGCCAACCAAGCGTACCTTTACCCGTCTTGCACCGTTGCTGAATTGGCGCACGACGTGACTCCGATTGGCTGTGGCAAGAAGGATTACAAGGTCCGGGATCCTGAGACCCACTTCGTAACCGCCGTGGGCAGAATCCATAAGGCAGGCACTTCCTTCCGCCTGACTTTTCGCTCGCCCAATTCGATAACCAAGGCCGGCCAGGAAATCGTGGACGACCTGCTGGCGACCATCGAACTCGCTGCGCTCACGACCGCTTCAGACCCAGACCCAATCGTTCTGACTGACTCGGTGGCATCGCCGGCCGTCGTGTTTTCGCTCGAAGTCATGAAGCCCGCAGGACGGGCAGAAGTGCCAGCAGACGTGACTGGAGAGCCGTTTCTGTTTGGCGCAGCGCTCACGATCAGGCTCGTTCGACTGTTTTCGATTGAACGATCTGTCGAACATGTGATAGAAACGATCTTTGTGGAGGACAACTAAAATGACAGACGAAGACACCACTGTTCTGGTTCACGAGTCCAAGAAACATAGCAAGGCCGCAGTCGTGAAGCAGAAGCCACCGTCGTTGCCTCCTTTTCGACCGATGAAAAGCACAGGCGTGTCTGCTCCTGTTGCGGCTCAGGCTGCGGCGACCGCTACATCCGCACCTATGTTCGCTGCCTTGAAGGCTGCGTACAAGTGGACCGACAAAACGAAGCTCACGAGAGTGGAGTTCCTTCAGAAACGTGCTGCGTGGCTTTCCCGCCCTGCCAATGAGGTGAAATAACATGACTCAGATTATTCCAGATGCATACACGACTTACGAAGACGGCCACATTGGAGCAACTCCAGGGTCGCTTTCCAACGTCGAGGCCAAGATAGGCGCTGCCACCGGCGGCGTGCCCGGCAGGGTTTACACGTTCTCTGGAGGCGACGCCAAGAAACAGGCTGCATTGATCCTGAAAGAAGGCGCTCTTCTTCGGGCAATCGAAGAGGCCTTAGACGCAGGGTCCAACAAAATCCATGCCGTTCGCATCGGCAACCCGACGCAGTCGACGCTCTCGCTCAACGACAAAAGTGGTGTGCCAACTTTGCGAATCAAGGGCGACTTTGGCGCATCGAGCATCAACCACTTTGTCAACGTCCGTCAGCAGTTGGCGAGCCTTGACACTGCGTACGCCGCAGTAATCGTGGGCAGTCCGTGCGTGGCAGTGTTTTACGACGCTGAATTCAATGAGACTCGCCGCGTGAACCTTCCTGCGGAGTTGGTCTCTGTGGCTGGTGTTTGCATGAGGTCATTGTCTATAGTTTCTGGCGACCCTGAATTCTGGGTGTTGGGAGTTGGGGACGGTGCGGCAGCCAAGGTGTTCCACATTGATTCCGACGGCGAAGTTGTCGCTGAGGATACGATGGACATCACGTCTCTGATTCCAGAAGGTGATGTCATTTCAGGGTTGTCCTTCGGGACCATGCAAGACGGCATCCAGGTAATAACGGACAAGCACGTTCTGTACGTCTACGACGACGATGGGACTCCTACCATCGACTGGTCTATTTCGTTCGTCGACGCAGGCATAGTGTCGCCCGATGTTTCTTCCATCTCGGACATCGTCGATATTAACGCGTATCTTCGTGGAGAGGATCCAGAACTCACTCAGGTGGTTCTGGACCGGACGGCCAAGACGATTTACCGCATGACCGACTTCGACGAGATGACCCCTGTTGTTGATGGTGTCATCGACATTTCCGCTTTGGTCGGGAGCGACACACCTGAGGGCATAAGTGTTGACTTGGCCACTGGCGACGCGATGGTGGCGTTGCGTACGGCTGCCGGCGAAGTCGACATCGTTCTTCGCCTGACCCTCGATTGGGATCTTCTGACGGCCACGCTGGTAGAAAGTCTCGACGTTGCGCATGGCGTATATGGGATCGCTGGGACGTTGGCCAATAATGAGGTCACGACTCGGCTGACCATTCAGGATCGAAACGAAACACCGTATCTTGACCACGTTTTCGAGGCAACAGACACGCCAGACGCTGTGACCCCTGCTCTGGCAGCAGTTGTCAATGCTGACGGAACCTACGCTGCGCAGTTGCTTGTGGCTGTGCCCTACGCGTATGCGTTGATGCCCTCTGGCATTGGCGGTCCCGATCCCACGTACTTCACGGCCATGTCAGGGGGTTCTGATGGCGGGGCTTTGACCAATGCGGACTACTTGGCGGGCCTTGAGGCAACCAAGAGCAAACTAGACGTCAATTGGATTGACGCAGTTGGTGCGACGTCGTCCGCTCTTTGGAATGCCATTCTTGTGCATTGCGCAGAAATGGAGACAGTTCTTAAGGCAGAACGCTTTGCCATCCTCCGGTGTCCGGCCTTTGTGTCGTCTGCCGAGATCGGAAGCGCAGCGTACTTGTCTGCCGTCCAGAGTTACGTCGACGCCATTGTTATTCAAGCTGGCCTGATTGGCGACCGCAACGCAGTCATATTCGCAGGCGACGCCACGTTCCTCGGGAGCGACGGCACCGAGTACAACCATTCTGTTGCCGCTGGCTGCGGCGGAACCATGGCGGGCTTGCCCGTCCAGAAGTCGTTGATCAACAAGCCGGTTCGGAACGCTCTGGCCGTCGTGCCTGAGTTCGGACCTAGCCACATCGAATCGCTCATCCAAGCCAGAGTCAACGCAGTGCGCTTGAAGCCCGGCCGTGGCTTCTGCATCACGCATTCGCTGACCGCCGCTCCTGTGGGTTCAGACTACTCTCGGGTCAACGACCTGCGAGCGATCTACTACGGATCGAAGGCAGCCAGAGAAGCCGCACAGCCGTACATCGGTGAAGAAAACGACAGCGCTGGTGAAGGCCTGCTCAAGTTGGAATCCGCCATGAAGCGGCCATTGGAAAGAATGCTGGACACTGGCCAGATCGATGCATTCGACTTAAAGTCGGTTTCCACCTCGGCAAACAGACTGCTCGGGGAAGTCTATGTTTCGCTGGGCATCACGCCTCTGCGAGCCATGGAGATGATTTACACGAACGTTTACTTGGCATAGGGGGTGACTCATGGCTACTGAAGGATTTGTCTCCGGAGCATCCGGCGAAGAGATCTCGTTGATCGTCGACGGCATCAAGGTTGCCGCGTTGCAAAACCTTTCTTGGAAGGCAAGCCAGTCCAAGAAAGTCGTTCGCGGTGCCGGTTACAGAAAACCGCACGCCATGGGAAGAGGTCCGAAAGACTACGAACTCGACTTCGAGATCAGCGAACTGAACTTTGCCGTGTTGGGCGAGCCACCTACCGCAGAGCAGAGTGACATGGTCCAGTTGTCGACGTTCGTCGTTGGCAACCAGGTCTTCTCCTCGCTGCTCGATCTGCGTAACTGTTTGGTGATGGTCATGTATCCGCCCAAGAACAACACCCAGAGAGTTTTGCGATTCAAGGGATTTGAATTCACCGAGGACTCTGGCAGTTTTTCTGTGGATGATGAGATCCTCAACAGGAAACTCTCTGGCATCGCTATGGACGCAGAAGGATTGGTCTAATATTGGTGGGGGCTTGAATTATGTCGAGCGAAGAGGTAAAACTATTGCAGGCTGCGATGCACGATCTAGGGATTAGAATGGGCACGCTAGAGACGACCGTGGCTGACGTCATGGTAAGAGCATTATGCCACGACCGGATTTTGAATTGGTTGAAGATGGTTGCAATTCTGGTCATCGGCATAACTATCGGACTAGGTGTCGTAGGTTTGAAAGACGTAGTCGGCCTATGGACCGGCAAATAACAGGAGAATATCATGAGTGTAGCGGACGATGACGATTTGGGATGTGTTTTTGACGAGGCAGAGCAGAAGCGAGATTCGGAAATCCGAGCCATTGTAGATACGCTGCGGGCTGGCAATCCAAGCCTGCGCATTTACGAGATCGTGATGCCAGAACGGGAAGGTGAGATCTTTCTGGGCCGCAAGTGCTCGTGGAATGAGTACAAGCGCCTGGTAGGCTCCGTGAAAAACGATGCGGAGGCCAACGAGATACTCGTGACCAAATTCCTTGTCTACCCGAAGCCTGAATTCGATGCTATCCAGAATCAGTGGGACCCAGGCCTCATTGTGACCCTTGCTGGACAGATTCAGAAGGCGCTGGGATTCCAGCAGAAGGCCAGCCTAAAAAACTGGTAGAGGCCGAGCGGGTTGCTTGCCGCTCGGATGGATTCAAGCGTCTCAAGGCAGTGATTTGTTCGACGTTTGGTGCCTACGATTTTGAGAAACTGGACGATATGATCTTGGAGGATCTTGCTGTCGTAGGTGGCGCTGCTCTGTGGATCAAAGACGAGGAAGCGAAGGCCTTCGGAAGCAAGGGCAAAAGGCGCAGGCGGTAGACCATGGGAATGACACACAGCATCGGCTTGTTGATCAAGGGCAACGATGCGCTCACATCATCGCTGACCGGTGCCACCCATGCTCTTGATGCTTTCGGGGTGTCTGCTGACAAAGCGTCGGGCAAGGTCAACGCTCTTTCTTCGCCAAGTATCAACACATCTGGAATTCAGCAAGCTGACAAAGATATGCGTGCTTTTGGGGCGGGCGCTGCTATTGCAGGCGGCGTGGTTTTGGCTGGACTAGGCAGCGCTGCTAAATCAGCAACAGAATTCGGCACGGCAATGGCAGAAGCTTCGACGCTAGTCGATACGGGTACAGCAGACATGGCTGCCATGAACCGTCAGGTTTTGGGGTTAAGCACACAGTTCGGTGTGATGCCAGTTGACACCGCCAAAGCCATGTACACCACGATCTCTTCTGGGTTTGGAGACACGGCTTCCGCCGCACTCGTGCTTGAGGGTGCGATGAAACTATCGAGAGGCGGCGTGGCCGATCTTGGCGGTTCCGTTGATGGTCTTACCTCCATCATGAATTCATACGGCTTGAAGGCAGACGAAGTGACCAGTGTCTCCGATGCAATGTTCATCGCCATGAAGGCGGGCAAGACCACCATCGGTGAACTGTCTGCCAACATGGGCAAGGTTACCCCTCTGGCTGCGGCTGCGGGCGTGAGCCTTGACGATTTGCT
>Ga0172381_10004554_pt1 | contig 14309 bp, 12 predicted proteins | sample Leawel6488metaG_FD_119754 | JGI IMG/M metagenome (GOLD analysis project Ga0172381, IMG submission 119754) | Leachate microbial communities from a municipal landfill in Southern Ontario, Canada - Leachate well 64-88 metaG | ecosystem: Engineered > Solid waste > Landfill > Unclassified | place... | reverse complement strand
TTGGAACCACCATTCTTCAAGTTTTGCCTGAAGAATGACCCATGCCCTATCTCCTGGTGCTTCTAAAATCGATTGACAAGTGGTTTCGTCATCCTGATTCCACCAACCATCTTTCCTAGCAAAATAAATAATGGCTGCTCTATCGCCTGGAGCATTAAGAATAGACTGACATATGATGTCAATCTCATCTTGACTCATGCTCTTAATGATATTTACTGCATTTGCATAGATATCTTCCGCTCTCATATCTTCAATCACTGTATCTTTCATGATTTTTATCATGATCTTTCTCCTCTGAATATACAAGCGAATGATATTGGATTATTAAGCGATTGATTGATTTTTTGGTTCGATCCACCAACCAGCTTTCCTAGCCAAATAAATGATCACTGATTTATCTCCAGGCGCTTCGAGGATGGATCGGCAGGTATCCTCATCGTTCTGGAACCACCATCCATTCTTCTTAGCAAAGTAAATAGCTGCCGCTCTATCTCCTGGTGCCTCTAAGATAGCTCGGCAGGTGTCCTCGTTGTTCTGGTTCCACCACCCTTCTGTTTTAGCCATATAGATAATTGATGCGACACCTCCCGGTGCTTTTAAGATGGATTGACATACAACATCAATCTCATCTTTGGTCATATTCTCTATTACACTTGTTACACTACTGTAGATATCTTCTGCCATCATATCTTTCGTGATTTCTTTCATGATCTTTCTCCTTAAGAATCGGTTTATAAATAGCATTCTTCAATGATGCTTTATCATCTTCACCTAATTAATATATACTTGAAAGCCGTCTAAAATGCATTAAACAACATATCTATCTGATATACCATCTTCTCCCAAGCCATTACAGCTCAAGAGAAGATAAACAAAAAGTAAACTTATACTTGTGCTATCAGCTTTTTATAAAACTACACTCCACATCATCATAGATGTGGAGTGTAGTTATTTGTCAAGATTACATGGATCAGATTTCAGCCATACTACCGAGTAAACCGATACCATCAAATACGGCATGGAGACCGGATACGGTGATCAGCGCACCAACGGGATTGGTGATGATCGGGAATTCCCGAGCGTTACCGATAAGCGAATTGATGATTGCGTTATCAACAGTCGGGGTTGCCTGGGTCAGGTAGGTACCACGTTCACGGTTCTGCCCAAAGTTCAAGGAAGATTGAGGACGATTCGGTCGTACCGGAATCATCAAGATCTTATCGTCCATATATTCGAAGGTCGTGGTGATGACATTCAGGACGGTACCATCAGGAAGAGTACGACGGAATTCAACAACACCATCGTTGACGGCATCTTTAGCGCTATCGCCGAGATGACTGTGATAATGAGGTACGGATAACAGAGAGCTTTTGATCGGGATGGAGGTCAAAACGGTGAATACCGGTTTCTCACCAGCACCGAGTTCCTGAGAATAGAACGATTCACGATACAGCCGAGAAAGAACATTCAACAGGTACTCTTCTGCATATCCACGGATATCGCCCCATTTCTCACCGGATCGCATGTTCTTGAGGTTCTCATCAATTACCATGGTATCCATGAATACATACGGTTTTACACGCTGACCGGCAACGAATGATTGACCGACTTTGTAAACGTAGTTATCTTCACTGAGGTTAGCTTCAGCGTTGATACGGTCACGCACATTGGCCAAGGTATCTTTGATCAACTTGATACCACGATCATCGATACCGATGGACATCAGCTTGGTCAGACCGTCAATAACAACTTCAGGCCGGGTCTGAGTCAAGGAATACTGAACGATGTAGTTCGCCGAACCTGGGATCTCATAAGCAACCGTTTTGGTCATGATGCGCATGGCCTTGGTGGTCTTACGGATGTTTTCCTCGGAAAATTCAGCAGCCGGTGTGTAGGCCAGCATGGTGATGGTCAAGGAATCAAACAAGGTCTGATCATTGACAACAACATCATTACCGGACTTGGTAGCGATGGTAGCACTGAGCTGACCATGAACGGTCATGTTGGAGGTTTTCAGGTTAACGGAACCAGCGGCATTGAACTTGACACGAATGATACCATCAGTGGTAAGACCAGCGAGCAGAGTCGAGATTTCACCATCGGTATTCAACTGAGTAGCATCGAGAGCCAAAACGCTTTCAAGGGCACAGATACGATCCGCGGAATCCATGTTATTGGCGCTCATCATCATACGAGAACCGCTGTGATCATAGACGTTCAGCGGGATCGTTTCAGTGGTATCGCCGTCGGTGATGGAAGCATACAAGGTTTTGATACGAACATTGTCGGCAACCAAATCGGTATAATCGATATGGCTATAACCAACGGTACCTGCATCGATCGAATAATCGAACATGTTGATACTGGTACCGATCTTGACAATATCTTCAGCGATCAGTTTCGCAGCCGGTCCGATACCGTCATTGGCGACACGAAGAACGATCGGTTTCAATTGGGTATTAGCCGGGGAAGGATCACGATACAGATCAACAAACGGGATACGATGACGATCTTCGTAACGAACAGCGGCTTCGCTGCTTCGTGATTTGGTCAGGTCATAGACCTCCATAGCATCGACATCGTAGGACACCAGGTTATTGTCAGTCGGGATATTCGGAATCAGGCGATGAAGAGCTGAACGATGATACCGGAGAATACTGACAGTGATGGCGACCTTAGCGTCGGAAATGGTATTGGCAATATCAGCGCCGAAAGACTCAACGGCGGACGACATCGAAGTAACAAGATTATTTACAGCAAACTCAGAATACATGGTATCGAAACCACGAAGCTCACAGTCACTATGACCGGAAGACGGGGTACTGGAACTGAAATGCTTGGAAGCATTGTAGTCCTTACCATAGTTATCAATACACAGGGCGACGGACTCAACTGCTGCTTTCAGATAGCGATCGCCGATACCACACTCACGGCAAAGGGTAGCGATCTCGTCACCACCAAGGCTCAAGATGGAGACATCACCATTCAGACGACGGACCGGTTGATTAAAGGATTCGAGCGAGGAAAGCTGATCGGCCGGGACCATGTTGTGCTCGGTCAAAAAGGTTTTGACGTGACCGAATACGGAATCGATTGTACGTTGACTTTCGTGGCTGAGGCTTTCTTCATCGATATGGATATTCATCCCTTCGAGGGAAGCCATAAATTCTTCAAGATTTGATTGTGATCGTTTCATTTAAGAGATTCTCCTACTTCATGGTTATTTTCAATTCTTTGAGAAGACGTTTAGTCTCCTCGGCATCAGTGAGAAACAACAACATAGATTTCCAATTTGTCAATAATGTCACAGTTTCGGTCGGCAATTCATCACGATTAAATTCGATTACGGTATCAATATATCGAGCAACACGCAGCTTATACATGAACCCGTCAAGTGTCTCATTCGCTACCAAAGCTAGACTCAGCCCTAGTAAGAGTGGTTTACTTTCATCGGTATTATTTAAACCACCATCAGGTGGATTGTTTTCATCAATTGAAGATCCATCAGCACTTTTATCAAGAGTACCGTCTTCTTCAGTATTATCATCGTCGGTGAGATCACCGGTATCACTAGAGGTGTCTTCTGTGAGAAGAGTATCGGTTTCATCAGCTTCTAAACTAGCACTGATGATAGAGTTAAGTTTATCAATATTCAACCAAGGATTACCAGCGCATAGGGCTCTTGTGACCGTAGTATAATCAACGATCGATGCCTCAGTCTGACGAACGTATTCAGCAAGAATCTTTGAAGAAATGAAACTCTCATAAAGAAACGCTGAGATACCTAAACCTGACGATGCATTTGGTAGTATCCCTATATTGATGGTATTACATAATGCGCTGATTGATGTAAAGAAATCATCATCCCATCGGCTAAACCGTATACCTTCAAACATCCTGTACCACATTGTGGATGTACTTATAACTCCAGTATGACGCTTAATCCTGAAATCAAGAGAAATGAAACGAAGTCCTTTCATATAATCAAAGGTATTCGGTTCGATCCTGATATAAGGTACAACAATAGAGATATCTTCATATTCACATTGATTAGCTACAGCAAGAACGAAACGAAGACTCTTGATAGTGGAATCAATCTGAGAGAAAGGAACGGTAGATCTTTTGATGATCGATTCGAGGATAGGTAATGTACTCACGATACGAGTTACATCATAGCTATTCAAAATATCGTTAGCCAGTTGGTGAAGTTGTCGTAAGGCATTGTCCTCGAGGATATTCAAAGATACCTTTTTGAGATGACCATCTATCGAGAGATTTATCTTCAGGTAAGCCCGATGGATATGAGAGATAGAGCTATATGATTTCTTGAACATGTCATTTCTGCTACAGAACATAGCCATAAAGATCTTATCAATATACATATTTATGACCAGAGCTATACGATCATCTCGAGAGATATCTTCGTCAGCATATCTGCTTTCAGATAAGGTAGTATATATCTCATTAGGGATGTGATTCAGAGTATTCATATATATCCTTTCTTTGTGTTGATGAGAATGAAGAAAAACGTATCCTTTTCATAGAATGGCAGGGATGTAATGGATGATTTAAAGGAATACATTTTAATAAAGAACAGGTAATAACCATCCTTTAGATGAAGGCATCTAATAGATTCGTTCGCACTAGAAATCAAAACAAACGTAGCCAATATGGAGAATAGTCAATGGTAATCATCAGTGTAGTTGGGAGGAATTAACATGGTCGTAGATCCATCAACTTTGTTTGATTTACTTAGACTTGCTGTCAATCGTAGTGATGAGAAGATAAAACGCTTAGCTGATTCATTATTCGAAATATACGGTGATAACGTCTCAACCGTAAGTTCAGCTGATATAAAATACTGCGAGTTATATATCTCTTTATGTAAGGAAATAATCGGTCACGGGTTGAATGTCACAGATCACAAGATCGATATTCTGAACATATTTAATCGACACTTGACTAATCAGATATTTAAAAGAGACGCCTATGTACGAGAAGCACTAAAGACCGTACTCGATACCGAGCTGTCACCATCGCGCATAGCTGATGTAACAAAAAGGTTAAATAACGTCGTAGCCTGGCATGTGAATAAACGATACATCACCAAACTCTATGGTCATCTGAAAGAGAGCAACCTGAGTTATTCGATCGATGACCAAGAGACCGCGTTGAATAACATGAGGTCACTGGTTGATGAATTCAAAACAACCATGCTCGAAGTTGATGCAGTCTCTTGTAGAGGAGGCTCCGTCGAGACCATCGACTTTAGTAATAAAGAGAACATCAAGGGTGCTATAAAGACCTACAAAGAGCGTCGTGTCAATCATATTCTGAAGACCGGATTGCAAGGGTTGAATCAGATGTTTGGTCCAGCTGGTGGCATAGCTCTTGGCGAATCTGTTTTATTCGCTGCACGTACTCATCAGTTCAAATCAGCGATGCTGATGAAGATGGCTCAATGGATACCGATGTATTCAAAACCACCAATCACTCCTGGTAAGAAACCTATGATCTACATCGTCTCTCTGGAGAATGAGGGATACCAGAACATGATGCAGATGTTCAATCAGATGTATATAGCTATCAATGGTAAACTACCTTCACTAGATGTATCAGATGAAGAGCTCGTTGAATCAATCTACAGCTACTTTAATAAAAGTGATTACACAGTTGTCATAGAGAGATATCTACCCTCTCAGTTCGGATATGAAGAGCTCGTTCATCAAGTAGAGAAGTTTGAGAATTCAGGATTCAGGATAATAGCTACCATAGTAGATTATCTTGGTCTTATGAAAACGCATAATTTCGGATCAGCAAGCAAAACTGGAAGACATGATCTATTACAAGATCTTTTCAATAAGGTGGTCAACTTCTTTAAGGCTATGGGCACTACTTTATTAACAGGCGCTCAATTAAATCGAAATGCATCAGACATATCAGCATCCGGTATTCCTCATCCGGTGAAGCATTATTCTGAACGTCATTTTGCTGGTAGTACTGGTATCGGCCGTGAAGTAGACTTCATAGCTTATATGGAGATAGAGAAGGATGAACAAGGTATTCCGTGGTTAACCATACAATGGGGTAAACATCGCTACGTTGATGATACTCCTGAGGCTCATAAATTTGTAGCTTACCAACTCCATGAGAATAGCGTTGGTCTCATAGATGATATAGATGGTGAATTCAAAGGTAGCCGTAACATCTATAGTAAAGGTAAGACCAAGCAAGCTACGGTTTCAGATATCGATGATATACTTGGTAATCTCTAAGGTAATAAAATAACGGATCATCTGATCCACTAACTGTAAGGGGTAAGTACCATGGCTCAAATAAAGATAGATCGTACGATAAAAGACATTAACAAAGATGGCAGTCATTATGAGTTTGTCATACCTGATTTAACAAAGATGATGCGAACTGATAGTTGTCCTGGAGATGAATTCATCATCCCGATACATATCAGGGATAACCAGGCTACCTTCTGGGAATTAGGAGGTAAGAATGATCATTTCGCTACATCCATTGGTACCATCATCGCTAACAATCGTGACAAGCTGTTGAATGCTGTGTTGTTCAATAAATTCAATAAACGTCCTAGCAGTAAGCAGGCTATGGTAGCCATCAGACCTGGATACCGCATCTACGTTGGACGTATAAATACCCGTCAAAGTACGCTTGCCCCAAAGATAAAGATGTTTCAATTAGTCTATGCCGGTATCGATGATGATAATACTACCCCTACAACCACTTATGGACGATTCACCGTAAACAATATATTCACTCAATACAAAGATATCAACAACTGTTTCCCAGCACGTAGGTTAGTTCATAAGCTTTGTATGAAAGATGTCAGACACCCCTACTTCGCTAACGGATGGACTACGTCGAATATATCCAAAGTGAAAGAAAAACGCAATCTTCTCGAAAGTTATATCAGATTATTAGATATGAAGATCTGTATGCATAATGGTACATCTGCTGATGAATTTCTTGATGAAATCGAAGATCATATCGCTGAGAAGAATAATAAGCATCTGTCAGCTGTATTACAGCTTATCAATTTTGAAACAGGCATGGTTATACTTACCCCTTTATCGAATATGAGATTATCTAATATAGGTGATACCATAAATAACGCTTCAGCCACAGATAGTTTCAAAATACCTATCAGTGAAATGCTCTCATGCTATAATAACAACATTCTCTTCAACTCTACAGACATACCGATGTTAGAAGTTGCAATGGAATATGATGACAAGTTCTCTATCGAGATAGCCAAACGCGCATTCTGCATATTACGAGGATATCGAGGATAACAAAAAAGATACAAGAAGAATAACCTCTAGCACCGAGCCTCTATGGCTCGGTGCTAGAGATGGTACTATCTGAATAATTGATTGTTCAATATTATTGTTCTGGAAGGTCGCTAACGCCGATAATATCACCTTCTTTGACATCCATGATATTCGTGATATCAATGATATTGGTAAATATTTCAGGCGACGTACTATTGGGATCAAAACATATACCTATGATAGTCAGTTTATCATTCTCGATGGTACTATCAATGATTTCGGTACGAGGTTTGTTGTTACCAATGATCGAGAGCGACCGTACGTCATGGAGATCGACGTAGGTGAAGATAGCAAATGAATGACCAACACTGGCACTACCATATTCGGTATTTGTACCAAGTATGATAATTATATCATTATACGGTAATATACTTGTCACAGATGACGTGAAAGAAGAAGATGGATCGACCATATCGATGATGACACTGGGTGCGGCGATCTTGATAACGAATGCTGTCTTCGTGAAGAGATCATATTTGTTAAGTACGACGATATGTGCATCATCATCCGATTGTGATATACCAACAAGGAAATTATCATCGACTTCGGTGAGACATGTTACGTCGTAATTCCCATCGGTCACGAATACAGCCTGAGATAACTTGAGATCATCGGTGATTCGCATGATGGTACTAAGGTTCTCTTCATCAACACCTATACAGATGATATTCTGTGTATCTTCATTCTTTGATAATATCAGCTTAGTGATGGCGGTACACCCACCATCTATAACCATGGCTTCATTGTCAATGTCAATGATAGGAAGATCAGGATCGATCGTCACACGAGTTATACATCCTTTACCATTACCGTTATATCCGTAAATGATGATACGACCTTCATCGTCAATAACATGGCCATTGGAGTATCCACCTCTACTCTCAATAGAAGTGTATATCTGATTTAGATATTCATTCTTCTGGGGATTTCGCATCATTTTATAATGCAGATGTCCTTCATCATCATGGGTTAGAACCGAAATGTCATTATCCTTTTCAGCCAACTTGTCAAGGCGAATTGGCCCTTCATTGGTCCAAACTTTGGTTTCTCCAGGGTAACATTGGTTAGTTGCTTCAACATCATCGGCGTACCAAGGTAAATCTGATTCGTCAGAATCAAGAGCAAGTTCTTCCTGAGAAGCATTCTCATCGTTATGGACTCCACCATCGTCGATCATAGCAAGACCATCATAACTCACGGTAGTTTTGGTAAGACCACGACCAATGTTATCGATGTCAGCTGTTTCATCATCCTTATCCATTCGCATAAGCTCAACGATATCTTTCTTGTTATCCATTGTATTCTCCTCCTAAAGAGAATCTGTTTAAATGAGTTCGCGTTGAATTATATTCCCCAGATCACGCCCACAATATTTCCCACCTTCATGACAACGATCATCAAAGCATGGAGCATCAATCGTCGATGCATCATCCCGAAGATTAAACTCCGCATTGAACTCTTTCTTGTATTCTTCACGAAGCAAGTCAATGGTCTGACGCTCCATGTTTGAGATTGTCAATTCAGCACTCCAACAGAGTCGTTTATTGATACAATGAAGATAGGCTCTTACGTCAGCTTCACGTGTATAACGAACCATTGCCCCGTATGGAATAAAGTGGATCATTTCGGCATTTGAGGTTTGCTCACAAAGCTCTAAATACCTACGCATAAAGGTATTACAGAAAGCCTCACCGCCAGGTAATTCACGTACCAGTGGGGGTACATAGAACCCACCTGTTATAACTGGATTACTTCTGTCGATTGTTCGGTGGCGTTGATCTTGACCAAAGGTTGATACTGGTATTTCAACTGTGGTGTTGATCGTATTGCACAGACTATCAATGGTATTAGCATTTGGGTTGAATGGAAGAGTGTTCAATGTTCTGACATTGTAATCACTCTTGTAAAGATTAAGGAGTTTACGGAATACTTGACTATCAGCACCTTTGTTATTCAATACGACACTTGGATCAGTAATACAGTTATCACCTTTGACACGAAGAAAAGCGGGAACGAAATTGTTAGTGGTTTGAGACATCGTTTTGGTGGTCTTGATAACATCATCAAAATCTGTATCCTCACACCTATGTAACATCTTATTTAGCAATATCCGTAAGGGTGGATTCCAAGCTTCCTTATACAGACTCATAAGCGTTGGAATGTTGATGGTGTATACCAGGTGAGTTGGTACTATTGTAGAGATTACTCCACGTAGTTGTTCTTGAGCTATACGAGATGCTTGAAGTTCGATATTACCAGTATAGAAAGGGCGTTCTTTCTTGATGGCCTCGGCAACCAATTTCGTCATCTGGCTGATATTATCATTAAAGAACTCGATACCAGAATACGCCCACTCCAGGATCTTGAAATCACTGTTAGCTTCGTATGATCCAAACTGTCGTAGAAACATCTCGATGTATCTGGTAAGCCGAATGCGGTCATTGGTGCCGAACAAGTCAGTGCAGTATCGACCACTGCACTGACTCGTATTGTAGAACGGATGTAAATGCAAACCGAATGTCACCAAACTGACCGGTATGTTACCAAGATGATAAGTCAGATGGTGAGGCCCGTGTTGCATGGTTGTATGATGTCCAGGCTTGAATAAGACCTTATTAACATCGATACTATCGGCCGCTTTCTTTGCCTTTTCATAACTACTATTAGTACACACAGCAGCTGCAAACTGTGACATAGCATATGCTTTACCCTTATGCGTCATACCAGCTAATCCAGCCCATTTGTTCTTGAGATTTCCATTCTCAACCGATACCTCAAACATAGTCGCTACCTCCTAGTGTAGACTTTGGATTTCACTCTATAGTGATTTACGTTGCATTTATGACTCTTACGTTTTATACTCTGTAATGATATATATCTGAATATTGATACCTAGATATTGTTCATTACATAAGCTGACATGTAAACGAATGCTATCGCGATCGCATCGAACTCATGCTCAGAAGCATTCTCAATCTTCTTTACAGTAATAGCTGGATTGTTAAGGATAGCCTGTTGTACCTGAGTCTTATCAGAATGGCCATAACCAGATATGATCTGTTTACAGACTGTAGGTGGTATGGCGTACAGCCTACGTTCTTTTTCAAGATTGATGATCTTCTCGAGTATCTCTTTATAAATGGTCAATGATCGAAATGTAGGTATCCGAGATGGATTACAAAAGACATCCTCGACTGCAAAACAATCATACCTCCCTTGATCAACCAACCGACGAATCGATTCTTCATAAACCATAGAACGTACGCGAGCTGGACTAAGGATCTCATTGTAATCCCTCTTCATACGTTCAGTAGTCAATTGATCTAAATAGATTGTACCATGGTCAAGTACATTCATATGAAGATTAGGTTTCAAAGAACAAGCACACTTGCACCATCCCAAGTGCTTCCCGAGATCAAATCCCATGATAGTTATTGGATTACGCATTATTCATCACCAAGATAGATTTCAAAAGATCATCGTTACCTATTACCTGTTCCCAATTTATCCATTTGGCATCTTCTTGAGAAAGAGGTAAAGGAACGTCGATTTGTTTTGTAATATGTTGAGGGTTATCTGTAAGCCATTTATTCATGGCGTCTTGAGAAATATCAGATATATTACTGCATCCATTCTTGAGATGATAAATATCTGTATCATAATTAAGAAGATACTCAAAGTCCGAAGCTGTACGTGGATCATCATTGATAATAAGATCCACTTGATCTTCGAGAGCGTTTATCTTCTCTGTGATTTTCTTTATCCAGTATAGCGGATCTTGGGCTCTCCTTATTCGTGTCCCATGTGTTATATAGAGCTCACGTAAGGTTATAGGAAGATAGAAATCTTGAGTAGCATGGATGATACCCAATGTTAACCACAATTCTGGCATCTGTGGACGATGGGTGTATTGTCCAAGATCGATGATGATTTTATTCTTATCAATGTGTTCATCTTCAACGTATTCTTCAGGAATACCATAATACTCAACAAGTTCTTCCCGTAATGCATCACCAAATGACACCCGTCCTGCTTTCATTTCGTCACTATTATCGATTAGCTCATTGAGAGCCTTAGCCATTGTTGTCTTCCCTACTTTATTATTCCCTGCAAAACATATGAACTTCATATCTTTCTCTCTGTTAATAAAAAATAAATAGAAATATTAGATCTCGGCCTCAACCAATATAGCCATAGTTTCATATGTTGGTAAAGAATGATACTCTGAGCATAAAGGCTCGGCATTCTCTCTGACCATGATTAAATTCGAGAAATAATTCCGTAATTCTGATTCTGATTTTCCTTCGATCTTGAATGGTACAAATGTCAGGGTCATGCGCGATGTATTCAGAGCACGCATGATACTTGGATATACGCTTACAAGATCAGCATCACATACAAATACAGATAATCCAGTCTCGAGTCTCATATATGATTACCCCTTTATATATCCAGAAATATACCAACGCCTTGAACACGTGCAGGAGGTAAAACTGCACCACCCTCTCGACTCACTAGTCTATCGAACTTCACGAATTCATCTTCATTACTACATGAACTTAGTACCTGACCTTTTGCTATCAGTGTATGATACAGACTGTTCGTGGCTCGCGTAGTTGATGCTGAGAATCTACTTACTGGTGTAGGACCAATAAGCACTGACATCGATAAGACATCCTGATTCTTATTCTCAAGTAATCGAATACCAACGACATCAAAGATGTTGTATACGACATAATCTTTGAAATGATGACGCTGCATAATAACATGTGAATCATCTGTCAAAGGTAATTTACCTAATCCGACTTCATTCGTTAATACACTATTAAGATCGTACTTATCAAGATAACCAGCTGTTCTTCTACATTGAGAATATAATCCCATAGCATCATAGAACTGAGAACCACAAGCGCTATATAACCAATGCCACTTTAATGTGAAATGCTGAACTTTTCGTTTATCCTCGTAATATCGTAGATAACGAAATTTACTCGGTATTGATGGGTCAGCAAATAGGGATGCTGCATCATGCTTATGTTTAGTTATAGTATCTAATACCTTTGGAATATCGAAATGCATATTCCAGATACCAATGAAATCAGTCTGAGAAAGATGCACTTGACGAAGGATCCAAGCAATGAGTTGCATCTCTGTATCAAGAATAGCTATGTTGTATGTTAGATTTAATTCTTGTACTTTAGGACCCATCTTATCCATGTTGATCTGAATATGGGCAAGCATATCCTCTTTACTTACAGGGACACGTACCCCTTTAATCTCTTCAAAAAGAAATGACTTCATGATAGCGGTATGTACAATATTATCATGAATGTATGAGATGACGATGATCTCTCCAGTATCGATGGATGTTTCGATATCAAAGAAACCAACCGAAGCTTGCATGTCCGTATCTTGATCAGGATAATTATCAATATACCACATCTTAATAAGAGCTTCTATTGATATATCAGCTCCAAAAATATAAGGTGATTTGAAAAGCTTATCTCTAGATACATACCCATTCCCTAACTGAAAGAGATCAGCTACTTTCATATTCAACTGATGATCAAGGACAGTATACTTATCTAATCGAGAAAGGAGTTCATATTCCGGTTTGTATCGATATGTACGATATCGTTTCTGCGTGATGTAGAAACTTCGTTTGGGATTCTGGATGAGACGTACGTTAGGTTTAATCGAACCATCATCGTATTTGATCTTCTCTTTGACTATGACAGCACTATCGTATTTATTCTTAATATGACAGGAGTGAATGAATTGTTTAGAGACTACTTTGGGTTGCTCGGTTTCCATAGTGAGTTATCCTTTATAGGTTTGTAAGAAATTGAGCTTCACATGATACTCTCTAAGCGTAATATTTAACATGATACCTCTCTCAGGTAGCCTCCCAATAGAGGTGACTACCTGAGATGATGTTAATCAGTTTTCAGAATATCTCTATCATCGAGAATATCGATGTCGATACGATCTTCATCATCGAATGTCAACGGCGTAACTTCAGTGTCGATGTTGATACGATCTTCATCGCTAAATTCCAATGGTATCACTTCCGTATCGCCTATGATCGTGTTCTTCGGTTTTTCACCAGTAGCCATGAAGGTCTCAAGCTCATCAATGAACTCGGTAAGAGTCCGAAACTTAAACCCATGAACATCATTCAATACGACTTTGGTAACGCTGCCGTCATCACGATAGACTTTCAACATATCAAGCTTTTCTTGTATCTCAGAATTGATGTTTCCAAAATCATGGATCTCGGTTATGTCACGCATGAGCTTACCTTCTTCACCAAAACGAAAGGTACCTTTTTGTACATCTACCAAGATAGCATTCGGTAAAGCTCTGGTTTCAAAATCGATCACATTAGCCCTACCTTTATTGAGCTTATCTCGTACATCTTTTCCGATCATCTCATCCATTCTCTTTCCCTCTTTGTTTTTCAGCTTTTTACGTTTTTGTATATTGCGGATTATGCTAGACATATCTCTCTCAGGATTTCATTCATGATATTTTTTCCATCTGTGATTCGGTGAGTGATACTGAATTACTAGTCTGCTGATTGATCTTTTGGTTCGATCCACAAACCTTTATCTTTAGCTAAACTAATAACCAATGCTCTATTACCAGGAGCATTAAGAATGGACTGACAAGTAGCTTCGTCATCTTGGAACCACCAATTAGCTCGTTTAGCCGCATAAATTACCCATGCAACATCTCCTGGAGCATCGAGAATGGACTGACAGGTAGCTTCGGTATCCTGATTCCACCATCCTTCTGCTTTAGCATAATAAATAACCAATGCTCTATTCCCTGGTGCTTCAAGAATAGATTGACAGGTAGCTTCTGTATCTTGGATCCACCAGCCATCTCGTTTAGCCAGATAAATAATAATCGCTCTATCACCGGGAGCATCTAAGATAGATCGAC
>Ga0172381_10004553_pt1 | contig 14310 bp, 12 predicted proteins | sample Leawel6488metaG_FD_119754 | JGI IMG/M metagenome (GOLD analysis project Ga0172381, IMG submission 119754) | Leachate microbial communities from a municipal landfill in Southern Ontario, Canada - Leachate well 64-88 metaG | ecosystem: Engineered > Solid waste > Landfill > Unclassified | place... | reverse complement strand
GCAGGGGCATACGATATCACGCTCATTGCACAGGACCCGGATGGAAAAGTACTGCGTTTACCACTCTCGCTTGTGGTCGATCCACCATCGTCTGCAATATCTATACGCATGAACCCAGAAGGCGGTGTTGCGCCGATACAGGTGCGTTTTGATGCATCGGAAACAGTCATTCCCGGCGAGGAGATCACCGGTTTTGAGTGGGTATTCGGTGATGATGAAGGAGGGGCTCCACAGCAATTGGGGGCAGTGGTAGAACACCTCTTTCAACTTCCGGGAACCTATGTCACAAAACTGAAGGCGTACACGACGAGTGGTAAAATCTATACCGAAGAAAAAACCATTGTCATTCGTGCGCCGATACTTGATGCCTGTGCTCTACCAAGTCGCACAGCGGGTGTTGCACCGTTGGGAGTGAGCTTTGACATGTCTTGTACAACAGGAACTCCCGTTTCTGTGTTGTGGAAGTTTGGAGACGGTGCGGAATCCGATGAGCGCAATCCCGTACATGTTTTTGAAGAGTCAGGTGTTTACAGAGTCATCCTGACGATTGAAGATGCTATTGGTTCCGTAAGTACCGAAATTATTACCATTACCGTTGAATAATTATGCGGCGCAAATCTACCATTCGTATTCTTGCCGGCATCGGAGCCGTTGCTATCATTTTGACGGCACTGTTGCCGATGATTTCGGCGTTCTAAACGCCAAAGACATCATCTTTTGTTGAAGAGGCAGCTGTTATAAAGGGTGCCATTGCCCGATGGCCGTATGCCTCATACAGGAAGAATGCTGCGGCGCCAATCATCGCTGCATTGTCGGTGCAGTACGCAAGGGTACGCGGCGTGCGCATGGGGAGCGTTTCACAGGTCTGGCCAGCAAGAGTGCGCAGGTAGATGTTTGCCGATACACCGCCAACAAGGTGTAATTCACGGAGATCGGGATGCGCTTTCTGTGCACGCGCAATGCGGTCTGCAAGATGCGCGCAGATTGCATGTTGGTACGAAGCAGCCAGATGTTCACGGTCTGCTTCTGTGCTTAGAGGATGGTCGCGCATCGTGTACTTGAGTGCTGTTTTGAGACCGGAGAAGCTAAAATCCAATGACGGATCATCATGGAGTGGCGAAGGAAATGCGAAGGTATGAGGATCGCCGTTGCGGGCAAGAGCAGCAATAGCTGGTCCACCGGGGTAGGAAAGACCTAAAAGGAGGGCGCCTTTGTCGAATGCTTCTCCGGCAGCATCATCGCGCGTTGCGCCCAGGAGTGTCCCCTGTGTGTGTGTTGTGCGCAGCCAGAGCTCCGTGTGTCCTCCGGAAGCCGAAAGAGTGAGCAGAGGAAAAATGCACTCTTCGGTAGCATCAAGCCAAGGGGAACTTAAGTGCCCCAATGTGTGATGTACGCCAATGAGCGGCTTATGCCACAATGATGCCAGAGTCCGCGCAACGGTTGTGCCAACAAGCAGAGAAACCAAAAGTCCCGGACCACGCGTTACTGCAATGGCATCAATATCTTTATATGTCGTGGCTGCCTGTGTCAGTGCCTGATCGATAACGGGATGAATGCATTGTAATTGTTCCCGAGCGGCGTGTTCCGGTATCACGCCGCCGGCATGAAGAAATGCATCTTTGGAACTGGATATCACAGAACTCAGCACATGTGTTCCGTTCTCTACAACGGATGCTGCTGTTTCATCACAGGAGGTTTCGATTGCAAGGATGCGCATAGGACGTAGGCATCATAGCGAATGCCTGACTCGATGATGGCTTTCTCTGGGCAATTTCATGGGTATGAAGAATTGCAAATTTATACTAAATATGTTAAAATAACACTAATGACACAAATACAAAAAAGGTTCATAGCACTACTCTGTGCCTGTGTTCTCGTCGCAGTATCGTTTCTCCTATGGACGAATGTTGTCAGCGGGGCGGTGTCACTCCGCATGTGGAATACGCTTCTTGCTACAGTACAGGAAGTGTCGCCGGAAATGCGCGGTGTGGAAGAGAAGAGTGCAGTAATGCATGCGGCAGCCCCTCAAGCTTTTGTAGCTGCATCCGTTGCTATGGAGTTGCTTCCGCAACAGTTGCAAGAAACGGTATCGAAGACTCCGGAGAATACGCGAAAAGACAATGAATGGAGCCAGTGGGAATTACGGCAATGGTTCACTCTCTCTATCCCTTCTATCGGCGTGCGTACCTCTGTTTCTCTGCCGTCGCGACGGTACTGGGATGCAAAGCAGTGGCAGCTTTTGGAAGAGCAGATGCAGATCGGACTCCTCTACGGTGCAACGGCATATCCGCATTCTGCGGTACCGGGGCACAAAGGCACTGTTATTATTTCCGGGCATAGCAGTCCTCCAGATTCCCGTGCAGAAGAAAATGCATTTGGAAATCTTTTTGCACGTCTTCCGGAAATACAAGAAGGAGAAAGCATCATCCTTGTCATGGGTAATGATGTTGTACGGTACAGAGTGGATCATACGGAGATTGTGCATCCAGATGCGACAGTGATTCTTCAGCAGCAGCAGGACGAAAGTCTTCTCAAACTCATTACCTGTTTCCCCATCGGTACCACGCGCAGCAGATACATTGTTACGGCGGTGTTGGAGGAGTAACTGTGAAATTATCGTCAGGATGACGCAGACAAAATTTTTCCGTATGCTATGTTTCAGTGAAACATTGCCTCTGCATGCACTGGGTGCGCCGCCACATCCTGGTTCTGAGTACCGGAGTACTTCTTGCACTTCTTGCGGCAAAGTTTTTCTATCCCATTTTCGCATTCGATTTGCCGTTGGGATACGACACCGGAATGTATCGTAACCTCTTCATACGGTACGCAGAGGTATTCCCCCCATTCTCCCTGCCGGCACTGCGTCCGTGGGCCCAGGAATATCCGTACGGTCTGTTCATTGTCACCAGTTACTTTATCAAGATCGGTGTTCCCGTGGATTGGTTTCTGGGATGGATATGGAGCGTTTTTGCCGTAGCGCTCATTGCACTCATAGCTTGGGTATTCGCGCGCAAGGAAGGAACAGTAGTCGGTGTGCTTACATTGCTGATGGGTCTCCTTTCCCTTGCGTATTACGATGGCTTTGCATCGATGTACTGGAAGACATTCTTCTCATTGTTTTTCCTGGTGCTCACGTTGCAACTCTTTGAACGACGATCGCTGTGGATGATTCCCAGTGGTGCGTTCTGTCTATTATCACACAATCAGACGGGGCTCATTTTGGGGCTGGTGCTCCTTGCCTGGTGGATACTGCATCTGCCGCGCAATTGGCGTGACCCCGCTTTCCGCCGTCTGACCATCGTTTTTGCAGCGATTGCATGTTTGGGAATCGTATGGTACGCACCTATTTGGTTCCGTGCATTCTGGGCACCGCTTAAATCCGTTCTTTTGTTGCGTGGAGACAGTGCTCCGGGCGGTGGATTTGCAGAGCCGATGTATTACGTCCGTCATGGCACGGTCCTCTTCTTTTTAGGTATAGGAGGATTCATTGCCAGTTTCCGCCGCGAACGCTTTTCCGTATGGCAGCTTGCCGTTGTGGTCTGTGCGATATTCATTGTTTTCCGGTTGGTGTTCTACCGTCGGTTCTATCTGCAGTACGATTTCTTTGTTTTGCCATATGCAGCGTGGATGCTCCAGTACCTCTGGATACGCTTTCGCAATCTGGGTGTGCATGGCGCACTCATTGGTGCGATTCTTCTACAGGGATATTTTGCTCTACCGGGCATGTTGCGATGGGGACCATTCGCCGATCTGGATCTGCTTCAGAATATTGAAGTACTGCCGCAATACATCGAAGATGATGCAGCGATCATTGCATTGGAAAATCAGGCGGCAGTCTGGCTTTTAGGCTGGTTACCCGACTACTACATCGGTGGACCGGGGCTCTTTGATTTTCCTAATTGGAAGTACGCACACTGGGAGAAATTTCTCTACGGTACGCATGATGATCGTGTACGCTTATTAAGCGGCATCAAGAAGCGTCCACTTTATCTTATGACATCGCCGTTCTTCTTTGCGCATTACGGAGATTTCATTAAACCATTTATGGCAGACCCCTGCTTTGAGCAGGTTGAAGGAGCACCGCTGCTGAAGGTGGTATGTCCTCCGGCTTCGTGAGAGCAACGGGTATTTCTGCTATGCTGTGACGCGCACAGAGGCCTATGGTTACCTTTTTCCCTACAAGGGCGATTGCCGTGGAGATCTTGGGATTTTCCATTCACTGGTATGGACTCATGTACCTGACAGGTTTTCTTATTGCTTTTCTTCTCCTGCCGCGCTTGCAGCGCTATCGGAAGTTCACTCTTTCATCCGATGATTGGTCTGCATTGCTTTCGTGGAGCATTATTGGCGTGCTGGTTGGGGGGCGGCTGGGGTTCGTATTTTTCTACGAGCCGCTGTATTTCATGGCACATCCTCTGGAGATTGTGCAGGTCTGGCATGGAGGAATGTCCTCTCATGGAGGTTTTCTTGGTGTAGCGATTGCGGTGTATGTTGCGTGCAGAAAGAAGAACATTGACCCGTTGGCTCTTGCGGATATTCTTGTGGTTCCGGCGGCGATCGGACTGGCATTGGGGAGACTTGGAAATTACGTCAATCAAGAGCTCTATGGAACCGTCACGAATCTGCCGTGGGCGATTGCCGTTTCCGGCGTAGAGGGATTACGACATCCTACGCAGTTCTATGCGATCGCCAAAGACCTCTTCAGTGCTGCTGTATGTTTCTGGTATCTGCGCTCTACCACGCGTGCAGGATCGGTCATTGCACTCTTTCTTATTCTCTATGGAGTACTACGATTCTTTGTGGAATATGTCCGCGTGCAACCGTATGGACTGATAACGCTTGGCGTCGTCACGCTCAGCTACGGACAGTTGCTCACGCTGCCGCTCGTACTCGCCGGCGTTTTCCTCTGGTGGAAAATACGACGGTAGGGGGAGGTTCCGGTGGAAGAATGTTCATCAGAAAAGTGTGCCGGTGAATGGCGCACGGGCCACGTGCACGAATAAGATCGATGTGCTGCGGCGTGCCGTATCCTTTGTGTTCTTCAAAGTCGTAGCAGGGGAACGTGCGTGCATGGGCAACCATTAAGCGATCGCGCGTCACCTTAGCCACAATGGACGCTGCCGATATGCATGGTTCTGATGCATCGCCTCCGATGATGGCGCTATGCGGATAGTCGAACCAGAATTTATCGCGACCATCGATCAGCAGGTACGTCGGCGTAATAATGTGCGCTATTGCGGCAACCGCCAGTTGCATCGCTTTCTCCGTGGCCGTCAGAATGCCATTCGTATCAACGTCGTCATGAGATGCAATGCCCGTGCCACAAACACAATGACTGATGATCCATTCATATGCGCGCTCACGTCTTTCCGGATGCAACTCTTTACTATCGCAAATGAACGGCGGCAGACGCACACCTTCCGGAAGCACGCAGGCACCGGCAACCACCGGGCCGGCGAGTGCGCCCCGTCCGGCTTCGTCCACTCCAACGATCACGGCCGAATTTTTGCAGTATTGCATCACGGAAGAGTAGTTGACTAATAACAAAAAAATAATATAATAATAAGGTTGTTCTTTCTCCAGCATAGCGGATCGAGCCGACGGATGGGTAGCTCTTCTTGGGCTCTCCATGCGTTGGCTTGCAGGGGGGAATTCTCTTCGGAGGACCAATGATGAATGGTCTCCAGGAATTCCTGCAAGAAGAAGGCTGGATGCATATCACAGCCATCTTCGGAGCCTTTCTGATTGCGCTCATCATGCATCTGTATGAGAAGTGGCGTAGTGGAAAGTAGCGCAGGTTCAACGAGGTCGTTGTCATGGAGGACGCAAGTCTTTTAAGGATGACGACCTTCTTTTTATATGTGTTCTGTGCAGGGTTGTTTCCGCAACAGATCTCGTGCGATCTCCCGCTCATTCCATGGTACCTGCCCTTGGGCGGTCCACATGGTTGTATCACTTCCCTTGGCGCAGAGAATGACGGCATCCCCCGGTTGTGCTTGCTCAAAGAGGAATGCCATGGCTGTGTGTCGATCAGGAATCCGATGCGCTTGGCACTGGCTTTGATCGATTCCTCCCCACACCTCGGTGATGATGGCATCGGGATCTTCGCTATAGGGATCTTCGTTGGTAACGCACACGATATCGGCAAGTTCCGAACAGATGCGTCCCACCATGGGGCGTTTTTCACGCATACGGTCGCCGCAACTTCCAGTGAGAACAAGAATGCGTTTTCCGGGAGCAACCATTGCACGCAATGTCTGAAGCGTCTTCCTGTACGCAGCCGGAGTCACGGTGAAATCAACGTACACCGAGAATGGTTGCCCTTCATCAATGCGTTCCATGCGACCGGGAGTTCCCTGGAATGTGCGCAGTGCAGCGCAACTCGTAGCGATGGGAATGCCAGTTGCAAGAGTGCAGCTGATGGCGCAGAGAGCGTTTTCCAGATTGAAGAGCCCCGGGATCGGCAATGCCAGTTCCCGACTTTCTTCTGCATGGTGCAGACGCGCACCAATGCCTTCTGATGTGATGCGAGGAGCATCAATCCACAGGTCAGCTTTCCCCTGTGCGCGGTACGTGATGGTCTTCTGTGAAGGAATGCATGTGAAGAGAGGGAAGCTATCATCACCACCATTGAGTACTTTGGTCCCTTTGCCCTTGAGCATGCGGAAGAGAATCCCCTTATCGCTACGGTATTGTTCCAAAGATCCGTGGTAATCCAAGTGCTCCAGAGAGGTGTTTGTGATGGCGGCAATAGAGGGGGATGTGTGGTGAAGGCGTCCTTGCACCAGACCGTGCGATGATATTTCCAGTACGGCATGTGTGCATCCTGATTGCACAAGTTGCCGGAGGAAGCGTTGGATGAGAAAAGGAGAAGGAGAAGTTTTCTGTGTCGTATTCCATGTTCGATCGTCGCGGATTTGCATGAATGCGGTAGAGAGCGCGCCGGCGGCAATACCTTCCTGCGATAGAATGTGCATAATCATGCTGACAGTCGTTGTCTTGCCGTCGGTGCCGGTAATACCGATAACGGTCAGTGACCGTGCGGGGAATCGGTAGAGGAGTGCTGCCAGGAATGCTTTGGCATAGTGCCACGCCAGGCGCACGGGACTGCGCTGGGGGATGGCCTTCTTCATGGAAGAAATCCAGGTCATTGTGGCGGAAAGAGAGAACGTGCCTGTGCGATATCTGCAGAAATCTGTACCTGCAGCGCTTCCTGTGATGCAAAGTTCTGCACATCGCGCAGATGTGCCAGAAGGAGGACATCAATGGTTTTTGGCGTCTTGGTGATGGTGTGGTCAATGACGTGCACTTCAAAGGATGGCGTATCGTTGTGGAAGAACCGTGGACCGTAATGTATTGCAGCAGCAAAGACGGATTCATCCACCCGTACGGTGCCTGCATAGATGCCGTGCGGTACATTCTTCGGAACATCATGCAGATCTGCATTCAGCGTTGGAGTGCCGATGGCGGTTCCCCGCTTGCTGCCGGATGTTACCCGGAGATGCAGAGGGATAGGAGAAGAGAGAGGATTCAGAGGCATGGGCGGCTATTGTGCCATGAGCGCCCGTGCGCTGTCTGCCATGTTGCTGGCAATTGTTTGCACCTGTTCGCTGATCAAACTCAGATCCGCACTCAGATCCTTGGCGCGTTCGGCTAGATTCCATGCTTCGCCGCAAAGGCTCACCACAGATTCCAGATCACCGCTACGACCGCTGCGATACGCTGCTACAATCTTGCGGAATGCTTCGGAAATCTTCACTGCTCCCTGCACAATAGGTTCGTTGGGCCGCTTGAAATTCGCTCCCAGTGCTGCCAAAAGTGCGCGGGCAGAAGCGTATTCCGCCTGTTCAATATTGTCTCCTTCTAACATAGAGAGAATCACCACCATCTCATTCTCTGTTTCAGAGAGCAGTGCCTGCGTCCGGCGTTCCTGCTGGTACATGAGCAAACGGTACAGGAAGAGCGCCGTGTCACCGCGTGTGAGTTGCTGTTCGGGGTGCAGCAATCCGTCAGTTCCGATCATAATCATCGAGGAGGTGATGGCGTAACGCATGTATGGATAGAACCATTCGGTGCTGCTTTGAACATCAGAAGCAAGTGGCAGCGTGATTTCCTGGAAGGACGTTGCGGGATTGGTCTGTTGAGCAAGTTCCAGCATTTTCAGAAATTCCGCTTTAATCACGGGGTTTGCACCCAGAAATTGTTCCTTCTTCGGCGGACCGTCCACAATGCCATTCACGCGTGCGGCTTCCACGTATGGTAGAAACCAGCTCCCGGCAGGGACATCGGTAAAAGGAGAAGAAGTCACCTGTGAGAGTGCTTCTGGGCTGATGAGTGGGGCAATAATGATCTTGAGTGCTTCTGCACGATTCACAAGACGTTCCGGCTTAAATGTTCCGTCATCGTAACCGGCGATGATCCCCTGCGCCTTTAAGTATTCCGCAGCTTGGTATATCGGGTGATCTGGTCCGACATCGGAGAATGACTGTTCCGCAAATGCAGGTGTAGCAGCAGCAAGGAGTCCGCAGAGGAATGCTGCACGCGCAAGAGAGCAGAAGGATGTGGTATGACGCATAGAGGGAACGGGGAGAAGTATCCAGAGGATAACAGAGCTTTCCTGCCATGCAAAGGCTCAGGAAGTGCTGTTTCAAGCCAGAAACTAGTATAGACATTCAGTCTATTTTTGTGTATAATAATGTGTTAAACAAATGATAAATACTATTTTGTCAAAAGGCGTTCTCATTGGCGCATTCCTGCTAGCAGGGAGCGTTGCCAACACTGTATATGCAGAGGAAAGCAGTTCCTTTGTTCTCTATCATGAATTTCCAAACTACGATCAGCGTGGAGCCGAGGAATCGCAGAACTTCCGCATGAACGAAGACGGTATTACATGGGTTGCATCACCACTGGTAGGCAGCTCATTCCAGATAACCACGGCTCCTCCTGCTGCGGCACAGGAACCAGAACCAGAAGAACCGCAGCCACCAACAGACGAGGAAGGTGGTGGTGGCACAGAGGGGCAGGGGCGGCGTCCGCGTCCTGAAGGAACGGAACCCGCACCAGAACCGGAACCGCATCCGGCTCCTCCTCCGGAACCAGTAGATGGTGAAGATATAAAGGGTGAAGAGTTGCAGCCAGGAGACATAGATTTCGGTTTCCCGGACAGAAAGCCAATTTACAATATCGATGTGCGCTACCCAAGTGGAGAACGTCTGCTGGGACCGCTGCATTACTTCTACACCATTGATCCCGAAGGCAAACGCATAGAGAGAATTTTGGTGCCGCAATACCTGTATCCACGCGATATTCTTGTGTTGCTTGAGCAGAACAAAACCAGTCAAGTTCGTATGATGTTGTTGCAGACCGTTGCCTCTCTTTCATTCTTGCTTGCGTTCCAGGTCTTCCTCCTGCAGGTGCCACAGCAGGTGCTCGTGCGCATACGTAGAGGAAGTATATTCGTTTTCCCGTGGTGTCGCAGAAAGAAGAAAGATGATGAGAGCAAGAAGGGGAAGAAGCGCACATCCAATTCCTCCAGAAAGAAATCATGAAGAATGCACGCATTCTTATCGGCGTCCTCATCCTGATCCTTTCGGGTCTGGGCGGAGTGCTCTGCAATCCGGTGGCGCATGCAGCAACCACGGTGCCGCAGAAAATGGTCTACAACGGGCATCTGCTCAATGCGAGCGGTGTTGCCATTACCACTGAGCACAATGTGCGCTTCAGCTTCTGGACGAGTACGGATTACGCAACGGGTGATGTAGACGGTGCCGGCGCGATCAATATCGGTGCCGCCACGTATGCAGGCTGGCAAGAGGTCCACACGGTGACACCGAATAGTGACGGGTACTTCACTGTCGAATTGGGCAGCAGTACCGCTCTATTGGATTTCTCTGCTCTTTCCACGGATACGATCATGAATCTCCATTTGCAGGTGGAAGTGAAAGAGGGGAGTGCTGCGGCAACAGCGTATGAGCTCCTTGATCGTGATGCGTCTGACGATGCCGTGGATCGGGCGCCGCTCCTTTCGGTACCTTTTGCCCTCAACGCGAACCTGCTTGATGGTCGTGATACGGGCACAGGAAGCGGTTCCATTCCCGTACTGCAGACCGGGGGATTACTGCCGTTGAGTATGATTCCTGCAGGCACAAACCAGGATAGTTTTGTGCTGGATGCTGATGATTCCACTGCAACCGGATCGATTGTCCTGCAGTTCGGCGACAGTCTTTCCAAGACGATCTCCTTTGATGTGGATGCCGGGGTTTTCCGGATGAACGATGATCTCACGCTCACGGATAGCGCGGGACTTACAGCGTCCGGCGCGTTGGCAACCGAAAGCGGCATGGTGCTCAACATGAAGAATGCGGCGCAGGATGCTGTCCTTGTCTTCGGGAACAGCGTCGGCCAGCAGACACTCAAATTCGTCCATGACACGCAGCAGTTCGAATTCTCCGATAATGTGCACGTAACCGGTGGTCTTACTGCAAGTGGCACACTGAAAGTAGAAGGAGGGGTGCAGGTGGGGAGTTATGCGCCGGAATCAGGGACCGGCGCCGGTACGCTGCGTTGGACTGGCAGTGATATCGAAGCGTATGACGGCAACGGCTGGACGAGTGTGACGCAAGGGGCCAAGTTCATCGGTGTTACGTCCAGCTCCACAACTGGTGCATTTAGCACAGGAAGTCTGGTGGGGTATCAGGCTGCAAATGATCTGTGCGCTGACCAATATGCCGGTAGTCATTACTGCCAGATGGACGAGGTGATCTCCACGATTAATCAGAGCCTAGATTCATTCTCTGGTATTTCGAATGCGTGGGCAGCAGAAGGTGCGCCGGGATACACATCAGATTCCAATGACTGCCGGGGATGGACTTCTGCAAATGGGTCGTATCTTGGAGCGTGGTGGGAATTCAGTACGGACGGAGGGTCAACAATCGCATCCGGTGGAGGACAGGGATACCTGACCAACTGCGCCGTTTCACAGCCAATAGCCTGTTGCCGCTAACATCATGCGAAAAATTTCTCTTGTTACCATCGGCACTTGGACCACCCTCTTTGTGGGGCTGCTTGTGCTGGGCGTTGGTCAAGTATTCTCTGCAGCAACACCGCATTATGTAGTTGATCCTGCAACATGTCCGGCACAAGATGATCAATTTCCCGGTCAGAAGTGTCCATCTGGACTCTATATCTGTGGCGTGGATTCTGGTGATATTCCTCAGTGTTACGATACAACACAGATTACTGCACCGGAAAATACGGCAACATCCAATACACAATATACTGCAAGCCTTGACGGGGGATATATTATTGACTGTTTTGCTCAGCCACTCGATACGACTGCGCCATATTGTGACAATAACGGTGCATGGCTCTGTAATCGCGATGATAGTTGTTATGACAGTCCAGTGAACAAAGTGACAACATGTACGGGCCCGGGGACGTACACCTGTAGCGATTGTCGCAGCGGATATCAGGATTGCGACGCGGAAACGACAACATGCGAGGTGCAGACGAACGTTACGGACTATCCCACAGGGGACAACAATAACTACGGTGCCAGCTGTACGGCGCGATGTGATACTAATTATCTCGATTGCGACGAAGGCGGCATTGGCATAGGCAATGGTTGTGAGATTCTGGATGGTGGGACATGTGATGCGCATGCGACATATGACGGTTGCAGCTTAGGAGATGGCAACTGTGTATGTAGCTCTGGATATTACGATTGCAACGGTGATCTGGGGTTGAGTGGGGACGGGTGTGAGGTGCAAACCAACACGGCGTGTACCACTGATCAGGGTATTACGGGTACATACAACGAGTGTACCTGTGTGCCGGATCAGAGCTATTTTGAAACTGGAACCGAATCAACGTATAGCACAGCAGATCCTTTGCTGTGGGGCACACAGGTGGGTACAGGTGCGCTCATCAAAATGAGCAATGCCTCTGGGGAGCAATTCACTGTTACCAACAGCGGTGCTATCAAGGCGGGGAGCGGTTTGGTGCTCAATGCAGACAACACTGCGGCAGATACAACAATCTCATTCGGCAATGCGCTTGGTGCGCAAGTCATCAAATTTAATAATGCAACACAGCAATTCGAGTTCTCCGATGATGTGCACGTGACCGGTACTGTGGAAACGACAGGTGGTCTTACAGTTGGTGGCGCTATTACGCTCAATGGAGTCTCATACACATTCCCCGATTCTGCGGGCAGCCCGGGCCATGTGCTCACGACGGATGGCAACGGCACACTGACATGGCAGATCGACGATACTGCGGGGAGTGGCTTGGGCCAGACGGAAGCCGATGAACGCTATGTGAATATTGGCGGGGATACAATGACCGGTGCGCTCGTTATTGACAACGAAGGCGCAGAACCGTCGCTCGTGGTCAAAGGAACGGCATCTGGTACGGCTATTCATGCGGAAGACAGCCTGACAGCCAGTGGAACGCTCTCCGTGGAAGGGGTGGCATCGTTCCAATCAACGTTAGAGGTGAACGGAGTTACGTACACATTTCCTGATTCCGATGGAACCGCATCAGGCAAAGTGCTCAAAACGGACGGCGCAGGGCAGCTTTCTTGGTCGGATGACAGCGCTGTCACATCGTACACGCTGGAACGCGTCTTTCAGCCTCTGTTCCCCGGTGCTGTCTATCAGGGTGATGGCGAGAATAACGTAGGGCAATTAGCGCTGAGTCATACAGGGGGTTTGCTCACCAACTACTATGCATGGACCAGTACACGCACTTCTTTGCAGGATTACGATATTCTCCTGCGTGTTACGCTCTCTTCGGAGTTCGTTTCCTGGGATACCACTCCGCTGGAGGTGTCGTACCACACAACATCGTCGGATGCGGGCGTTTCCAAGCTGGATGTTTCTGTCTACGATACGGCAGGCAATGTCGTAACGCTCGTGGGTGGCAGTACGGATCTGGCAAGTACCACTTGGGCAACCAAGGAACTGACGTTCGATGGAACGCCGACATGGACAGCCGGAGAAGACTTCTTGATCGTTTTCCACCTCTCTGCACACAGTGATGCAGCAGTACATCTAGGGAAGGTAAAAATCCGGTATGCGGACCTAAATTCATAGGAAAACATATCCTGCTTTTAGTCAATAAGTTCTGCAAACACAGGACGTGAATTTGTGGTATTATATTGAGAAAGGTTTCGTGAAAACACATTGAATTTCACATAAAATATCCAATGACACACACGAAGAATCACTGCTGGTATTGCGGCTTGAAGAGGCTGCCGCTCCTCCTTATTATAGGAATGTTGGTCTGGAGCATGACCGGCGAAATGAGCGCGGCTTCCAGCTGGAACCCCACACTTCTGGTCAATACGGAATCCTTCAATACGATTGATGTTGGGGATGGCACAACGGATATTGAACTCAGATTTGGAACCACTGAACTCCGTCTTTTTTGGGACACCGGTAACTCCCGGTTTGAGTTCACGCAGTCGGTGTACGTGCAGGGGGCGCTTACAGCCAGCGGTGCTGTAATCATTAATGATGATGACGTGGGCGATGCTACATTGACCTTTGGCAATGATGCCGGTGATGAAACGATTATCTTCAGTGATTCCACCAATCAGTTCGAAATCTCTGATGATGCGCAGATTGGCGGTAATCTGGACGTGAATGGCAATGAAACAGTGAGTGGCACACTTGAGGTCAATGACGATAATTCCGGCAATGCCACGTTAACCTTCGGTAACGATGCGGGCGACGAGACATTGATCTTCAATGATACGAGTAACGAATTCGATCTCTCCGATGACTTGAATATCACCGGGACGCTCGATACCACGGGGAATATCACCACGGATGCAAACCTCACTATTAATGAGGACAACGGTGATGCGGATGCAGTCTTAACCTTCGGCAACGACGCAGGGGCCAAAGCATTGACCTATAGCAATGCCAATACCCGTTTTGAATTCAATGACGATGTGCACATTACCGGGACATTGGAAACCACGAGTAATGTCACCGTCGGCGGTACGATCACGTTGAACGGAGTTACGTACACCTTCCCGGAGGCCGACGGATCGGATAACTTTATGCTCACGACCAATGGAGCCGGAGCTCTGACATGGGAAAACCCGGCGACTGCCGTCATGTCCACGTTTGACGATCGCTACGTGAATACGAGCGGTGATACCATGACCGGTGCGCTCAGCGTACAGGCGAACATTTCGGGTTCCACATTGCGCGTGGACGGCGATGCAGCAGTATGGGGCGCTCTCTCCGTTACCGGTGCATTGACCACAGAGGGCAATCTGACGATCAATCAGGATAACGG
>Ga0172381_10004552_pt1 | contig 14312 bp, 19 predicted proteins | sample Leawel6488metaG_FD_119754 | JGI IMG/M metagenome (GOLD analysis project Ga0172381, IMG submission 119754) | Leachate microbial communities from a municipal landfill in Southern Ontario, Canada - Leachate well 64-88 metaG | ecosystem: Engineered > Solid waste > Landfill > Unclassified | place... | reverse complement strand
TAGATGCGTACAGTTATTCCATACAGGCATTAAGGTTGATAGAAAACATGCTCAAGCAGTTAGAATTATAAAAGCAATACGGTTGCTTCAGAATGTGGCGTAAGAAATAAGGAGGGAAATCATGAAAGAATATTTAGATGTCCCCTTTGAAATAAAAGCAAGTTCCATTCTTGATGACGGAACATTCGAAGGGTACGGAAGCATGTTTGGTGGGGAACCTGATGCGTATGGCGATATTGTTGTCAAAGGTGCATTTAAGGATTCCTTGGCTGCTGGTGGGAGAAACGGGACAGGAATTGCTATGTTATGGCAACATGATCCTAAACAACCTATTGGGGTGTATAAAGAAATCGAGGAAGATAAAAAAGGATTACATCTAATAGGGAAACTCACTCGCGGCGTACAGAAAGCAGATGAAGCCCATTTGCTTATGAAAGATGGTGCATTAAAAGGATTATCGATAGGATATGATGTGCAAGATTATTCAATTGAGGAGGATAAAAAGTTAAACAAACGAACGCGGTATTTGAAAAAAGTGGAACTGTGGGAAATTTCTCCAGTCACTTTTCCTGCTGCTGTTCGTGCGCAGATCACAAACGTCAAAGCGATTGAAGAAGCAAAAACAGAACGGGAACTTGAAGCTGCCCTACGGGATGCAGGGCTGAGCATAAAAGAATCCGCGCTGTTGGTAAGCAGATGCAAGCCTTATTTACGGGATGTAAATGAGAAACAAGCATTACGCGAGGCTTTTAAAGAGCTGAGAATGATGAATGTAAAAATGGCAATCCATAACTTTGTAAATTAGGAGGATACAATATGGGATTAACAATTGAGGAAATCGGCAAAATGACCGAACCTGAAGTTGCGAAAGCGGTGCTTCAGGAAATCAAAACTCTCGGTGATAATTTCGAAGCGAACTATACTGAGCTGAGAAAGAATCATGAAGAGCTGAAGCATGTGGTTGATGAGAATTCAAAAGATACTCTTGCATTTGAAAAAGTGCAGAAGCTTGGTGAGGACATCACTGTTCGTCAACAGGCACTCGATAAAAAAATGATCGAGGATCAGAAAGCATATACTCAGCGTATTGATGCGATTGAGATTGCGCTGAAGCGTCCTGGCAAACAGGTAAGTCCTGAGTTGGAAGAAAAATCAGCAAAAGAAATCAAGGATTTCACTCTTGCCGTAGCTTCTGTTCAGCGCAAGAACGACATGGGTGTTTCTTTTGAAGAGGTTGAAGCTCTTGAAAAAAGTGGAGCCTTCAGCAAAGAGGCCTATGATCAGTACAAGAAAGCGTTTGAAGGGTGGGCAAGGAAATATGGCGGAAGCCGTGACCGTATTGCCCCGGAGTATATGCAGAAAGCTCTTCAGGTAGGGATTGATCCTGATGGTGGAATTACTGTTCCGACTGCAATGTCAAATCGTGTAACTCAGATTGTTTATGAAGGCGATCCTGTTCGTCAGCTCGCTTCAGTTGAATCCATCACAACAGGGAAACTTGAATGGATGGCTGAATGGGATGAAGCTGGTTCTGGATGGGAAGGTGAAACCCATGGGGAAACAACAGCTCCGGGAGAAACTTCAACTCCGGGTTGGATGAAGCGTTCTGTTTCTGTCCATACCCAGTGGGCTCGCCCGCGCGCAACACAGACTCTGCTTGAGGATTCCGGGATCAACATCGAATCATGGCTCGCAAACAAGGTTGCTGAGAAATTCAGTCGTGATGAGGGAGCTGCTTTTGTGACGGGTAATGGCATCGGTCGTCCTCGTGGATTCCTTACCTATGCAAATGGTACAACCTTCGGAACAGTTGAGCGAGTAAATATGGGGGCTGCTGCAGCTCTTACTGCTGATGGTTTCATCAATATCAAATTCCATTTGAAAGAGGCTTTCCTTGATCGTGGAACTTGGCTGATGAACAGAACTACCGTTCTTGCTGCTCTTCTGCTCAAAGACGGACAGGGGAATTATATCTGGAGTCCTGGTATTCTCGGACAGGGGGATGTTCGCGGTAATATCGTAGGTCTTCCGATCAGGATGTCAACGACCATGCCCGCAGTATCAGCTAACGCGCTTGCAGTTGCTCTTGCTGACTGGAAAGCTGCTTATCTGATTCTTGATCGTCTTGGCATAACTGTTCAGCGCGATCCGTACACCGTAAAACCATTTGTTGAATTCTACACTCGCAAACGTGTGGGTGGAGATGTTGACAATTGGGAAGCGATCAAAATCGGCGTGATCCACGTATAATAATTTTAAAATAAGGAGGTAAAATAATATGTCTAATGTTAAACGCGATCTATATTCAAGCCTGGCCTTTTTTCAGGCTCTTGTTCCGCAAGATATTGCGGCAGGAGCAGCTACAAATGGCCTGACGATTGATACTCTTGGTTATGATGCATGCGTATTCGTAATCAATTGTGGAGCAATGACAAGTGCAGGCGCGCTCGCGGCAAATCAGTTCTGGCAGTTGAAACTCGAACATGCAGTTATCAACACAGCAGGAACAGGGGCTTCGGATTGGTCTGAAGTATATCCGTCTCAGATGATTCATTCTGTGATTGGTATGGCTGGAGCATATTCAACTCTTGATAGTGGTATATTCCAGAGCATCACTTCAACTGATGATATCAGCGCAGCAACAGGCAAGATATTCTATGTAGGATATAAAGGCCCAAGACGATTTGTACGTATTGCATTTTCGGAAGAAAATGCACCGTCTACAATTTCAGCATCAGCTATTGCGATTCTTGGTGGAGCGCAGATATGGCCCGTCAATTCTCCTGTAGGGGATTAAGATTTTTATGCGTAGGGAAATCGCTACTTCCCTACGCTACTTTTTACATAGGAGGTAAAAATGACAAAGCGTGATAGTACATATCAGAATACAAAAGTTGGAATCCCCCAAGGGGCAGATCGGCTTGATATAGATTCTGATGGTCTACTTGATTTTTTTGGGGTTGCTACTGTTACTGGTGACGCCCTTAAAAAAATTCTGTATGATAATCAACAGCAAACAATCATTCGATCATCCAACACTGTTCTTTCAACTTCAAATCTCCCGCAAAATGGGATAGTGTTTCTTCGCCTTTCAGTGGGATGCAGCAATATTTCTGCATGGCTGGTTACACCGTCTGTCGGGGATGAACTTACAATTGTAGTTCAGAATTTCCTGATTGAAAGTGTGTTGAGTGTGAGAATATCTACATCTCTATGTAGCATCGTTGGAAGACATTTCTCGAACGCTGCTAATCTCTGCATGCACACATCAGCAAACAGTGAAGGGTGGGTAAAGATAAAATGCTTTACTGCTGGTGAATGGACTGTGGTCGGTGGCAATCGACAGTTTGATGAAGTTTCGGTATAGGAGGGTTTTCAAATGTTACTTAAAATGAAGGTTGATCAGAAAGGCTCTCCGAATGGTATTGTGGTTTTGTCTTTTGAAAAAGGGAAAACATATGATATTGATGAGGGTCTTGCAAAAGTTTTCTTGAAAGAAGGATGGGCAGAACTGGCAAAAGAAGAAAAGGCAGTTGAAGCTGCTCCTGATAACAAAGATGCTGGTCCTGCTCCCAAGAACAAGAACAAGAACAAGAACAAGAAAGATGATGAGCCAGGTGAGGAGCAATAATGATATTAGAGAAGGATCCATATTATAATCCTCAATGGATAGTTTCTTCTGCTCCTGTTTCGGAGCCAGTTACTGTTGAGGAGTTAAAATTGTTTGCTCGTATTGATGGGGATGATGAAAATACTCTGCTTGAATCATTCATCACATCTGCAAGAAGATTGACGGAAGATTATTTAAACAGAGCTTTGATTGAGCAAACAATTACTCTTAAAATGGATTTGTGGCCGTGTGAGGTTATCGAACTTCCCCGGCCACCTCTAATTTCAATTACTGCTGTTGAAACATTAGATGAATCAAATGTCGCGACTGTTTATGCAAGTAGCAATTATTATCTTGATACTGTTTCTGAGCCGGGATTATTGATATTGAAGAATGGCGTCACTTCCCCACAGAATACAGTGCGATATCATGGTGGATATCAGATCAGATACAACGCGGGATATGGGGATGCTGCGGCAGATGTTCCTACGGCAATAATAGATTGTATCAAGCAATGGGCAACTGCGATGTATGAAAATAGGGCGGTAGGCAGCGAGCCTCCTGTTGAGATTCAGCCGATACTAAGTTTGTTCAAGGTGCATTACATATGAAGCTTGCATATAAACTTAAACATAGAATACAAATAAGAAAATCTGTTCAAACTCCGAACGAGGAAACAGGTGGATTTGATCAGTCCTATGAAATACTCGCAACAATATGGGCCGCTCTTCAAGAGGGGACAAAAGGCGGGATGGAAGAGTTTGTGAAATATATTCGTGGCGAAACTGTTGCAAGCGATATCCCAACACATACATTTATTGTCCGTAAGGTTGCGGTTCAGAATTTTGGTAGGGAATTATCCATTGCTTTTGATTCTGCATTCAAACAGATGCCGGATTTAATCAATCTGAAATCTGATTATTATATTTTTATGCAAGCAGGCTCTTCTGTAAAAGGAAGATCATTTAAAATAATGACGTTGCGACAGGATGAAAACTACAATGAGTACATAAAAATACGAGCTATGGAAGTGGAAGAAATGGGAACAGGCTATCCAATATGAGTAATTTTACTTCAATAGATTCAAGAGGATTAAAAGAACTGTCTCGCAAGGCTGGAAATATAGCGAAGCAGTTTGCTAATGCTGTAAAGAAACCGGGAGAAATAAACAAGGTGTTGTTTGAAGGCGGAAATAAGATGCGCAATTTTATCATTACTGAAATGAGAAATACAAAGCGCGCTCCTTGGTCATATAAAGCAACCAAAAGTGGCAAACGGCATTATCCCTCATTACCGGGACATTTCCCTGCAATAGATACCGGCGAGGGAGTACGATCTATTGCTTTTGATACAAATGTAAAACCACAAAGTGTATTTCTCCAGATTGGAGTTACTGGCGGTGCTCCATATCTTAAGAAACTCGAAGAGGCTTTGAGCGAAAGAAGGAAAAGGCCATGGCTCAATCCTACTGTTGAGAAATTCAAGCCGCAGATAATGGATGATCTTGGAAAGATTATTCCTGACAATGTGAATGCGTGGATGATTACGGGGACAAAATGAAACTTGTACCTATCATATTACATTTAAGATCAAAGAATACCCACTTCGGAACAATGGTTGGGGGAAGTGCTGAGCTTGATCTTGCGATAAAAAAGACTTTGCAAAGAGATATGGCATATGTTGTTCCATTATCTGATGAATGCCCCCCGAATAACTATGATTCAGGAATCAATCAGCAAATCACAGAACGATTTGGAGTTGTGGTTGCTCTGGGAAATGATTTAAGTGATGCTGATAAAACAGGAATCACAGCGTATAATAAACTGGATACGATACGTTCTGAATTGTTCAAATGTCTTGTGGGGTGGCAGATAACAGGCGCAGAAAGTCTTTTGTATTATGTAGGTGGAAGATTTGTCATCATTCAGAATGATTATCTATGGTGGGAATTTGATTTTGAATTCAGAACAAGGCTGACTATGTTTGATGGATACTGCGATGTACAGCAGGAAGAGAATCAGACAGCAGGAGAAATAAAACCAAATCTGCAGGTATCTCAAATAGCTGATTTTGAAAAGATAAGTACGGAATATATTTTATGGCCTCATGCTGGTGTGCCATGGAAAGGAAGTGTTCCTGTTGATGATGCTTCGATTACAGATATGGAGACATGGGTTGATCTTACTCATAATACAGATGATGGGGCATTTGATAGAGCGTATGGAAGTGAGTTTGATTTTTATCGGATATTAAATCGTAGATATGATCCCAAGTAATTAAGGAGGTTGATATGGATATAGGTTATATGCGGGTGAAACCACGAGAGGGATTAACAGTACAATTTCCCAGGACATATTCTGTTTTGCCGGAAGAAGGCGCAGTAGTCCCTTGTATTGGTCCTGACGGAAGATACTGGAGACGCAGGGTTGCTACTGGTGATGTATTGGTAGTGACTGATGCTGAGCAGAAAGCAGAGGAAAAGAAAATAAGAAAAGTAGAGGAGGCAAAATAAATGATATCGTTTAACAATATTCCGGATACCATAAGAACTCCAGGAACATATGCTGAGATTGATAATTCAAGAGCCTTAAAAGGATTGGTGCAAAATCCCCATAAGGTTCTCATCCTCGGACAGAAAATGTCTGCCGGGAATGCCGCAGTAAATACCATTAAGCAAATAACCTCAAATGGTCTTGCTGATGGTTTCTTTGGGGTAGGATCAATTCTTGCGAGGATGTGTAACACCTTCAAAGAAAATAATCCGAATACAGAACTGCATGCTATGGCCTTGAGCATCAGCGCCGCTGGTGGAGTAAGAGCAAGTGGAATAATAAAATTTGATTCCGCTCTTTCAGCAACAGCAGATTGTAATTATTATCTGATGATCAATGGACAGGCTTGTTACATTCCTATTACCTCAGCATGGAGTGTAACAGATATTGTTTCCCAGGCAGCAGCTGTAATAAATGCAAAAAATACTCTTCCTGTTTCAGCCGTTGCATCAGCATCAGCAGCCGGTTCCAATCATCTTGTTCTTGCTGCGAAGCAATCAGGAACTCTTGGAAACTATATTGATGTCAGAGCTAATTATTATGTGGGACAAAGCAATCCTGCAGGATGGAGCGTAAATGGAATTGTTATTACTCCTCTCGCTGGAGGGACAACCGATCCTACGCTGGATGATGCTTGGGCTGTTATTGATGGCACACAATATCATTATGTTGTTAATCCATATATTGATGCAGCAAATCTTACCTCTCTTGAAAATGAATTGGCTGATAGATTTGGCCCTCTTATTGATCTTCAGGGACATGGGATAACTGCTGTAAGGGGTACTCAAGCAAGCTGTACCACTCTCGGAAATACAAGGAATAGTCCGCACAATACAATTATCGGGGCATATGATTCTCCGTCTTGTCCTGAGGAATGGGCAGCCGCTGTGGGGGCTCAAGTTGCATGGAATCTGAATAATGATCCGGGACGACCGCTATTTGGAATTGCTCTTAAAGGGATTCTTGCACCGCCTGTTCAGAATAGATTCACTCGTGCTGAAAGGGACATCCTTTTGTATGATGGAATATCTACATGGATATGTGATGTGAGTGATAATGTGCTTCTTGAAAGAGTTATTACCACATATCAAACAAATGCAGTTGGAACTATCGATCCGAGTTATCTTGATATCTGTACGCTTGCTGTTCTTTCTGAAATCAGATATCAATATAAAGCTCGAATGGCAACGCGTTTCATCACTCAGAGATTCAAACTTGCTGATGATACTTTCCCTGTCCAGCCGGGGAGTTATGTGGTAACTCCGAAAACAATCAAACAGGAAATCATTGCTCTCTTTGCGGAATTGCAGAATGCAGGGCTTATTGAAAATCTTGCAGACTTCAAGGATAATCTGGTTGTGGAAAGGAATGCTTCGGACAAAACAAGAGTTGATGTGCTGTTGTCTCCTGATCTGATAAATCAGTTCAACATTCTTGCATCACTCATACAATTTATTTTATAGGAGAATAACCAATGAATAGAATAACAGGACGCGTAGAGGTTATTGTGAATGGAGTGCCCCTGCTAAACAAGGCAGGGGCAGAGGCTTCCGGTATCGGTTTATCAGGAGAGCCGAATTTTTCTCTGAAAGAAGTTCTTGGCGATACCGGGGTGCATGGTTTTGTTGAGGAGCCTACTGTTGCCAAGGTTGATGTGACTATTACAGATCGTAGCGACATTAGCTTGGATACTCTCGCGCGCATACGCGAGAATGGGACAGTTATTTTCCGCGCCGCTGGTGGTGGGAAAATATACACCATGAATAATGCCACTTGTATGCGAAACTTTACAGTGACAGGTGGAGAGGGTGAGACAAAGGTTTCATTTGTCGGGCCGTATTGGATTGAAGGAACAGAGGGTTAATAAATATGGAAGAAAAGACAAAAGTGAAAGTCGTTCTTGATTTTCCTGTAGAGATAACTCAGGCAGATGGAAGTGTAATAACATACAAGGAACTTGAATTTGGTCGTCTTAAAAATAAGCATCTCAAACTTCTTCCAAAAGAGTTTACCAAAACAGGAAAGATAGCATTGGGAGACATGCCGGTTCTTGTTGCAGCAATTGCGGGTATTCCAGAATCTGTTGCAGATGAAATTGATATTACAGATATGGATCAGATATCAAAGGCAATCGAAAGTTTTTTTCCGGCTCCCCAGAATACGAAAGCTGGGAGCGATTGATAACTGGGGTTGCAAAATATTATGGTTTTCAACCATCAGCTATATGGGAGATGGATGTTCAGGAAACGAAATGGTGGTGGTCGCAAGCTGAGAAGATGCAGGAAGAGATCAAGAATTCTTTAGGAGATTAAGGCACAAATGGCAAAAGAGTATGTATTATCTGCCATTATAAAAGTTCTGGACAAAGCCTCTGGCCCTTTGCAGAAAATAGGTCAGGGCTTTGGTGCGTTTGGAGTGAATGTTGGGAAGGCTTCTGCGAATCTTGAATCAACTGCAAAGAGAGTTGATGCTTTTGGTTCAAGACTTTCCACTATTGGCAGATCACTCACAACAGGACTCACCTTGCCTATTCTCGGCACAGGAATCGCCGCGTTAAAAGTTTTTGGCGATATGGAAATGCTCACTGCTCAGTTCACTACTATGTTTGGTGGTAGTGAAGCTGCTGCTAAATCATTTCTTGCTCAGATTGAAAAATATGCTGATGTGACTCCGTACACTACTGCCAGTCTCGCAAAGAATGCGCAGACCATGATGTCGTTCGGCATGAGTGCTGAAGATACTATGGCGACATTGAAACGGTTGGGCGATATTGCCGGAGGAAATAATGCGAGAATGGATCAGCTTTCTCTTGCATTTGCACAGGTAAGTGCTTCTGGGCGATTGATGGGTCAGGATTTATTACAAATGATCAATGCAGGATTTAATCCTTTACAGATCATGAGCAAGAATACTGGAAAATCAATGGCTCAGCTCAAGGATGAAATGTCCAGAGGGGAAATTTCTGCGCAGATGGTTTCTGATGCATTCAAGCAAGCTACTGCTGAAGGTGGATTATTCTATAAGGGAGCAGAGCGAGGATCGAAAACTTTATTTGGATTATTCTCTACATTGAAAGATACGGGAGAAAAATCTTTGCGGGTTCTTGGTGAAGCTATCAAAGATTCTTTTCAGTTATCAGAGAATATTCCAAAATTTGCTGCGAGGATAACCAAGTTGACTGCTTCTCTTGCGGCATGGATCAAGGCGCATCCAACTCTTACAAAATATATAATGAAGACAGCTCTGGCCCTTGCTATTCTTGGGCCAGCACTTATTGTTGTAGGCAAAGCCATTAAAACAGTATCAGCAACGATGAGTGTGTTCAGTTTACTTGGCACAGGAATAAGTAAGCTCCCTAAAATTGTAACGGGAATACGAGCGATTGCGAATGCAACATGGTTCTGGAATGCTGCTCAGAAGGCAGTCAATTTATCTTTTAAAGCGATGCCACTTATTGCTTTGATTGCTTTGATAATTTATGCGGCAAAAAAAATACGTGAAGCTGTTATCAATTGGGAAGAGTGGGGAGCTGGCATGATGGCCATGTCAGGCACAATTGGAGGAATGGTAACAAATATCAAGGCACTCATTGCAGCAATTGAAGCCCTCAAAGGTGGAAAAACAATTGGTGAAGCTCTTAGTATTTTGAATACTGAATTGACAAAAGGAACTAAACAAGTTGGATCAGGACAAACTGTAAAAGGTTATAATGAATATGAAAAGAGAAAGAAACTGAAAGAGAAAGAAACAGGTTCCGATCCTTATGATATCAATAAAATAATAAATGGTGATAGAGGAGCAGCTGATGTAACGATAAAACTTGAGGCAGAGAAAGGAACTGGTGCGTCCCTTGGCAACGTGAGAACGAAAGGAGATATTGCACTTGATCTTCAAATTGCATCTCTGACTGGACCAAATATGAAATACGGGCACGCACAATGAATTGGAGACAGAATTTATATTGGAAAACAGGGCAGGTAGAAAAGGCCTCTTTTAGAGGAGCTGCTTTTTATGTGGGTGATGTTGAGACGCTTGTTGGAAGGCGAACTGAAATTCATTACTCTCCAGATAAAGTAACTGTAAAAAAGAAAACAAAAATAGGAGTGGGCGAAGTTTGGACACAAGACCTCGGACCTGATGCTGATGAATTCCAAGTAAATGGATATGTGATTCAGAATGCAGAAAATGATTTTAATCATTTCAAAGAAAGGGATGCACTTATCTCAGCACTCAAAACTGCTGGTCCTGGAATTCTTATTCATCCTTTTTATGGTATATTTGCCGTTACATTAAAAGAAAGAGCAACAGTCACAGAAAGTCTTTCGCAAAATCTTGGTATGACGACTTTCGCCATGACCTTTGTTCAGTACAAGAAACCTATTTTCAAACAACAAGAGCCTGACTATAAAACAAAAATAGATACGTCTGCTCTCGAAGCAATCAATGCTGCTCTTGATGGATTTACTGCAAGGATGAGAATATACGGGGCATTTTTAAATACAATGACGGCTCCTATCACTCAAACGATGAACAAGATGCAGAGCGCAATTAACTCCGTAAAGGGAGCGGTTGCCTCTACAGTCGCGACTGCATTGGGGATAGTAAGTACATCAATCAGTCTGGTCAATACATTATTGAATGCCCCTTGTGATCTTGCAAATCAAATCATGGATGCAGGGAAAGCAATTCTCAGTCTTGTAGGAATGGCAGGAACAGTTGTACAGGGTGGAATAATTGGGGCATGTAGTGGAGAGTCTCGCGGAGATACTACAACAATGGACGGAACCACAGTTAAAGAAGATATTGGTATTTCTGTATGTGAGCAGCTGAGTATATTTTCAAATTATACTGTTGATGATTTGAATATTTCTATTCCCGCAGAACAAGAGGATAATCTTTCTCTTGTTATTTCTATGGCTCAATTCAGCATGGTCAGTACAGCATGTCAGATAGCAATCAGAATAGATTTCAGCAATCAAGATGACATGGAATATATTCTCGGACTTATTGTATCATCATTTGAAAATCTTATAAACAGACTTGGGTCAGTGAGCGACAGCATCGATGATCCATTATTGTTTCAAAAAATCTCTCAATTGAGAAGTGATTTTGTAGATTCGATGTATAAGAAAAATACAGGTCTTACAAAACAGATAGATTATAAAGTTCCTTCAGCTGTTCAGTCTTCCTTGACTCTTGCATATGATAGATATGACGATATCGAAAGAGAAAGCGAAGTATTTGATCGGAATAAAGTTTTAATTCGTCATCCCGGATTTTTGCCAAGCGGGGAAACGTTGAGGATACTCGATGAATAAAATAGCACTTAACATAAACAAAAAAGCATACAGCGGTTTTGAATCGGTGCTGATCTATAAGAGCATGCTTAACATTTCTGGTGCATTTGCCGTAGCTCTCAACAATTTTTATATCGGGGGTTCTCCTTCTGATGGAATAAAACTTGGGCATGCCTGTAAATTGGAAATAGAAGATCAACCGGTGCTTACTGGATGGGTTGATCGGATGCCTTTACGATACGGATATGATTTCAATACTTTGGAAATAGGTGGAAGAGATAAGACTTGTGATCTTGTTGATTGTAGTCATGACTCAGTTCCGAATGAATGGAAAAAACAAGCTGTAGAGAATATAATAAAGAATCTGTGTTCTCCTTTTGGGATATCTGTTACAGTCGATAAGTCTGCTTTATCTGAAGCAAATACAAAGGTTGAAACGTTCAAGGCAAATGAAGGGCAATATGTTTATGAAATAATTACTGAGCTTTGTCGAGACAATTCAATCATTCCGATAAGTTATGGGGATGGTAAATTAACTCTTACGAAAGCAACCACTGACAAATATGCTTCTGATGGATTGATGACAGGAGTAAATATTGATGGAGCATATCTCAATCAAGGAGATGCAAACAGATACAGTTCATATAAAGTAAAGGGACAGGGTGTTGGGGATGACACAAAGGCATTGGATGATTTTGTTTCCTGTTGTGGAACTTTTGAAGATGAAATAATTGATAGATACAGACCGCTTGTTATGTTTTCTGATCTTGCAACAACTCTTGGTGGATGTCAAAGAAAAGCAAAATGGGAAGCGCGAGTTCATGCTGGAATTTCCAGAAGGATTGAATATCAAACTCCATCGTGGTGTCAGGAGAATGGAAAGATTTGGGAAATAAATACTCTTGTGAAAGTGAGAGATGATATATTCGGACTTGATACTACTTTATTATTGATGGATATCACTTACATTTACAATAAAGAAAGGGGACAAATAGCGAAACTCGGACTTGTTGATAAAGATACATTCAATTTGAGTGATAATAAAATTCTGATCAAGACAGGGTTTGACAAATGACAATGGATGATTTCTACAGATTGACAGATGTCATAAAAAGAAAAATTTATCTTCTTATCGGAAGAGCTATTCTCACCGCAATTGTCAATTCTGAGAAAACACAAAAGATACAAGTGACATTATTAAAAGATGAAACTGTTTCTGATATAGAACGATTTCAGGAATATGGATTTGAAACATATCCTAAGAAAGGTTCTGCCGAAGCTGTGATTGCCTTTCTGAATGGCAATAGAGATCATGGAATTGTTCTGTGCGTGCATGATCGTGAATATCGTCCTTTGGATTTAAGCGAAGGGGATGTGAGAGTATATGATTATCGTGGGAATATGATTACATGCAAGAGTACAGGAATTGAAATTGAATGTTTGAATGGGAACAAAATTGAAATGATATCAGATCGGGTAAAAGTGAATGGGACAAATCTTGAGGTGCTGCTGTGAGCCTTGAAATTGTAAATGAAGATTTTGCAATGACAATAACTCCATCAGGGGCATGGACTCCGGGAACGCCTGTATATACTATGTTCAAGGCAACGAAGCTGAAAGTGAATTCAAAGTTTGCACTGATATGGCATTTGATTTGGGACATGAGCAGTAAGGATTGTATATTGGCAGGATATACTCATCAGATTGGAGCAGGAATGATAATGCCAACAGGAAATAAATGTTTTACAAATACAGACAATCCTTTAAGGAGGACGGATTCAGGGACATGTAATGGAGAGTTCAAAAAGAATTCGGATGGTTCTATTTTGAATTGCAGTTGTAATTTCGAAATAACTAATGCAGGGCAAAGCAAGGCAAAGTGTAATTGATATGCACAGAATAGAAGGAAATGAAATAGATACAAGTACAGGGAGGAATCTTTTTAAAGATACTCCTCCATTTACTGTCATGACTCCGAATTGGGCAAATACTGTTCAAGAAGAAATGATGTATGTCATCCAACAGGCCGGATTACCTTTGCTGGATCAAACAACAGATACAAGAATACAGTTATATCAAGCAATACAAGCATTGATTTCAAATGGATTGTCATCTCTTCTTGTTGGGTTTGGCTGTGAGTACTGGAAGAATGGTGACCCTGCATTAAATGGCGATAGGTTTATTCTATATCAAGGACAAGTAATTTATATTCCTTTATATTCTAATTTTGTTTCTAAAACATATGTTGGGGATGCCAATAATGCAACTGCCCCGGCATTTTATAAAACTTCTGATGCTGGTGGGACAACTCGTAATGTTGCAGGGCCATATTTTGTATTGCCTGATTCGCGTGCAATGAGTTTGAAAGGAACCGGATCGACCACTTTAAATACTCGCGCAAAAGCTGGCCCTGCATTTGCAGATAGGGAAGAAGATCGTGGACAGCTTATCACTGCATCATCTTCGCATATTAGCACTACCCATGGTTTAATAAATTCAGATGCTACAGTAACCGGAGCATTTAAAGTTGGTACAGCAAGAGCTTCCAGACTACAGGCAGCTGCTGTGGCTGGACGTGATCTTGAGTTCGACTCTTCTTTATCTGCAAGAGCCGGAGCAACTACGCGAGATTGTACGCTCGGAACAAATTTTGGAGCATTCTATTAAAATGAAAAGAATAATTTACAAAGAAATAGATGGATATAAAGTAATAGATGGCATTGAAGAGATGTATATTGATGCTGAAGCAACAAAGGCAGAGATAAGAAAAATATATCCTGAGATGAAATTATTCTCGAAAGAACTTATTCTCAAGCACGCTATTTATTTTGGCACAAATGTTCCCTTTGAGTA
>Ga0172381_10004551_pt1 | contig 14313 bp, 8 predicted proteins | sample Leawel6488metaG_FD_119754 | JGI IMG/M metagenome (GOLD analysis project Ga0172381, IMG submission 119754) | Leachate microbial communities from a municipal landfill in Southern Ontario, Canada - Leachate well 64-88 metaG | ecosystem: Engineered > Solid waste > Landfill > Unclassified | place... | reverse complement strand
TTACTTTCTCTAAAAACTTGTGGGAGGATTACACTTCCTGGTTCACAGAAGACAAGAACATGTTGAAAAAAATCAACGAATTGATTCGAGACATTCAAAGAACTCCATTTGAAGGCAAAGGCAAGCCGGAACCGTTGAAGTATGATTTATCCGGATTTTGGTCGCGTAGAATTGACAGAGAACATAGATTAGTTTATCAAGTAAAGGATGAGGAAATTATAATTTATAGCTGCAGATATCATTACGATAAATAACAACACATGCGCTCTAATGCCAAACCACAGTCGCCTCTCGGCTCCCGCAGATTAGCCAACTCTTAGCAGCAAGAAGAAAAAAGCGTTCCCTTGCATTTGCCGTACAAAATAATTATATTTGTACGTTAAATACATGAATATGGAAACAAAGTTAACCCTCAGATTAAACAAAAAAGTGATTGATCGTGCAAAGGATTATGCACATCTTCATGATGTTAGTCTTTCCAAGATGGTAGAATCATATCTGGATTCAGTTACGGAAGATAAATCGGCAGTATCAGATGATATTACACCTCTTGTTAAGAGCTTAAGTGGCGTGATCCATCTTGATCCAGATCATGATTATAAAAAAGATTATGCAAAATTCTTAACAGAAAAATACAAATGAAAAAGCTATTTCTGGATACGGACATCATAATCGACCTGCTTTCTGAAAGACAACCTTTCTATTCAGAAGCTGCCAGGATTTTCTCCTTGGCTGATAAGAAGGAAATTCAAATAAGTGTATCGGCATTGTCATTCGCCACTACAAATTACATCTTATTACAATCAAAAAAGTCTGATGAAGCCAAACAAATACTTCGTAAACTTAAGTTGATAGTTCGAGTGTTAAGTCTTGATGATAAGATCGTTGAGCTTGCACTTAATGACAGTGATTTTAAGGACTTTGAGGATGGACTGCAATACTACACTGCGCTGGAAAATGGTCTTGACGCAATTATTACCAGGAATCTTAAAGATTTTCGGAAAGCTAAAATTCCTGTAATGACTGCTGATCAGTATTTGCAGACTCATAAATAAAAACTTCCTGTTGCTAACACTACTCAGGCCAATCGCTTTCGGTGGCACGTTCTGGCTTACTGTTGGCGGTAAGGTTATAGCATTCAACCGGCGAACCGGAAAAGCAGCATTCTTTTCATTGAAAAGGGTTTACTGCTTTCCCTGCAGTCAGTTTATTTTACGCAGCTGATGATATACCCGTACGAATAACTCTTAGCCAAAAGCCTGTACTGATCGTGAGGCAGCATTCCCCAGCTGTTGTCTCCGCCAACACCACGTTGTGCCAGATCTACATTCAGGATAATCTCATTTCTGGGATGGATGTCACTCAGGTGTTGCTGTTTTTTGGTCAAACCTGGATCTAAATCTTCCGGAAGATTGTATGATGCACTGACGCTTAGCGGCTGAAGACCTTCAATCCTGATTCCCGAACCGTTTTTGTCTGTCAGGGTCAGCCAGCGGACGTCCGTCTTACTTCCGTTTTCTTGTGGCCGGAGGTAAGGGACATACTGATCCGCGACAGTACTCTTGTAAAGTCCGATAAAACTGGCGGTATTGCGGTCTGCATAATTCTCCCACGGGCCTCTTCCATACCAGGTAAAAATGTCAAAGGTTTTGTTTATTCTGAACTGCATGCCAAACCGTGGCATTTCAGGTAAAGGATTTTTGCCGGCATTCCACATACTTTGCACATGCAATTGGCCGTCTCCATAAGCGGTATAGATAATCACATATTCGGAAGCAATGTCCGTCAGGTCAAAGATCGTTTTGATTACGACACTGTCTTTACTGCGGATAACCTCAAAGGTTCTTAAAGCTTTATTCTTGCCGGCTGTACGCCATATATTGCTGATAACAGGCATGTTGTTCCCGAAATCATTATCTGTGGGGGCACGCCAGAAATTGATTTCAGGGGTTCCCAGTATAAGCTGGTTTCGAAAGCAGTATTCGGTAAGCATTCCATTCAAACGGTTGAATACCATACGTATATCTCCAGTGTTGAGTGTAATATTTCCATCCATATCCTGAATTTGAATCTTTTGGTCTTGAACCGGTTTTGATCTCGAAAAGCTCCAGCCCGTATTTAATGCAAATTGTTCACGGGCAATTTCGAAACCGGAAGGAATCATTTCAGTAGCTTTTTTTGTAAATGCATATAGGTTTAGAAAGTATTCGTTCTTGTCTTGGCTGTCGATCTTGGGTAACTTTAAAACATAATCTTTTGTAGTACCTGCCGGCTGAGAGACTTCGAATTCCGAAGAATCCACTTTCATGCCGTTTTTAATAAGTTCCCATCGAAAAGAATAATCTTTTAAAGGATGATATAAAAATCTGTTCTCAATGCTGATCATGCCTTTTTTCAAATCCTTTGCATTAAAAAGAATATCCTGATATACTTTTTTAACCTCGTTCAGGCCAGGATGCGGAGTTCTGTCAGGAAAGACAAGACCGTTCATGCAAAAGTTCTCTTGATTGGGATAACCGGCAGATCCGAAATCTCCCCCGTAACCCCAATAGGTTTGTCCGTTCTCATCTTTGGTCTTGAGTCCCTGATCCACCCAATCCCAGATAAAACCTCCCTGCATGTGTTTGGATGAGGCAATAATATCAAAATATTCCTGAAAATTGCCGGAACTATTACCCATGGCGTGCGAGTATTCACACATGATGAAGGGACGCTTGGTATCTTTGCGTGCAGCGTACTCTTTCATGTAGCTGATAGGAGGGTACATGGGGCAGACGATGTCTGTATTTTCTTTTTCTCCGGCTTGTTCAAATTGCACAGGACGCGATGGATCACGCTGTTTAAAATGTTTGTATATGTCAAAAAATACGGGCCCGTTTCCGCACTCATTTCCCATGCTCCAAAGAATGACGCAAGGGTGGTTTTTATCCCGTTCCATCATCCGGATTGCCCGGTCTTTGTGGGCTTCAGCCCATTCAGGGAGATAAGCAGGATGTTTTGACTTGTCGTACCATTTTTGAAATTCAGAACCCATTCCGTGAGATTCTATATTGGCTTCATCGCAGATGAAGAGGCCGTATTGATCGCAAAGCTTATACCAAAGCGGGCTCTGGGGATAGTGGCTCATCCGTACAGCGTTGATATTGTGTTGTTTCATCGTCCGGATATCTTTCAGCATGATTTCAAGGGTAACGTAGTGACCGGTAACTTCATGATGTTCGTGCATATTCACACCCCTGACCAGCATATGTTTACCATTTACAAGCAATTGCCCGTCCTTGATTTCAACTTTGCGGAAGCCTATTTTGCACGAGGTTGATTCAATAATATTGCCTTTGGTGTCTTCCAGTGTGAGGATCAGTGTGTACAGGTAGGGCGTTTCATTGCTCCAGAGATGTGGAGACATGATATCCCTGTCGAAGACAACTTCTGAACATCCATTCCCAGGAATAACGGCATTCCGGGACGTTTTGAAAACCTGTTTGTCCTCTGCACTTAACAGCGAAATGCAGATAAGGTTGGAGGTACTCATGCCTGAATAATTTTTTAGAGAAACCTTGATGTTCAGCGATCCGTTTTTATAAGCCTTGTCCAGATCCGGGGTTGCAAAAAAGTCTTGTATGCGTTGTTGAGCGGTTGAATATAGATAGACTCCCCTGTCAATGCCCGACAAACGCCAGAAATCCTGGTCTTCCAGGTATGATCCGTCACTCCAGCGGTAAACTTCAACCGATAATGAATTTTTCCCGGGGACAACATATTGGGTAATGTCAAACTCTGCCGGGCTTTTTGTTACTTCGCTGTAACCTATTTTTTTGCCGTTGACCCAGATGTACATGGCGGAAGTCCCGGCTTCAAAATGCAAATAGACTCTTCTGTTTTTCCAGTTGTCCGGAAGATTGAAGGAGCGTTTGTAGCTTCCTACAGGATTATCTGCATGAGCAATGTAGGGGGGATTCTTTGGGAATGGATAGACGACATTGGTGTAGATGGGGGTCCCATACCCCTGAAGCTCCCAGTTGCCGGGAACCTTGATTTCCTTCCAGTTTTCCGTATTGTAAGTATCTTTGTAGAAATCTGCCGGACGGCTATCCGGACTTTGTACCCAGTTGAATTTCCAAATACCGTTCAACGAAAGAAACCAAGGGGATTGTTCCTGAATATCCTGCGCGGCTGCTTTTTCATTTTCATAGGGAAAAGCGGTGGCTCTTGGTGCTTCTTTGTTGATGGAAAAAATCCGGGGATTCTCCCAATCCGGGACAGCACTCTGAGCTTTTATTTGTACCAACAGTATGTAAAAAAGTCCGATGCCGAACAATGGAATTCTGATATTCTGTAATTTCATAAATAACTTTTAATCAATTTGGTTACTGACTTTAGGCCTTAAAAAGACCAGCTGTACGATCAAGGCCAATAAAACGGGAATGGAAAGCAACGCGAAGTCATGACCTAAATGACCGGAATCTGTGGACTTTCCCAACAGGTTTGTGATGGCAGCTCCGGCAAATACACCGGTCATATTCATCATGCCATAGGCAGTTGCCCTCTTTTTTGGACCGATAAACTGGCAAAGTATGGGCATATTGTTTGCATCGAACATTCCAAACCCAACCCCAAAGAATATCCCTCCGCAAAGAATCAACCCATCGTGTCCATACCCGAGAAAGAACAGGGACGGAATCATGAGAAACATTCCGATGGCACTGGTGAATATTCTGCCTCTGATGTTCTTTTCAATCCATTTGTCGGACAATAAGCCGCCGGTAATTACACCGATAAAGGAAGACAGGGCAATGGTGATTGTGGCCAGAGGGCCTGCCAGAGACATATCCAGTTTCAGATTGTTTGCAAATAACGTGGGCAACCAGTTCTTTGTTGCCCATCCTGGGAAACTTGGCGTTGCAAACATAAAAAGGATGGCCCAGAAAACCCCGGTTGACAGAACGGCAGCCAGGTCGCTCCATATGGCACCCGGTTTAGAACTGTTATTTGTTTTGGCTGCCGGGGATTGGTGTTCCAGGTGCTCTTTCTGCTCTTTAAAAAAGAGCATGAGTATGATGCTGTAGGCGATGCCAATGATTCCAAACCAATGGAAAGTTGTTTGCCAGGAAAAATGGTTTGCAATGGTTGCGCCAAAACCGCCGATGGCCTGTCCGCAGTATAAACCGGTCATGTGAATGCCGATAGCCAGTGAACGGGTTTTACCTTGATGATAATCGGCAATAATGGCCAGCCCTACAGGAAGATACAGTGCTTCGCTTAATCCCATGACGGCACGGAGTGCATAAAGCTGATTGAATGTCGTGGCATACCCCATCAGCAAGGTGACTCCGGAAAAAACAAATATGCTGCCGATAATAAGATATTTTCTGTTAATTCTGTCGCCGAGTATACCAGCTATCGGGCTCATGAATCCGTATATCCATAGAAAGACAGCCATCAGCCGTCCAAAATTTGTAGCATTCTGTAGCTCGGTGATGTCAAATTTCATACTGGCTTGCATCGTAGAAAGCATTTGCCTGTCCATATAATTCAGAAAGGCTACAAACCACAGTAAGGCTACGACAACCCACGGATATATATTCTTGTTTTTCATGTGAAGTAATTATTATTGGAAAGGCATATGATATGCTTATTCTTTGTTGGTCAAATACATATGGACATCCGGAATGCTTAAGACACTTTTTATTTTGGGGACGACAGTACGATTTTCACCCAAATGTATGATTTGTCTATCAGTCTCTCGTGTTTGATTTGTAATATTTTTTTACTTGATCAGAATAAGTTTGAGTTGCTACTCCGTTTCTCCGTCCCAATGGTCGGTCCGGAATGGTGCAACAGGCAATCCGTTGGTTGCATACAAGTTCCCTTCAGCATAGTGATGGAAACAATAGCGCACGGCAACGGGCTTCGAAACCTCTTTGGAAGTTACGATGACCTGATTCTTTTTGACGATGGCGTTAGCCGGATAAAATTTGTGGTCTTCTCCTGCCATCTCAAATCCGGTGATGGGTTTATTGTAGGAAGTCAAACCATTCTCTATATTGTTCAGGTTGATCAATACAGAGTCGTTTTGTATGACATGTTTTTTATAAGCCGGGCTGCAGTATCCAATGCCTTTTATTTGATAGGATTTTGCCAAAGCCCAGTATGCCAGTCTTTCGCCGGCAGCTTGTTTATTGGCAGGATGTATACAGGTGTAATCCCCGGCATCCAGTAAGCAGGCCATTCCGCTGTTGGGAATAATATCCATCAACTTCTGTTGAACTTCACGCATATAACCGGTATTGAGCGATTTTTGTCTGGGTGATCCGTAGCTGTATGGAGAAATCTGTGCATAATAGAAGGCCAAATCCTGATTTCCCCATCTGTCTCTCCAATTCTGAACCATGGCAGGGATAAGTTTTAAGTATAATTCCGGATCAAGCCGGTTATCCTCACCCTGATACCAGATGAAACCTTTAACATTGAAATGTATCAATGGGTGCATCATGGCATTATACAGCACCATAGGCGTTTTTGCCGGCAATACGACATTCTCCGGTTTGACAGGCAAGGAAACTCCTGTAAACGGTTTTAAAGCCTCCCGGCTCATCCAGGCTTCAGCTTTTGATCCACCCCAGGAAGTATTGATCAATCCGATGGGTACATTCAAAACTTCGCTGAGTAATTTTCCAAAAAAATAGGCTGTTGCACTGAAATTGGAGGTCATTTCAGGAGTGTTTAAAGTCCAGATACCCTGACAGTCTTCTTCTTCCGAAAGGGAGGAACTTCTTGGAATCGAAAACAAGCGAATCTTGTTTTCGACGGATTTTGCAATGATATTGTTCGATCCCAATACCGGTTGGTTATTAAATCCTTTCATCGGCATTTCCATGTTTGACTGACCGGAACAGATCCAGACTTCCCCAATAAGAATATCTCGCAGTGTCAGATTTTCTCCATCACTCACATCAATTCTATAAGGGCCTCCGGCTTCTGGAGTGGTGATTTTTACAGACCATTTTCCTTCCTTGTCCGATGTGGTTATATATTTTTTATTATTCCAGGAGGTAGTAACTGTGACTTTTCTGTTGTTGTCCGCTTTCCCCCAAAACAGTTGAACAGACTTTTGCTGCATAATCATATGGTCAGCGAGTAATACCGGTAATTTTACTTTTGCCTGACAAGTAACGGAAGAAAGTAAAAGACTGGTAATGAGTAGTACAGAAAAATAGATGTTTTTCATTTTACGAAGATTTTTAGACAGATATAAAAAAAGAGTTGAAAAAACAGAAAACATGTTTTTTCAACTCTTCAGAAAGGATCTTATCTTACGATTTTAGCCGATATGGTTTGATTTGGTGCAGTCATTTTCACCAGGAATATGCCTTTTCCCAAACCGGAGATATCGATGGTTTCTTTTACGGCAGCTTCTTTCACGAAGCTACCGTTGACGGCGTAGATTCCTATTTTCCCTATTGCAGGGGCATTCACAATATGTAACAGGTTTTTGTCAGCATAGATGCGGAGCTCATTTTCCTTTCCATTGGCAATACCTGTATCTGAATTTCCGGCATATTTGGCAATATAGATATTGTTGGTCCCACTCAGGTTAGTGAGTTCTGTAGTGGCGTCGAATTTGCAGTTACTCAGGAAAGAACCTGTGGTAATGATATCTCCGCCTGCCAAAGCACAGGAAACACCATACAACTGATCTTTGCCGCTGATTTGTCTTCCCCAGATCAAAGATCCGTTTTCGTTGTATTTTGCTATGTAACTGTTTCGGGTGTAGGTTGTATCGCCGGCGGCAATATTACTGGTAAATACTGCTTTGTTTGAAAGCATCGGATCAAGGTTGACGTTCATGCCTTCGAAGGAGCCAGATAAGAATATATTACCACTTGCATCTATTTGCATACCACGTGCTTCATCCCAGTTTCCAAAAACTTTTGGTCTGGCGATATCGTCTTTCTGGCTACCGAATGTTCTCAGGTAATTGAATGTTCCGTCCGGCATATATCTTGCCAAAAAAACGTCTTTTCCGTTGATGCTGAGAGCGTTTTCCGAGCGTCCGTCGAGATTGGCGGTCCCATTCAGATTCCCGGAGATATACACTCTGGACTGGGCGTCGACTGCCAGATCTTTGGACTCGTTGTCTAACATGCCGCTTTTCCCGATGAGTTTGACCCAATCAAAAGAAATGGTATCGGTCAGATTAGTGAAACTGGCAAAAAATACATCACGCATGGTATTGGAAGCACCTCCACCGACAGCAAGTGTTGCTTTGGTGGTATCCGGAGTGCTTCCGAACACAACGTTACCTCTCATTAAACCTGTCAGATAAATTTTGTTGCCGGCAAGTAAAACCTTTCTAGCTTCGATGACGGAATTGTCTTTCAGATTTTGCTTTTCATAAAACCATACACATTCTTTGGTAGTTGCCATGGCATATTTGGCCATCCAAAGAAAGTTGTATCCCGAAGGTGGTCTGGTACCCCATTTGGCCGTCAGGCCTTTTGGACTGTAATTCAACCTTCCGCGGTGTCCACCGCAGAGATACACGTTTCCAGCGTCATCGGCAGTAATGGAAAAAGCATTGTCTGCAGAACCGTCCGTCCCAATGTTGAAAGCCTTCATCGGGTCGTACCAGTCTTCGTCTTCGGGGTCCTGATCATATCTGACGATTACGATATCAGAACCTTTTCCCCCGGTTAGTTGCTCATCCCTGAGTCCAGGGACTGTCAGAACTTCGCCGAGGGCATCTGCTGCAATGGTCGCGGACACATAAATGTGTTTTCCGTCTTTGCTAACCGCAATGGCTTTAGCCTGATCCTGACGTGCTTTTCCGTCTGCTGTGGTGGGGTTTCCCAGCTGAGAGATAAAAACGCATTCGCCCTGAGGGTTGTATTTTGCGATAAATACATCCTGGTCGTTATCGTCAGCACCAAGTAACTCCATGGGATAGTTTGTGCCTGGCCAATTGGAACTAAAGCCAACCTGCCCGATAAACTGACCTATTACATAGCTGTTCCCGCTATTGTCAGTATCAATTCCCAATACCGTGAGTTCTTTGGCACTCTCAATTTGTTTTGCCCAACGTAGATCTTGTGCATGCACTTGCATCGAGAACAGGAAGGTCACTATTAGCCAACCTGCCGTTCGGACGCTTTTCTTAAAAAAAGTCAGAAGTGTTTTCATAAGCGTAAAATTTGAGTTAGTAATGATTCAATAGGTAGATTTATAGTTTAAGAATAGAAGTCATTTGTTGCAGTATTTGGTGAAATCCATGCTGGCAAGTATCTCAGACAGTTCTGCATATTCTTTTTCTGTCAAATTGGTTACCGGAGCACGGTGTTTTCCCAAGTCTAATCCGACCGCTTTCATGTAAGCCTTGCCACATCCTCCGCCGAACTTATCCAGGAGGGTGATGAATTTATTGGCGGTCAGTTGCGCTTCAGCGGCTTCTTCCAGTTTTTTCTCTTGGTATAATTTGATGATGTTCAGGTAGACAGGAGCCAGGTAGCCATATGTACTACCCACGGCACTGGTTGCTCCGATGGATAAAGCAGGCAAAAGCATTTCATCTCTTCCCCAGAGAATATTGTATTTTCTGTTTTTAAAGTTCAGGCAAAGCTGGTAATCCATCATGTTCTCGAAAGTGTACTTTATTCCAGCCAGATTGGGTATGAGTTCGTCCATTCTGTTCAAAAGATTGATCATCGGAAAGTTCACGCTTGTGAAGCAAGGAATATGGTAATAGAAAAAAGGCATTTCGGGCACAACGCTTGCCACCTCCTGGCAAAATAAAGCCAATGCTTCCACGTTGCTTGGTTTGAAATAATATGGAGCGGTTATGGACACAGCATCCAGTCCACATTCCTGTGCGTAGATAGCCAGTTCTTGACATTCTTTGACACAGGTTCCTCCAAGAAATGCTATAATGGTAAATCCTGGTTCTTTGTATTTTGACCATTCCTTATATAAGAGCTTCTTTTCTTTGAGGGTAAGTGCTGAACTTTCTCCGGTTGTTCCGCAAATAAAGACTCCACTCAGACCATTCCTTTTATACATGGCTTGCTGCTCTTTTACCATGCCCAGATTGATTTGATCCTTTTTGTCAAACGCTGTAAATGGTGCAGCGATAAGTCCATTGATTTTTTTAATGTTTTTCATATTATGTATTACAAATTTTGAATATTTATGACGAGGCAAATGTATATAATATTTTTATATATACTACATAAAGTGGCTTTTTTTTGATTTTTTCGCTTTTTTTGAAAAAAAATGGGTAATATGTATTATATATTGAAAAACATATTTATATTTGCATCGTTGATTAAATAATATATTTTTGTCGCTTGTTTTTAATACCTATCTAAATGAATACTATGGATACATCGAAGGATTTCTCATTGGTCGAGCAAACACAAAAAAAGATTCTGGAATACATCGCACAAAATGGATGTCAGATGAATTCACATCTGCCAAAGGAAAAAGAGTTGGTGGATATTCTTGGGGTTAGCCGTGTTGTGGTTCGTGAAGCTTTGAGCCATCTGAGAGCTATCGGCTTTTTGAAAACGAAGCGTAAAATGGGAACGGTTGTAGTGGTTCCCAAAATATTTGGCGTATTGAAAGTGATTCTTGCATCCGGAATGCTTGATCGTGACGCACTACGTGATTTATATGAGCTTCGTCTGATGCTGGAGATCGGTATGGCCGATTTTGCATTTAAATGCAAAACAGATGCCTACCTTCAAAAACTTGCTGAAATTGCGAAATATGAAGACGAGACGATGGATACGGAAGAGTCCATTGCGCTTGACATCAAATTTCACAGCTGTTTATATTCCATGGTCGGCAATAATAGTTTATCCGATTTTCAGCATCTGCTTGGACCTTTGTTTGCATTATATGCTCCAAGAGCCAAAGACTATAAAGTAAAACAGATCGTATCTCACGCCGGCCTGGTTGAGGTTTTGAGGACTGGCACACCTGATTCTTTCAGGATGGCAATGAGGTTGCATCTCAATACACAATTTGAAAATATGGAAAAGATTCTGGACAAAACTGATAAGGCACATAAAGGCAAGGCGCAGCCGGAAGTGTAAGTTAAGTTTTTCCATGTAAAATGTTTCCATTCTATTTATTATGAATGAGTCTCAGACTTGTTCAAAGGGAAGGCTTTTTTCTAATCTTAATCATTAAATCTATTATGAAAGATGTTCAAAAATTCCACAAAAAGAGGTATTTGCGTATTTTTTCAAGCGCATGGGTGCTCTTATTTATTGTACAAGTAGCATTTCATATGTCGTATGTGCAGGCTCAAACAGTCGAACATACAGTCAATGGTGTTGTCAGTGACGAATCTGGTAATGGCATTTTTGGTGCTACGGTGGCCGTCAGAGGAACTTCAATTGGTACCATCACGGATGCAGATGGAAAATTTAAGTTGAAGGTCCCGAACAATTCCAATCTGACCATTTCTTTTACAGGTTATGAGCCTCAGCAGGTAAATGTGAGAAAGAGCAATAATCTTGTTATAACATTGAAGGAAAGCTATATAAGCTTGAACGAGGTAGTGACGGTGGGATATGGCAAACAATCCAGGGCCACGGTAACCAGCTCGATCTCAAAGGTACAGGCAAAGGATCTGTCCATGCCGCCTATAGGGAATCCTTTGTCTCTTTTGCAAGGAAAAGTGGCGGGCTTGGAAGTTCGCGTTTCTTCTGGTCAACCCGGATCCGATCCACAACTTATTCTACGTGGAGGAACTTCCACCTCTCCCGAAAGTGATAATCCACTCGTCATTATTGATGGGGTGATCAGAAACATGAAAGATGTCAATACGCAAAACATTGAAACCATTGAGGTTCTGAAAGATGCTGCTTCTACTGCTATTTACGGTGCCAGAGCCAACAACGGTATTGTGGTCATTACTACCAAGCAAGGTAAGCCAGGAAAAGGAAAAATCAATGTCCGTTATGGCTTGAATGTGGACGATCAACCAAAAAGATATCCTTTGTCTACAGCGAGAGACTATTTATATGTATCCCGTTTGTCAGCCTTGCATGCCCTGAATCCGCAGAACTACCTGACAGGATCTTTTGCCATGAGTACAGCCAATCCGAGGAATTCACTCAACACGACGGCTTTTCTTGATGATTATATCAATAATTATGGTCAGGATTATGTGGATGACCTGTTGAACAATAAAGGATGGGAAACCATGGAGGATCCTGTGAATCCTGGTAAGATGTTGATTTTTAAGGATACGGATTTCCAGTCCAGATTATTCCAGACGGCTGTTGGAAATGATATCAATATTGATTTTAGCGGAGGGAATGATAAGAGTACCTATTTTGCAAGTGCTGGATACCTGAATCAACCGGGCATTGTCAAGGGAACGGATTATACCCGCATGAGTCTGCTTTTTAACGGATCCTACAAAATTCGGGATAATTTTAAAAGCTTTTATTCCATTAACTATTCTTTCCGTGAATTTATAGGCTTGGGCAATGCAGAAAACAGTGTGATGTCCAGAGCTGCCAGAATGCCACGGACGGTGCGCGACTATTATGAAGATGGCACGCCTGCACAGGGTGAAAACCGCAATGATTTCAGGACCAGGGATCATGAATTGTACTATCGAACCAATCTGAACCATGTAAGCAGGATCAATATCAGTACAGGTTTTGATTGGGAAATTATTCCAGACCTGAAATTTGAACCGGTTTTTTCCTTTTATAATAACGAAGGACTGACAAACAATTTTGAAAAGGCAAATCAGATTTTTGCAGACCGCAGGGCCTCGGCTGAACATAACATGGATCTTCATTTTCAGTATGATGCAACGCTTACTTACTCAAAATCAATTGAGAAAAATAATTTCTCAGCCATGTTGGGTTTAAACTATACCAATGATCCTTCTTTTTCAATGAGCGGCTCCGGTTATGGTGCTCCGACTGATTATATTCCTACGCTGAATGCAACAACCAAAGAGTCACAAACTGTTTCAACGACGTATTATGAGAATAAAATGGCGAGTGTATTCGGTCGTGTAACCTATGATTATAACAAACGTTATCTGTTCTCTGCCAGTCTTCGTAAAGACGGATCTTCAAGATTTGCCGCCAATCATCGTTTCGGTATTTTCCCTGGAGCCTCTGCCGGGTGGAATATGCACGAAGAGGAGTTCTTTACCCCTGTGAAAAAACTTGTCAATAACTTGAAAATCAGGGCAAGCTGGGGAAAGACGGGAAATAATGATCTCTCACTTGCAGATACGGAAGGACAGTATAAACCCGGCTATGCTTATGATGGGGATGCCGGATTGCTGAACACGGTTTTGGCGAATAACAACTTGTTGTGGGAAACGACGGCTTCCACCGACTTGGGTTTTGACCTGGGAATGTTTAACAGTCGCTTGAATGTTTTGTTTGATGTTTATTCAAAAATAACGTCGGATCGTCTGATGTCAAAAACACTGTGGGCTGAATCCGGATTTGCGTCCATCAAAAGCAATTATGGAGAAATGAAGTCCAAAGGTGTTGAGTTTGAAATCAGCGGCACACCGGTGAAGACAAAAAACTTTACCTGGACCTCCTCGTTTAACTTTGCCTTTAATCGTTCTGTCTGTGGAAAATTGCCTTATAACGGACAAGAAAAAAATCGGACAAACGGAGGCATTATCTATGATACAAAATCAGGCAAGTATGTATACGCAGGCGGTTTTGCAGAAGGAGAAAGACCGGGTTCGCGTTTTGCTTTCCAGTCACTGGGCGTTTATGCAACGGATGAAGAAGCTGCAGATGCTCCTTATGACGAATTGGTCGCCGCCAGCTCTGTCGGACTGCCTAAAGTAGGAGGAGATACCAAGTGGAGAGATGTGGACGGAAACGATACCATCAACTACAAAGATTTGGTTTTTGTGGGTTATATACATCCTGATAGAATTGGAGGTTTCACAAATACATTCAATTATAAGGGTTTGACTTTGAGAGTGGTCACTGACTTTTCAATGGGCAATGTCATTGACAATATGTTCCGTGGCGGATCAAATTCCAGTGGCCGTAACAATATTGCAACCATGACCGATGTCACCAGTAAAGATATATGGAAAAAGCAAGGAGATATTGCTACTATTCCTCGGTATGATGTTGAGTCTGACTGGGATTTCGGAAAAAGAAATCATGCGCGGCCAAATTCTCCGACCATAGGATTTAGTAATGGAACGGTAAACACGTTGTACATTAAGAAAGGCGATTATCTGGCATTCCGTGAAGTGTCCCTGTCGTATGCACTTCGTGGGGTATGGCTTGAGAAAATAAAAGT
>Ga0172381_10004550_pt1 | contig 14313 bp, 14 predicted proteins | sample Leawel6488metaG_FD_119754 | JGI IMG/M metagenome (GOLD analysis project Ga0172381, IMG submission 119754) | Leachate microbial communities from a municipal landfill in Southern Ontario, Canada - Leachate well 64-88 metaG | ecosystem: Engineered > Solid waste > Landfill > Unclassified | place... | reverse complement strand
GCCGTCTATACGGGGTAAACCAAAGGAACAAATTTCATATAAATGTCCCCACGACCTGCTGCTGAAAATCAACACTGCAATTGAGACGGGAAAATTTGCTTCAAGGAATGATATTATCACTGCGGCGTTACGTAACTATTTCGAGAGTCGCTCTCATGATGTCAAGTCCCAGATCATCGAGTGGATGGATTCCGACGAAGGCAAAGAATACATGATCCATATGATCAAGAAAATCCTGGACACGAGGGAATAAAAAGACCAGATAAAAGCGGATTGTACCGGGATTCAATCGATAATAATTCTTAATCTTCCGGACTTGCGCCGGCTGATCCATTATTTTTTCAGTTTTTTCTCTCCCGATGCAATGCACGAACTCGGGGAAGGCCCCGGGCCGGTCACCGGGTTACGGGGGAACCGGGTCACACGGGGAGGATTCGTCTGCCCCTTCATGGCCACGTCAAAGTGATCCCTCTCACTCTTTTTTATGGGGTACTGAAACCTCAAAACCCCCGGGAAATTATCTGCCCGTAAAACGCCCCGTTTGCCAATCGGAGCCCGATTTGAAGAACCGGTTTTCTGGTACTCGCGTTTTTTTGCGAATTATAGCAGGGGGATTTTGAAATACGGTTATATTGCTGTTATTTCACTCATTTGAGGGGTATTTCTGGCTCCAAAAAACGTCTAATTGTTGCCTTTTGGTTGATCCGGGGACTGGGATCCTGGGGAAAAGGCTGGCCGGGGAAATGGCGGGGGGCCGGTTCCAGGGGATCTCCGGTTTTCATAATTTTTTGGTTATGACTTATTTTCCCGCTTTCTGTCCCATCCGGACTTTCTGGATGGTTACAAGCCCGTGCTCCAGCATCGTTTCAACTTCCGGAACAATGGCCATGATCTTCTCTTCAGTATCCACAACATCTATCACAATCGGGAGATCCAGAGACAGCTGGAGCACATCCACGGTCCGGATTTTATATTCGTGGCCATACCCGACCATGCCCCGGAAGACCGTACACCCAGGAAACCCCTTTGCCATGAAGTAATCAACCAGGAATTTGTACGCAGGTTTTTCTTTGATGCGTACAGATTCCGCGATATATATTCGTAACAGCATACCGTCAGTCAGCATAGTTTTCCCTCACATAAACAACGGAGCAAGGAGATACCCCGCGTACACACCCGCAAGGCTGCCCGCGACGTTGATGAACAGGTTGCTCATCATCGTATGATAATCATGGTCTTCAAGCATACGGAATGTCTCGAAACTGAATGTCGAGAACGTAGTGAACCCGCCCAGAGCCCCGATGCCAACCAGTGCATACAGATCACCGGGAAGTGCAGCAAAGACCACCAGAGAGAAGGCAAAACTTCCCAGGATGTTCACCAGCGCAGTCCCCGTGGGAAGCCCCCGGGCCGGTTGCAGTTTCGAGAGCTCGAACCGGAGGATCGATCCTAGTGCTCCCCCCACACCCACAAGAATAACCGGCTCCATATCAGGTCCACCGCTGGTACGAGATAATGTACCGGCCTGCAAGGACACCGGTGAGACCGAGCAGGATATTTGCCAGGATGTTTATAGTCCCGATTACTGCCCCTGCCTGAAAACTCTCGACCGCAAATCCGGAAAATGTTGTGAACGCCCCGATGACACCCACCCCAAAAAAGATACGGATCTTCCGGCTGAATTTTCCGATATAGATCGATTCATACATGAACACGCCCATGACAAAACACCCGAGAAAATTGACCATGAGCGTTCCCATAAGGGAGGGAATCTGCAGATCGATGAACCAGCGCAGGACCGCCCCGAGAAATCCTCCCGCTGCAATAAGAGCATAGGAAAAAAAATCAATTTTCATTTTGCAGTTTCACCTGTTGCAGGAAGACATGCACCATCCCGGCATACCGGGTGTAGTCAGGGGAACAACCGGATATTGTGCCAATAAAATAGGAGGTCATGATAAAAAAACAGCGGACCCCTGTCCGGGAGACACAAGGGGGTTTTTCGTTCTTCCATGTACCGCTGATGAATTCCCGGTTCAGATCGTGATCCCAAGAATCCCCAGCAGCATGAGGATCAAAACCCCGGGCAATCCCCCGATGGCACAGATCAGGATGGTTGCGATAGTGTAACCGAGATCGGGTTTTCCCACCCACTGCATGATGTGAAGGTAGTTGATGAGAAAGAGACAGATCATGCCCAGTACCGCATTTACCACGAGCACGGAGAGCCGTTTGACAAGGTACCATACGATGGCAATAATGGCGATGATGAGAATGAGGGCAACAAGAATGTTGGTCATGGTCGTACCTATTTACCAATGATATGCTGTTTATTTATTTTTACTGACGGGAGGATCAGGGATCCCACCGTCCGCGACTCCCGGGAAAGCCCGGTTATCACGTGATGGAGATCGAAGACATTCCCGGAGTACATGGCGCTCCGGATCGGGGCCTGAAACTCCCCGCCCTCCATCCAGAAGGCATTGGAGAACTCGACCGAGAACTCGCCGCTCATCGGGTTGGCCGTATGGGCGCCCACGAGGTTGTGCACGTAGAGAACCCGTTCATCGTCCACCGTCTCGCGCTTCCCGTCCACGATGAAATTGTGGTGGCCGATGGCCGGGGCTCCGCCAAATCCGCCACGGACAGCACTGGCCGTACTTTTCTTCCCGTACCGCGAGGCCGTCTTCAGGTCGTAGGCAAAGGCACACAGGACACCGTCACGGATGAGATCCAGACGCTGCGCGGGGGTCCCTTCCGCATCCCAGCGGGTACTGCCGCTCGCCCCGGGAAGGAGCGGGTCATCGTACATCGAGATCATCGGGTTGGCAACCTGTTGCGAGAGGGACTGGGCCAGCTTGGAGCGTCCCGCGTGGACACTCCGCCCGTTCAGGGCAGGGACAAAGACATTCCCGAGCAGTTCCGCGTAGGCAAGGGGGGAGAGCAGGATGTCGTAATCCCCGGTGGGGATGTCCTTGCCTTCCGCAGACTCGCAGGCAAAGAAGGTTGCACGTTCGCCCACGGCAACCGGATCGATCCGGTCCATGGACCATTCGTGGCCGAACTCGTACCCGGTTGACTGCCCGTGGATCGCTTCGAGCGAGACCGAGACGGACGTTGACCGGTCGGCATACCGGATACCATGGTTGTTGGCAAGGGTCACTTCCATGGATGAGAGGCCCGCGGAGCCCGAGGTCACGTCTGCCGGGTGCGCTGCTGCACCTTCGAGCAGCTCGTCCAGCAGGTCCCGGGCAGTACCGGGCTCGATCTGCATGCCGGCATCGAACGCAAGGGGTGTCGTATCCAGCGGTTCCGGTCCGGGCAGCCCGGTCCATTCCTGCGGGGTTGCAAACTTCCCGCTCGCCACCGCCGCCTTCAGGCACTCCCGCCACCGGCCGGGATCATTAGTGCTGGACGAGCCGATCTGTCCCTTGTGGATCGTGCGGATACCAAGGCCACAGTCCTGCGAGGTCGTTGCAAGGCTCACCTTCTTCTTCTTCAGGTCGGCGGAGACGCTGGTGCCCTCCACGTAGTAGACCTCGACCTCGTCAACAACCTTCTCCGCTTCCCGGATCAGTTCCTCAATCCACGCCACTGCCACCCACCACCGCATCGTTTAAGAGAATATGGGGAGCCCCGTCGCTCACCGGGACGCTCTGCCCGCCTTTCCCGCAGTATCCCGGACTCATCTTCCGGTCGTTCCCGCACAGGACGATCCCGTGCAGGGTCGTGAGGATCTCACCGGAGAGGGAGACATCCCGGACCATCTTCGTGCACTCCCCGTTCTCCACAAGGTACCCGTACTCCGCGTTGAACTGGAAGATGCCCCGGCCCGGGTCCACCTGGCCGCCCCGGGAACCCGCAAGGAAGATCCCGTTTTTGCATTCGGCAAAGATCTCATCCTTTGAAGAGTCGCCGTTCTCGATGAACGTGTTGCTCATCCGCACGAGAGGGGGTTCGCCCGGCATGCCCCGGGCATGGCCGGCAATACCATTCCCGACAGCAGCCAGCGACTCCCGGCTGTGCAGGAAGGCGTTGATCACCCCGCGCCGGATGATCTCGGTGCGGGTCACTGCCACCCCCTCGGCATCCACGGGATCGAACCCGAACCCGTGAAGGGAGGGGTCGTCGACAATCGTGAGGTTCTCGTTCCCGATCCGTTCCCCGGTCTTTCCCTTCAGGACAGAACTTCCTTCCTGGATCAGGTCGCCCTCGCTTGCATGGCCCACCGCTTCGTGGGCAAAGACCCCGGCCAGTTCCGGGTCGAGCACAGCCCGCATCTTCCCGCCTTTCGCTGCCTTGGCATCCAGCAGGGCAACAGCAAGAGTGGCGGCCTTTATCCCGGAAGTCTGCTGGTGCCGGAGATTGAAGCCGTCGATCGAATGCTCCCGCTCGGATCCCATCTGGACATTGCCGTTCCGCGACGCGACTGCAAGGACGTTGAACCCCGAGCGGCTCATCGCATAGGAATATTCATTGCCGGAGCTGTCAGAGAACCGGACCTGTTCGTTCCGCTCGATATAATTCGCCCTCCGGTTGATGACCAGGGGCAGGGTGGCGCTCTTCTCGATCTCGGCAAGGAATACGGTCTTCTCTTCAATACTGATCTCGCGGGGATCCTCTTTTACCGGAGGGACGGGCAGCTGGCCCCGTGGCGCATCACCGAGCACGACATTCTCTTCCGTGATACCGGCAAGCCGTGCTGCCTGTTCGAGCTGAGCATCGAATTTCGTGCCGGAGCACGGGGTATAGTTGTCGATCTGGAGAATCCCCCAGCCGGATCTGACGAGGACACGGAGGATCGCCTTGTTGAAAAAGGAGGTGCCGGCTGATTCCACGACACCATTATCGATATCGATATGCGTGACCTCGCCGGTCACATGGCGCAGGTCGTAATAGGATATACCGTGCATCGTATTCAGGCCACGGTCTGGTTGATTGCCGGCACTTCTGCGATCATCGCGGTCGACCTCATTGCCATCTTCTTCAGCTTGATGAGGAAGCCGTCAGAGTTCTCCGGGACGAGCGCGATCTTGAGGACATCTTCGATGTTGTCAACCGGTATGATGGTGACCATGGGCTTGAACCGCTCCTCGATGAGGACATCCCCGACATTCATGCGGGGGATGAGGACGGTCTTTATCCCGGCCTTTGCCGCCGCCTCTATCTTGTAGGTCACGCCGCCAACCGGCAGGACATCGCCACGCACCGAGAGCGAGCCGGTCATGGCAAGATCCTGCCTGACGGGTATGCCTTCAATGGCACTGACGACCGCTGTGGCGACGCTGACGGATGCCGAATCGCCCTCGACACCCATGTAGGTGCCGATGAACTGGATATGGATATCGATGTTCCGGACATCCTTGCCGGTGAATTTCTTCAGGATTGCGCTGACGTTCTTGATCGATTCCTGCGCAATCTCCTTGAGCATCCCCGTAGCAATGACCGTGCCGCTTGCACCCTGTGCCGGGGTCACTTCTGCCATAATCGGGAGGACGGAGCCGGCATCGCTGCCGGTAACGGCAAGGCCGTTCACCCGGCCGATCCGGGTGCCCTCGACAACGGTCATCTCGTATTCCCTGAGGTGGCGGGTGATCTCGTCAGAGACCTGGTCCTCGATGGACCGGGCTGTCTTCTTGGCCGTGGTCACGTGGGCTGCCGTAGTGATGGAGGCATTCTCCTGCCGGGCGATATCCCCGGCAACGCGGATCAGGCCGCCCATGTCACGGAGCTTGAGGGTCAGGTGGCCCTTGCGGTTGGAGCGCCGGCGGGCTTCCCGGATGATCTCATCGATGGCGCTCTGGTCGAAGTGCGGGATCTTCCCGTCGTTCTTGACTTCCTGCGCAATGAACCGGACATATTTCTGGCGGTTCTCCGGAGTGTCATCCATGCTCTCCGCCATATAGACCTCGTACCCGTACCCGCGGATACGGGACCGGAGCGCCGGGTGCATGCCCTGGATTGCATCAAGGTTTCCTGCTGCAACCATCACGAACCTGCAGGGCACCGGTTCCGTGCGGACCATGGCCCCGCTCGACCGCTCGCTCTGCCCGGTGATGGGAAACTCCCCTTCCTGGAGAGCGGTCAGGAGATTCTGCTGGGAGTGGGGGTCCAGCGTATTGATCTCGTCGATGAACAGGACGCCGCCGTTCGAGCGGTGAATCGCACCTGCTTCTACACGGTCGTGTGCCGGGGTCTCAAGGCCGCCACTCTGGAACGGGTCGTGCCGGACATCGCCGAGAAGGGCGCCGGCATGGGAACCGGTCCCGTCAATGAAGGGAGCGATGCTCTTGGTATCGTTCGAGACAAGGAGCTTGGGCACCATCGCCTCTTCACGGGGCGTGGAGTAGCGCAGGGCCATGAAGACAAATGCGCCGGCGATAAGTCCCATCAGGAGCTGCATGGTGATGATCGCATATCCCGCAATACCCAGCAGGAGAAGCATCAGGAGCGTCTGGCGGAACTGGGTCTTCTTCTTGGCTTCGGCCTTGTGGGCACCAACGATCTGCTTCCCGCGGCCCCCGGCCACCGTCCGGATGACCGGGTTGTTGGAATCATCGGAGTTCGGGTAGACGAGAATGTCCTGGAGCTCTTCCTTTGGCAGGAGTTCGGCCATAGCCTTCGCCAGCATCGACTTCCCGGTACCGGGGCTGCCGATCATCATGACGTGACGGCGCTGGATTGCTGCCTTCCTGATGACCTCAACGGCACGCTCCTGGCCGATTACCTGGTCGATCAGGGACGCAGGCACTTCAATCTGCGATGAGGTTGCTACTGCACTGTCCGGAGAGACTACCTCAGGAGCGGCGCTCTGCGGAGAAACCGGGACCTCCTGCGGCACATCCTGTTGAGGCTGTTCTGGTATATTTTCCATTGCGGTTTTACCCTTCCTGCCCTAAAATTTTCATATAAAATGTCTCATGATAGTTTAAGTACTTTCAGCTGATAGCAAGCCCGGAGAAGGAAGGGGGATCCGGAGCAAGTCCCCTGTCCGCTGCCGGGCGGAAAACTACAATAGGGTTTATCGTCTATCTACTTGGTTGAGAACGCCACGGTCCGGTCCCTGCCGGAACAAGGAATGATATCATGAAAGTGATTTGTACTGAACGATCCCAGGTTCTCGGTGCCCGGCTCGCACGCGTGCTCCAGGTGCCGGTTGCCAATGTATCCTTTTCCCGGTTCCCGGACGGGGAGCATTATCTTGTTGCCGGCGATCTGGACGACGAGACGGTTATCGTAGGAAGTGTCGTTGACAACGACGCACTGGTCCAGCTGATGCTGCTGATCGATGCGTGCGATTATTCCCGCATCAGGCTGGTCCTCCCCTACATGGCCTATGCCCGTCAGGATAAACAGTTCAAGAAGGGAGAGCCGCTGAGTGCCCGGGTCGTGGCAAAGGCACTCAGCCGCGGGGTTGCAGAGGTTTTCACCATAAATATCCATGACCCCATGGTGCTGGAGCACTTTTCTGCGCCGGCAAAGAACCTCTCCATTGCGCCGGACATCGGTTCATATATCAAGGATCTCCGGCTGAACAACCCGCTCATCCTGGCACCGGATGATGGCGCCCTCGCGTTTGCCCGTAATGTCGCATCCACTGGCGGGTGGGAATCTGACAATCTCGACAAGACCCGGCTCTCCGGCGTCGAGGTCCGCATGGCGCCCAAGCAGGTGTGCGTAGCGTCCCGGCCGGTGGTCATTGTCGATGATATCATCTCGACCGGCGGGACCATCGCAACCGCTGCCGGTCTGCTCTACCAGCAGGGGGCGACCGATGTCTACGCAGCATGTGCCCACGGCGTCCTCGTTGGCGGCGCATATGGCCGGCTGATGGCGGCGGGCGTCCGCGACGTTATCTGCAGCGATACGATCGAACGGGCCAGCAGCAGGGTCTCAGCCGCGGAGAGAATTGCCGGGGCGATCCGGAACCACTGATCGGACCACGTTCATATGATCTCTTTTTCATCAGCAGGTTTGCCGGTATGAGAGCAGTCCTTGATGCCAGCGTCTTTTTCACCGACTGGTATCCGGAGGGCGAGCTCTTCACAACACCCTCGGTCTGCGATGAACTCCGGGATATCCGGTCCAAAGGAAACTTCGAGAAACTCTCCGCTGCAGGGCTCACCGTCCTCTCCCCGGGCCGGGAGAGCAGGGACGCGGTTGCAGCGGCCGCCACAACGAGCCGGGATACCGGCATCATCTCGGAGACCGATCATGACCTGCTCGCCCTTGCCCGGGAACTCGGTGCTGTCCTGTACACGGATGATTTCGCCATCCAGAACGTTGCGACCGTGCTTAAGGTAGAGACGCACCCTATCTCCCAGCGCAGGGCAAAGAGGATTCACTGGAAATACCGCTGCTCGGGATGCGGGCGGTATTTCGACCACGACGGGGAGTGCCCGGTCTGCGGCGCGGCAGTGAAAAGAAAACTTAAATAAAAACTTAAATAGGTAACGGCAAATCTTTGTTCATGTCTTCGCTAGACGATCTGATTGGCAGGGCAAGGGCGCTCCTTGCGGAAGGTCACAGCCCGGGTCAGATTGCAGATGAACTCTCCCTTTCCATGGAGACCGTAACATGGCTCCTGACACAGGCCAAGGGAACGACTGCGCCAAAAGACGTCCATATCGACTGGACCGCGGTCTCCAGCCATGCTCCCCTGCTGGAAGAGACCGCACTGATGCTGCTGAACCGGTACTACCAGGATCAGACCGATGAGACAAAAGGATCGCCGGCAGCGGACGTGATCGTTGGCATTGCCCTCTCGGGCATCCCGCTTGCCACCGTGATCGCAGTCCAGGAAGCGGCCCAGCTCGCCATCTATCACCCGCAGAAGCAGAGCCAGAGCGAGAAACCAACGGGATCTATCAGCGGCAACTTTGCTTCCGTGAACGGGCAGCGGTGTATTATTGTCGACGACGTAATCACGTCAGGTAATACGATGAGAGAGGTCATCAAGTACCTCAAGAAACATAATGCAACCCCGATCGCCATCTGGGTCATCTTTGACAAGCGCGGTATCAAGGACATTGATGGCGTCCCGGTCTATTCTCTCTTCAAAATCTCCCGTATTGACTGAACATACCTTTTTTTAGGATCCAGCACAATATAATTTATATAGAAGTTCAATTCCACCTTTTACAACATCGGAGGATCTATTATGCTATCTGGACAGCCAATTATCATTTTAAAAGAAAATGTAGAGCGTAACCGGGGCAAGGAAGCCCAGCGCTCGAATATTGCGGCCGCAAAGGCAATCGCCGGCGCCGTCCGGTCAACCCTTGGTCCCCGCGGAATGGACAAGATGCTCGTCAGTTCAACAGGAGACATTGTCATCACCAATGATGGCGCAACCATCCTGAGCGAGATTGCCGTCCAGCACCCCGGCGCAAAGATGGTGATCGAGGTCGCTCACACGCAGGATGAAGAGGTCGGCGACGGGACCACCACCGCGGTCATCCTTGTCGGCGCCATGATGGAGCAGGCCGAGAGCATGCTGGAACAGGGCATCCACCCGACAGTCATCGCACAGGGATACCGCATGGGCATGGAGAAGGCGCTTGAGATCACGAACAGCCTCTCCTTCAAGGTCGATGCAACCGACCGTAAGACCCTGCTCAAGATTGCCGGAACCGCAATCACCGGAAAGTCCATCGAGCAGGTCAAGGGCAAGCTGGACGACATCATTACTGACGCAGTGATGACCGTTGCCGAGAAGGTTAACGGCAAGCTCGTTGTCGATGAAGAAGATGTCATGATCAAGAAGCAGAAGGGCCAGACCATGGACGACGCCGAGCTTATCCGCGGAGTTGTCATCGACAAGATCCGGGTCCACGACGGCATGCCCAAGAAGATCTCCAAGGCAAAGGTGGCCCTGGTCGGCACCCCCCTTGAGATCACCAAGACCCAGGTCAAGGCCAAGATCAAGATCTCCACGGCCGGACAGGTCACCGCTTTCTCCGAGCAGGAGCGCGAGGCACTCAAGAAACTCGCCGATGCGATCATCGCCAGCGGTGCAAACGTCCTCCTCTGCCAGAAAGGCATCGCGGACGCAGCCCAGTTCTATCTCGCCAAGGCCGGCATCCTGGCCATCGAGGATGTCCCTGAGAAGGACATGAAGTATGCAGCACGGGCACTCAACGGAACTATTGTTTCCAAGCCCGATGCCCTGAGTGCAAAGGATCTCGGCTCCGCTGATCTTGTTGAGGAAGACACGGACGGCAACGTCACCCGTATTTCCGGCTGCAAGAACCCCAAGACCCTCACGATCCTTCTCCGCGGTACGAGCGACTACCTGCTGGACGAACTCGAACGCGCAGTGGTTGACGGGACCCGTGTGGTCATGGATGCCATGGAAGACGGTACCTACGTGGTAGGTGGCGCAGCAGTGGAGACCGAACTGCTGATGAAGATCCGCGAGTATGCCCAGACCGTGGGTGGCCGCGTCCAGATCGCCATCGAGGCCTACGCAGCCGCATTCGAGTCCATCCCCCGGGCCCTTGCGGAGAACTCCGGCTTCAACCCGATCGACAAGCTGGTCGATCTCAAGAATGTCCACTCCAAGGGCAAGAAGAACGCAGGCCTGAATGTCTACGAGGGCAAAGTCGTGGACATGCTGGCAGAGGGCGTTATCGAGCCCCTGCGCTCAAAGCGCCAGTCCATCCAGAGCGCATCGGAGACCGCCATCATGCTCATCCGTATCGATGACATGATGATCACCCAGCAGGGTGGCAGGGCCGGCGCACCGGCCGGCATGTAATTTCCATAAAACCGATTCTTTTTTTACCCGGCGGGTTCCCCATTGACGCGTTTCTCTGTTCAGAAACCGATCGGTTCCTTATGACCCGGGACACTATCAGATAACTATTAGAGCAATCGATGAAAGAAAATAGAGAACCGGGTGCCGAGGTAGTCTAGCCCGGGAAGGCGGTAGCCTCGAAAGCTACTGGCGCTTCGCGCCTCGGGAGTTCAAATCTCCCCCTCGGCGTTCTTTTCTGGTAGTCATTTTCTGGTAGTGACCCCATTCGGCACGGATCCGGATGCCTGTTTTTCCCGTACCAGCGAACCTTCCCGAAAATTCCCAAAATAACCGCATTTACCGGGATTCTTCGCAAAAAAATCGATAAAAATTGATTTTTTGGGTTGTTGTTGTTTCAAAAGCAATAAATATGCCGTATTCATAGTATATGTTAACAACGCAATGCCGCTCCAGAAACGTGGCAGTATGCAGGATGAGTGAACAGGCATGATACGGATCAAGGAGAACAAACCCGCCATATCCGCAGACGCAAGATCGTTCCGTGCGGTGCGCAGGCTGAACCTGAATCGTACCTATATGCCGCTGAAGGTGGGTGTGATTGCAGGGTACATCCTCCTCGGCATGCTCTCAGCATCTACATCCATGTTCGGTCTCCTCATTGGTGCCGCCCTCCGCTTCTTTCTCGGAGCATCATAACAATATCCTGATCGCTTCTCTTTTCCCGTGCAGGAATGTCGTTACCCCGGGTTTCATGCAACCTGCAGGTCTGGCCAATTCACCAGCCCGACAAAAGGGAATGGGATGATCCCTCTGGCCATGATCGCGACAACGCTCATTACCGGAAAGGAGCATGGGATCGGGCTGTTACTGGAGAAGGGATCTTCAAAAAGGATGGGGGAGACTGCCCCGAATACAGGTTACTCCACGACCGTGATCGTGCCCTTCATGGTCGTGTGGATCATATCCGAATAGGTATACACGCCGACTTTGTTGAAGGTCCAGCTCCAGCTCTGTCCCGGAGAGATGAGCTGGGACTCCTTGGTATTCCCAATCTTGATGCGGTGCGTTGGATTATACCGTGTCTGATCCTCTGATGAATCCCCGTTCACCCACCGCACCTGCGAACCGACCTTGATGGTCAGCTCGGCAGGGCTGAACGCATTGTTCATGATTGTTACCGTGCTGTCCGATACCATGAGTGTTGTAACGGGGACGGGCATTGGCGTTGCGATCGTGGTATGCGGCACGGTCGTCGGTTTTACCGTCGCGGTCGGCACCGGGGTTGATGCCGGTTCTGATGAGGCCTCATCGGTACATCCGCACGCCAGCACAAGAAGTGCGGCCAGGACAAGGAGCACAAACCATTTCTGCATACGTAGTTTTCGGCGGTCGACCACAAAAAGGTGATCTGCTGAACGGGATGGGATGATGGCAGGCTACTCCGGAGCCTCCGGGGTATCCGGGAACGGTGGCGGGAGAAGCGCAAGTTCCAGCAGCGGGATCGTTTCCAGGAACTCCCCGGTATGATAACTTCCGGCAATAGCGCAGGCAGAAAAGAGGTTGTCCGGGAGCAGGCCGGCAAACTTCCAGCCATCGCGCCGGGGTACCGGAAGACGGGCATCGATCTCATCACGGGACATCCCCCGGATGGTCTCGAGCGCCGCGATGACCTTTGCACCGGCCCCGGTTTTTCCGGCACCGGTGACACGGAGCAGGAAATCCGTGGAGCTGACCTGCACCTTCCTGCCCAGGCACCGCTGGAGCAGCAGCGCAAGGACGCGGTTGAACCGGCTCCCGTGCAGGGAGTACACGACAACCTCACGCCTGCCGGGCGGGATCTTCTCCAGCACATACAGCCCGTGCCCGCTGACCCCCACCGGGATCTTTGCAAGAAGGCCGCCGATCTGCTCCTGTTCGGGCTCTCCAAGGGGCAGCACCGATCTTCCCCGCGCCCGGATCTGCCCGACCCGTTCGCAGATAAGGGCGGAAAACCCGCTCTCCCCGCTGCTTGTCCAGAACGTGCGGGACACTCCTGCACCGGACGGCACGATCACGACAAGGTTGTGCCCGTCATCGCACTTCACCATCGACCACGTCTGGCCGCCAAGGGAGATCTCTCCGGCAGTATGGCTGTTGACAAACCGGGCATCGAGTTTTCCCACGACATCGCCGTCCGGCGTCACGGCCCGGTACTCCCCGCCCCCGTTGATCACCGAATACAAATCCTTCCAGTTCGATTTCCCGAGCACCCGCTCCGCCTCGGTGCCGAACATCAGCATCTCGCCATCGGTGGCGATGTAGCCCTCCGCAATGAGATGGCGGATGATATGGTCAATGTCCTCCGGCAGGATCCCGGCAAATACCGGGTGGGAGAGGAGGTCTGATACCATCTTCCTCCGTCCAGCCCGGTGCTGGCGGTGCAGCAGGAGGAAGAACTGCTGGAGGAGCACATTGAACGGTTTTTCGAGGGGGCGCAACTTCTCGACCTTCCGGTCCATGGCGCATTCGATGATCGCACAGCTGCAGAACAGCTCGCACGCGTCTGAGAGCACCCAGGCCACGTACGCTGCCTTTCCCCGCCGCCCGCTCCTGCCCATCCGCTGGAGGAACGAGGAGACCGAGTCCGGCGGACCGACCTGCACCACGACATCGAGATCGCCGATATCGATGCCCAGTTCGAGCGTGCTCGTGCAGATGATGCAGGCCCCTCCCTGCGAGAGAAAGGCGTCCTCGGCGGACTTTCGCGTTACAGCGGAGAGCGAGGAGTGGTGGATGTGCAGGTTGCTGATCCGGCCGCGGAGGGCGGAGGCCAAGCTCTCCGCACTGCTGCGGCTGTTCACGAAGACGAGCGCCTTCCTGCCGGCAACGATACTGGCAACGGCATCAACCCGCCTCCGTTCTTCCGGCTCGACCAGGAAACTGAACTGCTTCTCCTGGGGCGGGGCCGGGACTGCCACCAGTGCCGTGCCCTGGCGATCATCCGAGAGCCAGTGCAGGATCTCTTCCGGGTTTCCCGCGGTTGCCGAGAGGCCTATCCGCTGGATCTTCCGTTTCGCCAGCTGGTCCATCCGGTCCAGCAGCACCTTGAGGTGCACGCCCCGCTCGGATTCGACAAACGCGTGCAGTTCGTCGATGATGATATAGCGCACCTGCCGCAGGTCGGCCGACAGGGTCCTCTCCTGCAGGAGCACTTCGAGCGATTCGGGGGTGATCATCAGGAAATGGGGTGGCTCGTCCTTCCACGACCGGTCGCCTTTCGGGACATCCCCGTGCCATTTCATCACGGACAGGGATGTCGGGACGCAGAAGACACGGAACCGCTCCTCCTGGTCGTTGATGAGGGCCTTCAAAGGAGAAAGATAGAGGCAGGTCACCCCGGCCCGGCCGTTCTTCAGGATATCATCCATCACCGGGATGAGAGCTGCTTCGGATTTGCCACCGGCAGTCGGTGCGATGATGAGGGCGTCATTGCCCCCGGTCACGGCCGCATATGCCTGCTCCTGCACCTCGCGCAGCTCGGACCAGTCGAGCCGCTGGGCAAGTACCTGCTGGAG